>Ga0256841_1002797_pt1 | contig 13537 bp, 10 predicted proteins | sample 356308metaG_FD_185971 | JGI IMG/M metagenome (GOLD analysis project Ga0256841, IMG submission 185971) | Hydrothermal vent microbial communities from Mid Atlantic Ridge, Atlantic Ocean - 356-308 | ecosystem: Environmental > Aquatic > Marine > Hydrothermal vents | place: Atlantic Ocean: Mid...
TGTGGATGGACAAACCATAAATTTTAATCCCGATATAGATTTAAGCGTTTACGAAACTTATAAAGTCATTAATGTGGAAAAGGTAACCGGAAAAGTGCCTTTAACCGATGCTGATATCATTGTTTCTGCCGGTCGTGGATTAAAAGGTCCTGAAAATTGGGGAATGATTGAAGAGCTTGCCGATGTTTTGGGCGCTGCCACCGCTTGTTCAAAACCGGTTGCCGACTTGGGTTGGCGTCCGCATACCGAACATGTGGGACAAACCGGAAAACAAGTGGCACCCAATCTTTATATCGCCATAGGTATTTCGGGAGCTATTCAACATTTAGCCGGTGTTAATTCTTCAAAAAACATCCTGGTAATCAACAACGACCCCGAAGCTCCATTCTTTAAAGCTGCTGATTATGGCATTGTAGGAGATGCCTTTGAAGTAGTTCCTAATTTGATTGAAAAACTTAAAGAATTTAAGGCAGCACATTAAAAATTAATCAAAAAACCTGCCTTTGGCAGGTTTTTTGATATATTAGAACACCAACAAGGTTTGTCAGAAAATAAAAAATACCGTAACTTTGTAAAAAGAAATGTTAAAATGGAATTGATCAGGTTGGAAGTTGATAGAATTCAATACAGTGAAACCCAAACGGGTGCTTATATCTTATTTTTAAAAGATCCGAAATCACAAAAGAAAATTCCCATTGTAATTGGCGGAATGGAAGCCCATTCTATTGCAATAGCTTTGGAAGACGGGATTAAACCACAACGCCCTTTGACCCATGATTTGACCAAAAATATTATGGATGTTCATAAAATTCTTTTGGAAAGTATTATTATTGACAAATTTGAAGAAGGTATTTTCTATGCAAAATTATTGACAAACCAAAACGGAAACAAACATCAAATAGATTCCAGAACTTCAGATGCCATTGCTTTGGCTGTTCGTTTTCATGCACCTATTTTCTGTAAAAAACATATTTTGGAAGAAACCGGAATCATGATAACTGAATTAACATCAACCAAACCTAAAGATCCTACCGAAGATGATGAATTGATGGAAGTTATTCAACAAGCTTTGGATAATATTACCGAAATTACCCAAAAAAAAGAAGAAGAACTAACTGAAATAGAAAAATTATCTAAAGAACTTTTTGGAAAAACCATGGTTGTTTTTACCAAAGATGAAATCAAAAATATGCTTCAAACCGCTATTGATGATGAACAATATGAAAGAGCGGCAAAACTCAAACGTTATCTGGAATTGATGTAAAAATTTTTTTAGATTAATTCACTATAATCTCCCAAACTTAAACTTTCAAAATTTCCATCATATTTCACAAAATTTCCAATCATTGAGTTTTTAAAACCGGCATTTTTTATCAAATTATTGTTCTGAATCAACGAATTTTTAATATTTGAATTTTCAATAATTGTATTTTCTCCAATGGAAACATTGGGACCAATCGTGCTGTTTTTAATAATTACGCCATCGGCAATATAACAAGGTTCAACAATCTCAGTATCAATAATTTTAGCTTTTTCCGAAATTAATTTTCGCCCTTCGTCAAAATCGTATTGCAAAATTTTGGCATTGGTTTCCACGGCAACTTTCGGATTTCCGAAATCCATCCAATCAGAAACTTCACCGGGCTTAAAAACCATACCTTTTTGTTTCATATTTTCCAAAGCAGTTGTCAGTTGATATTCCCCACCAACCATAATATTTTTATCAAAAAGAGTTTCAATTTCTTTTCTTAAAACAGCTCCGTCTTTGAAATAATAAATTCCGATTATCGCCAAATCCGAAACAAATTCTTTAGGTTTTTCTACAAAAGTTTCAATGTCATTTTTATCATTGAGTTTTACCACTCCAAAAGCTTCTGGATTTTTAACTTTTTTTACCCAAATAATGCTATCGGCATTATTATCCAAATCAAAGGAACCTTTAAATAAAGTATCAGCATAAGCCACCACCACCGGACCATTAAGCAAATCCTTGCCTGCATATACTGCATCGGCAGTTCCCAATGCTTGCTCTTGATAATCAATTTGTCCCTGCGCCCCTATTTCTTTGGCAATTGCCAAAAGTTTGTTTTCTATTTCTTTACCAAAATCCTTTTTGATTACAAAAGATATTTTATCAATCGGTTGATGCATGACCTTGGCTATTTCTCTAACCAATCTTTCTGCAACTGTTATTCCTGCTACAGGAATTAAAGGTTTAGCTGTTGTTAAAGTATGTGGTCGAAGCCTAGTGCCTCTTCCTGCCATGGGAACGATTATATTCATCTTGTTTAATAATAAATTCGTTTATTTTTTTACCTTTTTTATCATAAAAATCAATTTTTATATGACGGTCTTTTCCTTTGCCTTCAATATTAAAAATTGCAAAATTACGTTTCATAATCAAGGTTCCCGGAATTCTCAAAAGGTTTTTCTCTTGCCTTCCATGTTCATTGGGTCCGGATGTAAAAGGAGATACCGTTACATCCCATATTTTAGGAAAACGATTTCCTTGTTCCAACAAACTTATTTCTGTCAAATGTCTGTCCCCGGTTAAGAAAATAACATTGGTCAAGCCCTCTTTATAGATAAAGTCGATGATATCTTGTCTTTCTTTGTCAAAGCCATGATTGGAATAAGTCTCGAAGTTGCGGGCAGTATTCAAAAATTGTCCACCCATTACAACAAATTTAAATCTGGCTTTACTAAATACCAAAGCATTTTTAAGCCATTGTAATTGTTTGGCTCCCAATTCGGTTTTATAATCTTTGGATTTTAAGTTATTGGGATCTCTGTAATATCTGTTATCCAACAAAAAGAAATCGGCATCATTATAGCTGAATTTATATGTAGCGCTTTTGAGTCCAGCCACCGGACGCGGATTTGCCCAAAACAATTTGAACATATCAATGGATAAATCTTTATTCCAAAAACTTCCGTCACTATCATTGGGACCGAAATCATGATCATCCAAGATGGCATAATGTGGAACTGTAGCAAAAAGCTTTTGTTTCTCAGGTATAGACCAATCATGTGTATATCGGTAAATATATCCCCATTTGCTATCCCACTCGTTTTGTCTCAAATAAATATTGTCTCCATCCCAAATCATAAAATTAGGATGTTTTTCAGGAATACGTGTATAAATTTCATAATTTCCTCCGTATTTGTTTCCTTTTCTGTCAAAAGGGATATCATTTATATAAGCTCCCGAACCAAATGCAAATTTAAAATCTTTGGGCGCATGATGATATGCCCAAACTTCCTGAGTAGTAAATTCCAAAGGATAATCAAATTTTATCTTACTATTATTAATGTATAATTGATAAGAATAAGTGGTTCCGGGTTTTAGATGATCAATAATATATTTTGCAATATAAGCTCTTGATTTTTGAGTTTTTTTGGTTGTTGTAAATTTTTTGGTTTCGGGTTTATTCTTTTCCCAATAAGCAAATTTTACTTTTGCCGGTTTTTTGGTTTGAACCCAAAGTTTAATATCAATTTTATTTACACGACCCAACATGGGACCTGCCTGTAAATATTTTTTTTGAGCAATGGTCAAACTGCTGACGGATAAGCTTATAAATAAAATAAGCAAACGAAGTTTATTAATTTTCATTATCGTAAATTTTGATAACAAATTTATGCTTTTTTTTGGTGAACACGATTTCTTTTTTAATTTTTTTTAACGATTAAATATCATTTCTTTATACAAATTCCTTGAAGTAAACACCACCAACCAAATTTTGGAACAGCTTTTGCAAGATTTATAAAAAAAACACGCATGAAAAATTTAACATGGACAATTATTCTTTTCGGACTTGTATCAATTTCTTGTGTTCGTGAGGTTCGAGTAAATGACTATAATTCTTCTCAAACAAGTTTACTAGGATTGTTAACTTCCTACGATTTGTGGTATGTGGATATTGACCGAACCCAAGGAAGCGGAAATATACCATTTGTCAGCAGAGCATTCACAATGAGTTTTATGCCGAATGGAGAAGTTTGGGCAAACAATAATATTGCCGGAATTGGATATACGGGAAATGGTTTTGGCGTAAAAACGGGAGAATATTTTGTAAATGAAAACAATGGAACTCTTGAGATTAATCATATAATTGATGGTTGGAATGATTTTTCGGTAACACAATTATCCAATAATGAGATAAAAATTTATAATAGTTTTGAAAATGTTAGTTACTATTTGACGGGATATCATATAAATCAGTTTGATTTTGATGCATTATTTTATGATAATGTTGCTTACTTTCTACAAGATTATGAATATTGGGACAAAACCACAGAAACTATTCAATATCCTGCCGATTTCGATTTGGAAAATATTATTAAATTTTATTTTGACAATACACATGATTTTTTGTTTAGTTCTTCACAAGATTTACCCGGAAGTGAGAATATCTATTGGGATTTTACAGGACAATACCAAATAAGACCGGCAGAAGGAGGCCAGCCCAGACGCATGATTTTGGAATACAATCAAGGTTTTTATGAAAATTTCTATTTAGATATCCTAGATGATTCCAATATCAGACTTACTCAAATTTCCACTGGAAATACATATACTTTTGAAGCACGATATTATATTCAATATTACAGACCTAACCAAAGAAAAAAGATAAAGAGTAATTATTTGAAAATATAAAAGTTCATAGTTTGTTTTTGTTTGATTAAGTGTTTCAAAAATTTTGAAACACTTAATCTTTTAATAGATATACTTTTTAATAAAATAGTTCGTTAAAATGCCAAAGGTTAATCATTAAAACAAAAACAATGAAAAAAATATTATTCTTAAGCTTGTTTCTCTGTTTAGTTAATATAACTGAAACAATTGCTCAAACAAAAAGCAAGTCTAAAACTTCCATATCAATCCAAACCGGTTATAATAGAGGATTGGGTATTATGGCAAGTTTTAGCATTCATCATTTAGCTGAAGGATTGCCTGGAAATCTTAGACTTAGCATTGGATTAAACTCATTAGACCCCGGGAATGGTTTGGAGGCCAGAAGAATTTTTATTAATAATAACACCAATGGAACTTTAGAAAAAAAAGGGAAATCTATCGATTTTAGGGCCGATTATATGTTCCCTGCAAATATTCTTAATCTTAAAAATTCATACTGGGTTTTTGGCCCTAGATATTCCAATTTCAAAGCTAATTTCAAATTTGTAGGAGGAAATGAAAATTTTGATGTAACTACACAACAATGGGGAATAGGTATAGGACTTGACAATTACTTTAAAATAAATGCTAAATGGGATATTTCCTTCGCTTTGGGAGTAGATTATTTTTTCGATAATACGCTAACAGGACATGACACTAGTTATACTCCTAATGGAGACAATATAAATCCTAGAAATAATAATCAAAATAACAATAGTCCATTCACTTATCTAGATGCCGACAAAGCAATTAACCAACCTCAACTTATGCCGCGTATAATGGTAGGACTTCTACATAAGCTATAAAAAAAACCACTTATATTTTAGTGTATAATTAATCATATAATAAAAAAGGGAGCTAAAGCTCCCTTTTTTATTATCTAATTATTTAATTTTGTTTGGCTTCTAATTGTTTTTTCTTTTCTTCTATGACATGTTCATAACGAACGGGTTTGTGTGCTTCAACCCAAGATTTATAATTCTTATATCCAACTTTTTCTTGATATTGTTTGGTTAGTTCCCAAATATGTTCAATAGTTATATCATCAGGAACCTCCTTATTAAGAATTTCTCCCAAAAGACCCGAAACTTTTTTGTCTGTTTTATTACGCACTTCCTTATTGTAAGCTTCCAATTCCATATCCAATGCTTGGGTATTTTTCTTAAGATAATTTTCAATCAAGTTTTGTGTAACTGCCGAACCGTGATCTTTGGCTGTTTTGATATTGCCTTTTCCGGTTACCGCATTTCCTATGGCAAAAACATTGTCATATCCATAAATTTGAGAACTTTCATTATTCACGGTTTTCAAACGATCTCCTTCATAAGGTATTCCATTGATAGGTTCGGGAATACTTCCAATAGAAGATATAACTTGTGCAGTATAAACAGGAAAACGCTCTCCGGCTATATAATATAACTTTCCATTTTCATCAGTATGATTTTTTTGCATAATCAAACCTTTAAGTTTTCCATCCTCTTCAATATATTCAGCTGGTGTTGCTTCCGGAATAAAATTAAAATGGAATTTTTGTTTATAATTTTCCAATATTTTTTGAGAAACTTTTTGAGCTTTCTCTCTGGACTCCGGGTCACCACCTTGTGGCTGTTTTAAAGGCATATGCTTGGCTTGACGCCTGTAAACCAAGGTCGCTCCTTTTAACCCCAAATCTTCATATCTTACACCAAATTTTTCAAGATATTTATCTAAACCTTTCTTCTCCATTTCAAATTGGTCTACCACAATATCCTCTCCAAATTTTTCTCTTAATTTTTGTTCAACCAATTCCATCATGGCAATTTTTATAACATCCAAAGAAGCCAAACCTCCACCTATAATTACAACTCCATCTTCAATCTCATATTGTTTACCCTTATAGTCCGGCTCGTGTTTATGATTATACCATTTAACCAAATCATTTTGATAAATCAATTGTTTGTCTTTAAATTTATTTATACCTGGAACAGGCAACGGACGATCTTTCCATGCACCATTGGCTAAAATAACTGCTGAAAAACCCATATCAACCAAATCTTCAAATGATAAATCTTTTCCTACTTTTACATTAGGAATAAAACGGATATTGTCCTGATCCAACTTTCTATCAATTTCAGCTTCTTGTTTGTCTCTTAATTTTTCATGCCATTTGGGCAATCCGTCTTCTAATTTTCCATAGGGCAACGTGTTTTGATCAAAAACTACAACTTTTACTCCTTTATCAGCTAAAAGACCTGCTGCTTCAGAACCGGACACCGCACTTCCGACAATGGCTACATAATGACTTTGTTTTTGTTGTTTATCTGTATCTTGTTTCCACATAAGATTTCTGTTTTTTTTTACAAATATATAAGTTTAGGCACAATAATCATCACTTAAATATCAAAAAAAATTATAGCCATTATAATAATTTTAGATAGATCAACCGATACATTAAATTATATATAGATAATTAAAACAAAAATCTTAAATTTGCGTTTGATATCATCTAAAACGATAAAAAATGAAAAGACTATTTGTATTAATTGTGCTTACTGCTTTATTTTTAACCCATGCACAAGACAATGAAGTATTGATGAAAATTAATCACAAACCCATTACTACCGATGAATTTACACACTTATATCTGAAAAACTTGGATCTTGTCCAAGATTCCAAACAAAGAGACATAGATAATTATAAAAATTTATTTATTGATTATAAATTGGAATTGGAAGATGCCTACACACAAAAATATGATACCAATCCGCGTTTCAAAAGAGAACTCAAAAAATATCGAGATGAGCTGGCAAAAAAATATCTTTCGGATAATGAAATTATGGATAAACTAACTCGGGAAGCTTATGAACGCATGAAACAAGATGTCCATGTGGCTCATATACTTATCCAAATCCCTTCTAATGCCTTGCCTACAGATACGCTAAAAGCTTATAAAAAAATCATGAAAATTTATAAAAAAGCAAAAAACGGTGCCGATTTTAAGGAATTAGCAAAAAAATATTCACAAGATCCTTCGGTAAAATCCAATGGCGGTGATCTGGATTATATCAATGTTTTTCATACGGTTTATTCTTTTGAAACAGCAGCATATCAAACGCCCATAGGGCAAATATCCAAACCTTTTAGAACTAGATTCGGATATCATATTGTCAAAGTTTTGGACAAACGTCCAGCTAGAGGAAAAATTGAAGTAGCTCATATTTTAGCTATTGATAATCCCAAAATTAATCGGGTCAAACCGCAAAATGCCAAAACAAGAATTGATAATATTTATAAAAAATTAATCAACAAAGAAGATACTTTTGAAAATCTTGCCAAGAAATTTTCCGATGATAAAGTGAGCGCTCGAAGTGGTGGCCGTTTGCGAAAATTCGGTATTCATGAAATGATACCTGTTTTTGAAGAACATGCTTTTGCATTAAAAAATCCCGGAGATTTTTCCAAACCTTTTAAATCGAGATATGGTTGGCATATAATAAAATTGATAAAAAAATATCCGATTCCGCCTTATAAGGAAATCAAAAATGACCTTCGAAGAAAAGTCGCTCGTGATGGAAGATCAAAATTGAGCAAAGAAAAATTGTATAAAAAAATCCAAAAACAATTTCCTGTCAGGCAAATAATACCATTGAAAAATATCTTGCCAATGATTACCCTGGATTTCTTTAAAAATTCATGGAAAATTCCCGGAAATCAATGGAAACAAAAAACTTTATTTAATATAAACAATGATAAAAACATCAGTGTTTATAAATTTTTTGAATATATCTACAAACGACAACAAAAGAATACAAATAATTTTTCCAGAAAAAAACAAATTGTCCAAAATCTTCTAAATCAATTCAAAAAACAAGAATTGATGAAATATTACAATAATCATTTGGAAAAAATTTATCCCGAATTTGCCTCTATTGTCAAAGAATACAAAGAAGGATTGTTATTGTTTAATATAAAATCAGATAAAGTTTGGAATAAAGCTGTAAAAGACACATTGGGATTGAAAAATTTCTTTGATACACATAAAAAAAATTACCTTCAACCCAAAAAATACAAAATCTGGTTGGCACAAGTCAATGATAAAAAAACGGCTAAAAAACTGCAAAAAGATTTTGATAAAAATATAAAAATCAAGAAAATCAAAAGAAAATATGAAGGAAAGGGCTTGATTGTCAAAGAAAAAATCTATAATGCAGATGATAATTTTATCAAAAAACACAATTTGGAAAAACATTCGGTTATTCGCTACAAAGATGGAAAACAGTTTGTAGTAATCAAACTTCAAAAAGTGATCCCCTCTCAAATACCCGAAATGGAAAAAGTTAAAGGAAAAGTCATAAATGATTACCAAAATTATTTGGAAAAACAATGGCTTCAAGATTTAAGGAAAAAATATCCTGTAGAAATTAATCAAGAAAATTGGAAAAAATTACGTGCGAAATATAAAAATTAAAATTTATACATCATTCTTTTTTCTGGGAATTCTATATTCCTCTTGTTCATATTTTTCTCAAGAGGAACATAAAGTTCCTATTGCCAAAATTCAACAAAAAAAATTATATACAGAAGATATCAATCCCATTTTATTTAAAGGATTAAATAAACAGGACAGTATTTTGCAGATGAAACATTTGATCGAAAATTGGGCTTTTACGCAATTGATGATTGATAAAGCAAAAAAAAATATAGACACATCGTATATCAACAAACTAGTGGAGGATTATAAAAATGATTTGATGATTGAAACCTATCAAAATCTGTTGGCAGAGAAATTTTTAGACACAATGATCTCCCAAATGGAATATCAAAAAATATATCATAAATTTGGTAACATCTATTGGGCTAAAGAAGCTTTAATAAAATACAACCTATTGATAATCAATAAAAAAAATAAAAAAACTTCCATTTATAAAAAATGGTTCTTTTCGGACAAAAACGAAGAAAAAGACAGTTTGTTTAATCATATGGGCGAATTTAAAAAACTTGATTTTAAACAAGAATGGTATTATCTTTCGGATGTAAAAAAACAAATTCCCGTATTAAAAGGAATTTCCGAAAAAAATATCATAAAAAAAAGTAAAAAATTTGTTTTATCCGATAGTTTGGATTTATATTTGATTTTTATTAAAAATTTTATAAAAAAAGGCCAAAAATTACCATTGGATTATGTAAAACCCGAACTGAAACAAATTATACTGACCAATAGAAAAGAAAAATGGCTTGAAAAACTGAAAAATCAAATAATTGAAGAAGCAATTGAAAAGAAAAAACTTAAAATATATCAGCAAAAAAATGAAGATAAAAATGATAAAAATGAATCATAAAAGACTCTTATTAATTATTCTGTTTCTTACAGCAAATTATTTAAGCGCTCAACAAAAAAAAATAAAGATTGATGGAATTGCCGCTGTAGTGGGAGATCAAATTATTTTAGATTCCGAAATTGGACAACTCAAAACACAACTCCAACAACAAGGGCTAAAAGCTGACAAACTAGATGATTGCGAAATCCTAGAAACACTCATGCAAGAAAAAATGTTGCTTTTAGAAGCAAAAAAAGATACAAATATTGTAGTAAAAGACCAGGAAGTGATGAGTATGGTCAACCAACAAATTGATTATATGAAAGCCCAATTGGGTTCTTTGAATAAAGTTTTGGAATTCTACAACAAAAAAACCCGTTCTGAACTCGAAGAGGAACTAAAAAAATTAGACAAAGACCGAAAACTCTCGGCACAAATGAAAGATAAAGTTTTAAAAGATATCGATGTAAGTCCGGAAGAGGTCAAAACATTTTTTGATAAAATCCCTAAAGATAAAATCCCTGAAATCGGGACACAAGTGGAAATTCATCAAATTGTGATTAAACCCAAAGCTTCCAAAGAAGCCGAACAAGCTGTAATTGACAAACTCAAAGAAATCAAGAAAAAAGTAGAAAATGGAGCAAGTTTCAGGGCACAAGCCGTTCTCTATTCCGAAGATCCGGGTTCACGTGCCAATGGCGGAAAATATATATTAAAGCGGAATTCCCCCTTTGTGCAAGAATTTAAAGATGTGGCTTTTAGCTTGGATAAAGGACAAGTATCCGAACCTTTTAAAACACAATTTGGCTGGCATATTTTGTATGTGGAAGAAATCAATGGACCCGAACGTGTGGTAAGACATATTTTACTAAAACCCGAAATCGGATTTTTGGATATGCGTGCTGCAGAGAAAAAAATGGATACAATCCGTAAAAGAATAATGGATAAGGAACTGACCTTTGAAGAAGCAGCCAAAGAATTCTCTGATGATGAGGACTCCAAAAAACTCGGAGGAAAAATTATCAATCCTTCTACTGGAGAATCTCTATTGGATTTAACATTACTCGATCCCAAAATGTTCCAAATTATTTCCGGATTAAAACAAGGTGAAATCTCAGATGTAATCAAAGAAAAAGATCGAACTGGAGAAACACTTTTTAAAATATTTTATGTAAAAAAACGCATAGATGCCCATCCCATGGATTTTCAAAAAGACTACCCCAAAATCAAAGAAATGGCTCTGGAAGAAAAGAAAAATAAAGTTCTGGAAAAATGGGTAAATGAAAAAATTAAAAATAATTTTATCCAAATCAATCCGCAATACAAAAAATGTAAATTCAAAAGTAAATGGATTAAATAAACGCCTATGAGTGATATTCAAACAGCAAAAGAATTACAACAAAATATCAAACATCTAAAAAAAGAAATTGCCAAAATAATTGTCGGACAAGATGAGGTTATTCATCAAATTATCCTTTCGATTTTAAGCAGTAGCCATGCATTGCTTATCGGCGTACCCGGATTGGCTAAAACCCTGATGATTCACACGATTGCTCAGGCATTGGGATTAAATTTCAAGAGAATACAATTTACCCCCGACCTCATGCCTTCAGACATTTTAGGGACTGAAATACTTGATGAACACCGTAATTTCAAATTCATCAAAGGACCCATTTTTTCCAACATCATCCTTGCCGACGAAATCAACCGAACCCCTCCAAAAACCCAAGCCGCACTTTTGGAAGCCATGCAAGAAAAAAGCATCAGCATAGCCAACAGACATTTTGAGCTTGACCAACCTTTCTTTGTTCTGGCTACACAAAATCCAATAGAACAAGAAGGAACCTATCCCCTACCCGAAGCACAATTAGACCGTTTTATGTTTGCTTTGCAATTGGATTATCCTTCCTTTGACGAAGAAGTGCAAATTGTCAAAAATACCACGGTTCAACAAAATACAAAAATCGAACAAATATTGAGCAAAGAACAAATCTTGCAATACCAAAACTTACTCAAAAAAGTTCCGGTAACGGATAATGTTATTGAATATGCAGTCCAACTGGTTGGAAAAACCCGACCCAAATCCAATACAGCTCCGGAAATTGTCAAATCTTATCTCGATTGGGGAGCCGGTCCCCGTGCATCACAATATCTTATTTTGGGAGCCAAAGCCCACGCACTGGTCAATGGAAAATATTCTCCTGACATCGAAGATATCCAAGCCATTGCCAAAGGAATTTTGCGTCATCGAATTTTATTGAATTACAAAGGAGAAGCCGAAGGTTTTACCCCTGATAGTTTGATAGAAAAAATCTTGTAAAAATTAATAAACCTGAGTTTGATAAAAGAATCGAAGCAAAAATTCAATAAATTACAACAAAAAGAATATTTTCTTATGTCAAACTCACGTTAATATCCAATTTAAATTTTTTACTTGCTTGAATATTTATTCTAAAAACGTATCTTTGCACATTATTATTTAAGTTATAACAAAAATGAGTCAAATAAAAATTACTTTGCCCGATGGAAGCATTAAAGAGTTTCCAAAAGGAACAACACCTTATGAAGTAGCCAAAAATATCAGTGAAGGATTGGCAAGAAATGTTATTTCGGCTAAATTTAACGACAAAACCGTTGAAGTTACCACACCATTGAACAAAGACGGAAGTTTGACTCTATTTACTTGGAATGATGCCGAAGGAAAAAAAGCTTTTTGGCACTCATCGGCACACTTAATGGCACAAGCGATTCAGAAATTTTATCCCGATGTAAAACTGACCATCGGACCGGCTATCGAAAACGGATTTTATTATGATATAGATTTTGGCGATGCATCTTTTTCCGAAAAAGATTTTGAAAAAATCGAAAAGAAAATGTTGGAAATTGCCAAGGGAAAACACGAATTCAAATTGCGTGAAGTTTCCAAAAAAGACGCTTTGGATTTTTATAAAAAAGAAAACAATCCGTTTAAAATAGAATTGATAGAAAATCTACAAGATGGCGATATTACCTTCTGCGACCACGACGATTTTACCGATTTATGTCGCGGGGGACATATTCCGAATACGGGCTTGATAAAAGCTGTTAAATTGTTGAACGTTGCAGGTGCCTACTGGCGTGGCGATGAAAAAAAACCGCAATTGACCCGAGTTTATGGCATATCTTTCCCTAAACAAAAAATGCTGAAAGAATATTTGGAAATGTTGGAAGAAGCCAAAAAGCGCGACCATAGAAAATTGGGAAAAGAATTGGAACTTTTTGCATTTTCACAAAATGTAGGTCAAGGTTTGCCTTTATGGTTGCCCAAAGGAGCTGCTTTGCGTGAACGTTTGGAAAATTTTTTGAAAAAAGCACAAAAAAAAGCCGGATATCAGCAAGTGGTCACTCCGCATATCGGACATAAAAATTTGTATGTAACTTCCGGACATTATGAAAAATACGGAGCCGACAGTTTTCAACCGATAAAAACTCCCAAAGAAGACGAAGAATTTTTACTCAAACCGATGAATTGTCCGCACCATATCGAAATTTTTAAGACAAAACCTTATAGTTATAAAGATTT
>Ga0256841_1002798_pt1 | contig 13537 bp, 14 predicted proteins | sample 356308metaG_FD_185971 | JGI IMG/M metagenome (GOLD analysis project Ga0256841, IMG submission 185971) | Hydrothermal vent microbial communities from Mid Atlantic Ridge, Atlantic Ocean - 356-308 | ecosystem: Environmental > Aquatic > Marine > Hydrothermal vents | place: Atlantic Ocean: Mid...
GGAATGATTTTATACAATTTACAATCGTTATCGGAATTTGTAAACCTCAAATAAAATGAAGGGTGCTCACATTCTTTTTCGTTCTCGTCTCCAATAATTTCAACGCGGTATCCTTGCTGTTTGTATCTTTCAATTAAAAGTTTGAAATAAGTTTGGGCAATCTCATTGGCTTTTTCAAACGTTATGTGTTCCATTTTATTCCTTACTTTAATTTGGGTAAAGAAAACGAAAACGTACTTCCTTGCGGAGTACTTTCATACCAAAGTTTACCGTTATGTATTTCCAGAATACGGGTGGTTAAAATTAAACCCAATCCCGCCGATTTTTCTTTGTTCCCATTAGCAGTTTTCATCACTCCTTCGTAAGTAAGTATGTTCACCGACGGATCGATTCCATTGCCTTCATCTTTAACATGTACCGAATATAAATCCGGACCCGCAGTAAAACTTACACTTACGGTGGTTTTTCCGGGTGAATATTTTATTGCGTTAGAAAGTAAATTTTTAACCGCTAACGAAAGCAAGTTTCTGTTACCGTACACAACAAAATTTTCATCCGTATTTTCGAATGCAAGTGTAAGATTTTTTTTAGTAGCTTTGTTCTTGGCTTTTTGAACTTCCCCGGAAACTATTTCGTACAAATCAAGCCGTTCAAATTCCGTTTGATACTTTTCGTTGGTTATGTAGCTCCAATTGACAAAGTTTTCAAAAGCATCGTAAAGATTTTTTGCGGTTGAATTTATTTGACGAACGAAAAATTTCTTTTCTTCGTCTTCCATTTCATCAAAATCCATCTCCAGCATTTCGGAAAAACCGAGCAAAGTGCCGAACGGATTACGGATATTGTGAGCTAAAAATGAAAAGAAATCGGCTTCCGGCGTTGTTTTACCGGCTTCAACCTCCGGATTTTCAAAAGATACCGCTTCGTCATCCGCAAAATAATTCTGTGATGAAGTTGCTTCTTCCTGCCGGTTTTTACTTTCTTTTTTCAATTTTAATGACTTCAAATTATTCATTTCCGCCGGTTCAATACATCGGTAATTTTTACCTTTCAAATAAATGATTTATACAAAAGAAAAAATGATTTAAATCAAATTACCTGAACAACTTGATTCATATCACCAACACTTTAACACGTCAAATTAGTGGAAATTTAGCTCCGGTGTCTTAATTCCCCTTAGTGCGAAAAAATGTTGGAGATGTATTTTTTCAATTTTTCCTGATCTTTTTTGTCGGGATACCGTTTTTCAATTTTGCGGTAACATTCGCTGATAATTTTGTTGGCGTTCCCGTTTTTTTTACTCTCCTCCGGCGATTCGTGAATATTGAGCTCTTTGCTTACTTCTCTGATTAGAATGTAAGCCGAAAGAGAAGTTTCATAATATAATTCCATTCCTTTTGCTCCCAATGGTTTTACAATAATTTGGGATCCCCTTTTGCACCTGAAAGCGGAGCAAGAATTTAATACAACACGGTTACTATCGGAAAAATTCCCGGAAAAGTTAAATTCCGCTGCGCTTTCTTTAACATTCCCAATAATAATGCCAAATGCGAAAAACGGGATTTTTTAAGGAATATCTTGAAAACGAAGCCTTTTAGCGATTAATTTGAGATGATTGTCTGAAAATGACTCAAGAAAATATCCGGAGTCCGAAATATTTTTTTCTATTTTAAAGTAAGCGGAGCGAAGGATTAAAAAGTTCTTATTAGCTTATTTTTTATACTTTTTTCTATTTGTAAAAGCGGGATACCTGCAAGTTCTTTTTAGATGCTGAATCAAGTTCAGCATGACAGATTCTTGTTTGCTTGTTGACCTTAATCGTCTTGTCATTCCGTTCCCGTTTCGGGATTGTGTACATTTCACCCGCAAATTATTTCACAAAGCAACATAGAGATTTATATGCCATTCCCACGCCAGCATGAATCTCTGTAAAACGGATATTCAGTTCAAGCCGGAGTGTGATTATTCATATAACACCGTAGTAATTTTGTTGTTGTACGTGTGGACATAGGCAGCAGTGTAGCAATAAAAATTATGGAATAGTAAATTATCAGCACATGTTAATCCGTTAGCCTTCTTATATTAACCGAATACTGATTACCGATTACTGCGCCATCAGATGCTGAAATAAATTCAGCATGACAAGTGTGAGATGCTGAAACAAGTTCAGCATGACGGGTTTTATTAATCGCCTCGTCATCCCGAATTTGTTCCGGGGTCCAAAAGAGCGCTATTAGATACTGAATCAAGTTCAGTAAACCAGGTTCTTTCATTGTACCATCCTGCATTATCCCGTTATTGCCGGAGGGTAAATATTCTTCCATTTTTTGTTAAAAAAATTTTTTCTAATTTAATTTTACATAAATCGTAAAAATTTTGATTTTTCAATTTCATTTTCTTTTTTGTAAATTATAAGAGTTTATTTGAGGATTGATACTTCCGGTTTTCAACATCAAAATATGGGGGTTGAAATGTTAAGGTTATTCCTTCCGAAGTTTCTTTTGTTTTTCCTTGCATCCGGTTTATTCGCACAAAGTTTCCATTCAATTCAATTCGGTGGCGGATTGGTTTTACCGCGTGCTTCTTCCAAGGGACTTTCCGCACAAGTTCAGTATAATTATTCCTTGAACGAAACTTATAATTTTTATATTTATTCAGGTTATTTCACATGGGACAAATATAATATAACTTTTATCGGTAAATCAGCTCCTTACGGCACTGAAAAGCTTTTTCATTCGTATGGCTCCAATAATCATGTTTTAATTCCGGTTTATTTCGGAACAAGGATAAATTTCAATACAATCAAATCATTCACCACATTCATTGAATTGGAAGCCGGATATTCATATTTAAGTTACACCGCCTACGGGCATATAAAAGAAACCGATCCGGAAACAGGTTACACGCTTTCATATTACGCCGATCAATCTTCCGCTCAAAATACCGTTAAAAATTTATTTGGCGTTGGTTTTGGACTGGGTGTGTTCCATCCGATTGCCCAAACGGTGAATGTTGTTCTCTCCTACAAGTTAAACAGCAATTTTAACGCAAGCGAGTCAGGGTTTTTCAGCGCTTTCGGAACATATTCAACCTTGTTCTTCGGATTAGGCATAAATATTTAATTTTACAAGCATCGTTACAAAAGGCATAAATAAAAAGTTTACATTCCGGTTTTTCTTGGAACGGACTTTAGACCGGGAAACTTTACTTACATAAAAAATACTATTCCTTGCCAAGTAGTACCGGGATTTCCGTTACCGTACTTCTCCCTTTTACACATACTTATATTTAAATAGATAGAAAAAATTGCATACGGCTCAAACCGTCTTATGCCGGAGCAAATATTTTGAGAATTTTTCCCAAAATGTGTGTTACCTCACAGCATTGCAAAACCGGATTCTGCTAATTTGCCATCGAAAACAAAACAAATTTGCAGGAGAAAATGCGCAGAAAATTTCAAAATATTATGAAAAAACGGGAGCGAAGGTATAAAGGACATTTTTTCAGTCTAAGCATTTCCTGGATTCTCGGTTTCCTTTTTACATTCGCAATTCTGGTAACAAGTAAGATGATCGGCTATCAGATTATCGCACAGCAAACGCACACCGGTTTGATAAATGATTTATCAACCGCATTAAATTTTGTACAAAAATCGATAAAAGCGCCTGAAATTGCACTTTCCGTAATGGGCGGGTTTTTATCGTTCGGTTTAAGGTATTTGTTCCTTTTCGGAAAACCGTATTCCGTTTAATCAATAAAAAGTGAGGAAAATAAAATGTTTAACGTACTACTCGTAGAAGACAACAGCGGAACAAGGATTTTGTTAAAGAAAATATTAACAAGGAAGTTTTACTGCAAAGTTTATACTGCAAACGACGGTCTTGAAGCATTAAAAATGATGCAAATTCATAAACCGGATTTCATAATTCTGGATTACATGATGCCGCAAATGGACGGTTATGAATTTTTGAAGGAAATCCGTTACAAAAAAGATTTTCACGATATTCCGGTTATAATGATTACCGCAATAAATGAAAAATTGGCACTGAAAAAAGTGCTCTCGCTCGGTATATCCGATTATATTCTCAAACCGTTCAATATAGAAAACACAATGGAAAAAATAGCTAAAATAATGTACAACAGAAATAATACTTTGCACAGAAAATTGGACGGCTTGGAAAAACGGATTGAAACCCTGGAAAAACGTAACAGGGAATTAAAGAAAAACCATTATGCTCCTTCGTTGATTGATAAGAAAATTTTCCTCAACTAAGAAGTAATGAACAAATACCGGGACTTAGACCGGATTCCGGTTTAAGTCCTTTTTATTTTTCTTCTGCCCTGAAGCCGCCGGTTCTGTAATCCACATCACAAAAACTGCTAAAACAGACTAAAAATCAACAATAACTTATCGACCGTCACAGACAAACCGATAAAAAAGTTGTTTATTGGGCTTAGAATTTAATTAATATTTATGGGTCAACAAAATGGAAAAGACATTATTCAAACAAACTGTGGTTAGCAAACCGGAAAAATCTTTTGTGGACGATGCGAAAAATTTACTTTTATCACCAATCGCTCACGGGATTGTAGGCGCCGTAATCTTTCTTTCCACTATGCTCGTTATTAAAATGTTTGCATTAAGGATTGTGGATGATTACAATCTGCTCCTCGGAATGAAAGAGCTTGTTTTGACTTTGTTTGTCGGAACTTTCTTTTTTTCCATGCAATTGTTAACAAAGATAAAACTTACTAAATTTTATCAAAAATACAGAAAGTAAGTTTTTACATTTGCTTGAAATTAATGTCCGGTAAAACCAATCACATCCGGTTCCGGTTTTTTAATTTCACATTTAATTTACCTACCAATATTACCGGAAGGTAATTTGTGATTTACATCATTGATTTTTAACAGTGTATTCCCCTTCTATAAAATGAAATTTAACGGAGCCTGAAATGTTAAACGCAACACTCCATACCAACACTGTAAAGAAAAAAGTAACATTTAAAATTTTCACCGGCTGCTTCCAGACCGGATTATTCGGGTTTGCAGTAATATTTACATTGTTGCTGCTTTACCGGTTGTTTTATTTTGCTTTAACCGAAGTTTACACTTTTCAAATGGGAATGGAGGATATAAAAACGGCTTTTGAAGGATTTGCTCTTTTTTACATTGTCGATTTTTTCAGAAGTTTGAAGAAAAACCGCAAAAAACTTCCGTAAAATAAAAAAGAACAACCGTTACCGGCTGTTCTTTTCCCTAAACCTTTATCATTAATTAATGTTAAAAATTCAATATGACCAATACAGTTTCCGTTAATTAAGTTTTGATAGCTTACCAATCTTCTTCACTGTAAAAATTTTTAGCGATATCATACGTTTTATCCTTAATCCTTTCAATTTCATCTTCAGTCAATCTTTTTTTCCAACTCCAAATATTGGATTTGCTATCACGTTTTATTTTATCTTCAAAGTTTTTGTTTTTTAAAATGGAATATTCTTTAATTTTATCATGAATATCCTTAGAATAGGTCAGATTAAGTTTATCGTATAATTTACCAAACTCTACCATCGGGTTCTTTGAAATAGTTTCATGCTTTACATAATTCCAATCGGGATTTCTTTTTTTATACTTTAGAATCATATAATGAATTACATTCCAAAGTAAAATTGCTTGATCGATTATATCTTTTTCTTTTTTAGCAAATTCTTCAATCTGATCCCGGAAATCCGACAAATGATGTTGCATCAGTAAAGGTTGCTCAATGAAATTGCTAAATTGAAATGTCCAATTGGCTTTTTTTAAACTTCCGGCAAAAGCCGCCGGATGCCTGATTAAAATTATTACATCCATATTGAATCTTTTAGCAAGCCATTCTGCAGAAAATATGGCAATCGGATCTTTCATAAGCGGACGTTTATTTGATAACTTGTACATTGTAAACAGTATGCAAGCACGGAACAATCTAACAATATCCTTTGGAGCTTTAATAACAGCAAGCTCTTTTAAAATCTTATATTTAAATTCCAGAGTATCTTTTAATGCTTCGTAATACAAATTTTCGTTTTCCTCGCAAATATAAGTAAACCAATGCTTAAAGCTTGCACTACAAATTCCCGGTCTATTATAAATAATATTAAAAGGTTCATGAATATATGCCACTGAAGGTGAAAGAGCAATCATTTGCCCAACCCAAGTTGAACCTGAGCGGTGTGAGCCGGTAACTAATATACCTTTCTCTATCATTATATTAATAATATTTTCTGCATTTACTAGCTGACAATAAATCAAATATCCACTTCTTGTTCAACAATTTTGGCTTTTATAAAATCCCTGTTCATGCGCGCAATATTCATAATGGAAATACCTTTCGGGCATTCGGCTTCGCAGGCATAAGTGTTGGTGCAACTTCCGAATCCGGCTTCGTCCATAGCGGCAACCATTGTTTGAACTCTTTTATACCGTTCGGGTTGACCTTGGGGAAGAAGCGCATATTGCGATACTTTAGCACCAACGAACAGCATTGCCGAAGAGTTTTTGCAAGCAGCAACACATGCGCCGCATCCAATACATTCGGCTGCATCAAGTGCAGCGGCAGCCACGTCTTTACCTATGGGAATTGAATTGGCATCGGGAGCACCACCGGTATTAAACGAAATGTAAGCGCCGGCTTGCTGAATTTTATCGAAACCGGAACGGTCTACAATCAAATCGCGTATAATCGGGAAAGCAGCAGCTCTGAACGGTTCCAAATAAATAACATCCCCGTTCTTAAAATTCCTCATGTGCAGCTGGCACGTAGCCGTTTTTGGCAAGGGTCCGTGAGGATGACCGTTAATTACAATACCGCAAGTTCCGCAAATACCTTCACGGCAATCGCTTTCAAATGCGACAGGGCGTTTGCCTTCCCGTTCCAAATCGTTGTTTAGCTCGTCCAACATTTCCAAAATAGAAGCATCGGGCGAAATTTCAACTTTAAATTCTTCAAATTGCCCCTTATCGTCCGGAGAATTCTGTCTCCATATTTTCAACGTAAGATTTAATTTTTCTCCACCCATTATTTATAACTCCTAGTGGCTAGTTTTACATATTCGAATTTGAGGTCTTCTTTATGCAATTCCCATTCACCTACTTTTTTAAATTCCCAAGCAGCAACATAAGCATACTCTTCATCGTTTCTTAAAGCTTCACCTTCTTCCGTTTGATATTCTTCACGGAAATGGGCACCGCACGATTCGTTACGGTTCAGAGCATCTACAGCCATTAACTCACCAAGTTCAAGAAAATCGGCTACCCTTCCAGCCCTTTCCAAAGTTTGGTTCAGTTCTTCGCCCGTTCCCACTACTTTCACATCGTTCCAGAATTCTTCTCTTAATTCTCTTATTTGTTCAATTACTTCTTTCAATCCCTTCTCGTTGCGGGACATACCGACTTTATCCATTAACAAATGTCCAAGCCGTTTATGAATTTCGTCAACGGTTTGTTTACCATCGATAGATAATAACTTTGCAATACCTTCTTTTACATTGTCAACAGCTTCTTTGAATTCCGCACGGTCGGTATCAACTTTTTCCGGTTTTTCGGATGCCAAATAATTACCGATGGTGTAAGGAATGACGAAATAACCGTCGGCCAAGCCTTGCATCAACGCACTGGCTCCAAGTCTGTTTGCGCCGTGATCGGAAAAGTTCGCTTCACCCAAAACGAACAATCCGGGAATGTTGCTCATCAAGTTGTAATCGACCCACAAACCGCCCATCGTATAATGCGGTGCGGGATAAATTTTCATCGGTACTTCGTACGGATTTTCACCTGTAATATTTTCGTACATTTCGAAAAGGTTGCCGTATTTTTCTTCAATAACTTTTTTACCCACCCGTTTAATCGCATCGGAAAAATCGAGATAAACGGCTCTTTCACCGTTTACGCCCCGTCCTTCGTCGCAAACATATTTGGCATTTCTCGAAGCGACATCGCGAGGCACAAGGTTTCCGAATGCCGGATATTTTCTTTCCAAATAATAGTCCCTTTCTTCTTCGGGAATTTCATTCGGCGGTCTGTTATCCCCGGCTTTTTTCGGCACCCAAATTCTACCGTCGTTTCTTAAACTTTCACTCATCAATACCAATTTGGATTGACCTTCACCGTGCACCGGCAAGCAAGTGGGATGAATTTGTGTAAAAGATGGATTCGCAAATAGTGCTCCTCTCTTATGCGCGCGCCATGCGGCGGTTGCGTTCGAATTCATTGCATTTGTGGAAAGGAAATAAACATTCGAATAACCGCCGGTTGCCAAAATAACGGCTTGTGCGGAATATTTTTCAATTTCACCGGTTAGCAAGTTTCGTACAACAATTCCTTGCGCCCTTCCGTTTACCAAAACCAAATCGAGCATTTCACGGCGGTGGTAAACGGTTACGTTCCCGTTTTTAATTTGGCGGTTCAGTGAACTGTAAGCGCCAAGTAACAATTGTTGCCCCGTTTCTCCACGGGCATAGAATGTACGGGAAACTTGAGCGCCGCCGAACGAGCGGTTTGCCAAGAGACCTCCGTATTCCCTTGCGAAAGGAACACCTTGTGCAACACACTGATCGATAATATTGTTCGATACTTCTGCCAAGCGGTAAACATTGGCTTCCCGAGATCTGAAATCGCCGCCTTTGACTGTATCGTAAAATAATCTGAATACCGAATCACCGTCGTTCTGATAATTTTTTGCAGCATTAATTCCGCCTTGAGCGGCAATTGAGTGTGCTCTCCGGCTTGAATCGTGATACGTAAAAACTTTAACTTTGTAACCCAATTCACCCAACGTAGCTGCCGCCGATGCTCCCGCCAATCCCGTTCCTACAACTATCAAATCGTATTTTCTTTTGTTTGCCGGATTAACCAGCTTCATTTTGAACTTATGATTAGTCCATTTTTCCGCTATATTTCCTTCGGGTACTTTTGATTCTAATTTCATTTTATTTACCTCCCGTTAATAAAAAGTAAAGTGGGATAGAGGCAAACCCCAAACTGATTACAATTGCATAAATGGTTCCGGTTAATTTAATGACCGGAAAATATTTTTTATTATTCCATCCGAAAGTTTGAAACGCACTTTGGAAACCGTGATTGAGGTGAAAACCAAGCAACAGTACCGCAATTATGTAAACTATGGAATAAACCGGTTGGTTAAACCAATAAACAACAATATCGTAAAATTCAAACGAACCGGTCTCGGGGTGACCGGAAATGTTAAACTGATACCAAAACGTGGAAAGGTGGAGAACCAAAAAAATGAAAATGATACTTCCGGTTACAATTGTTGTGCGTGAAGAAAACGTTGTGATTTCTTTATTTGCATTAATCGCATATTTACCCGGATTGGCTTTTTTGTTTTCCCACCAAAGCCTTACACCGTTAAAAATATGAAATATAAAAATTGCGGCTAAAATAACTTCAATTACCCTTACCACGGGTTTTACAACTTCCAAGGTTTCAACATATCCGTTAAAAGCTTCGCGCCCACCGTATAGCGTTAAGTTACCAATCAAATGGATGATCAAAAACAACATTAACAAACTTCCGGTAAGGGCCATCACAAATTTTTTACCAATAGAACGATTTAAGCTTGTTGTAAGCCAGCCCATCAGAATTCTCCTCTTTTTACTAAATAAAACTTTTGTGGATTTTCGAATTGAACGTTGAGGGTTTTGGGGACTATACCAGTATCTTTTATCATTATGCACCTAAAATCTAAAACTTATCTGCTAAAATACTACAAAAGTATCTTATTTCAAAAAAATTTCTTTTTAGTATAAAAAAAGGGGATGGACTACCGATTATTATAATTAGATACTTAATTATTAATAATGAAATGGCGTTACCATGAAGTTTAAGAGTTTTTCCCTAAGAGCAAAATTATTGACGATCGTAATCAGCGGCATAATATTAACTTCCATTGCATCTACCGTTTATTATTATTCTTTGGCAGTTAAAAAAAATGACGAAGCAATTGCACAGAAATTTCATTCATTCGACAAGGTATTTACACAAGAATTGGAATTGCTTAAAAAAGATATGGAAATGAGCATGGAATTACTTTTGGCGGATGACACGGTAACAAGACTATTCGCCGAAAGAAAAAGGGATTCACTGAAAGAAAAATTAATAACATTGTATAACGGTAAATTAAGACCCGAATATCACATAGCACAATTTCAATTTCATTTACCTCCGGCTACGTCGTTTTTAAGATTGCACAAACCACAAAAATTCGGAGATGATTTGTCATCGTTCCGTCAAACGGTTTTGGATGCCAATGCAACGAAAAAAGAAGTGGTTGGTATTGAAGTGGGCAGAGGCGGTCCGGGACTGAGAATAGTTTATCCGGTTTTTTATAAAGGAAAACATGTTGGCAGTGTGGAATTTGGCATGAGTTTACGGAAAATTTTAACCGAAACGGCTAAAATGTTAAATCTTGAATATGCCGTGGGGATAAAGAAGAAGGTTTTTGAAAATGCAAGACGTTTTGATAATAAAAAATCAGATATTATAAAAAATAATATTATTTATTTTGATTACTCAGCTCAACCAATAAAAAATTTACTTCAACAATGCTCACCAACTGGTAATATCGAAGTTACCAATTTCAACGATTTGCAATACGCAACAACAATATTTCCTTTAAAAGACTATGCAGAAAAAGAAGTAGGTAAAATAGCCCTGTTTTCCGATGAAACCGCTTCATTTCAAGCTCTTAGATCAAAATTATGGGAAAATATTCTTCTTGGATTTCTTTTTATTGTCTTTGCCTCAGGTTTTACATATTTCTATTTACAAAAAACCGTAATATCACCTCTGCAAAAAGCCAGTAAATTTGCCGAAGCCATTGGCAACGATAATTTTAATGCTGAAATAGAATATAAACATAACGATGAGATTAAAGTTCTTATAGATGCATTGAAAAATTCAGCATTTAAAATAAAACAACAACTTTATTTCTTGAATAACTTACCGACACCGGTTATTTCAATAGACAGGGATTTCAACATAAAATATGCAAACAATGCAACCGCATCATTCTTGAACAAAAAGGTAAAATCACTTATAGGTCAAAAATGTTACGATAATTTCCTTACGGACGATTGTAATACCGAAAAGTGTGCTTTGTACCGCGCTATGAAAGAAGACAGAATTGTGGGTGAACAAACAATTTCACATGCCAACGGATGCAACACTGCAATTATGTACACGGGAACCCCAACAAAAACAAAAGACGGACAAATTGACGGAGCGTTGGAATATGTTGTGGATATAAACAAACTGAAAGAAATTCAGGATTATCTTGCCGACAATACAAAAACAATTCTGGAAGCGATGGAGAGATTTTCCGAAGGCGATCTTACCGTAGAAGTAACACCGCCCGGCAAAGATGACGAGATCAGTAGACTGTTCGAAGGTTTCAATTTAACCGTCAAGAAAATCAGGAAGATGATTGATAAAGTTACCGAAGCAACCCACGCCACGGCAAGCGCAAGTACGGAAATTTCTTCAATCGCGGAAGAGCTTTCATCCGGTGCGCAGGAACAAACGGCACAAACCATGGAAATAGCCAGTGCAATTGAAGAAATGAACTACACAATCAGTGAATCAACAAAAAACACCAGCGCAGTAGCTCATTCGTCTGAAGAAATAAAGAGTCTGGCACAAAGCGGTGGCGAAAAAGTTGTTGAAACCGTGGACAAAATGGAAAGCATTGCCGAAGTGGTTGCGCAAGCTGCCGATAACGTTCAGAAACTTCAACAAAGTAACGAAAAAATCGGTGAAATAGTTAAAGTGATTAACGATATCGCCGATCAAACCAATCTTTTGGCTTTGAATGCCGCAATAGAAGCCGCACGCGCCGGCGAACACGGCAGAGGTTTTGCAGTTGTTGCCGATGAAGTTAAAAAACTGGCTGAAAGAACAACCACAGCTACACAGGAAATTTCGGAGATGATTTACGCCGTGCAAAATGAAATGAAAAACACGGTTAATTCAATCGAATACGGAACAAAGGAAGCTCAAGAAGGAAAAGTTCTTGCAAACGAAGCGGGAAATGCAATCAACGAAATTGTTAATTCGATTAATCACATTGTTGAGATGATAAACAATATAGCCGCTACCAGCGAAGAACAATCGACTACATTCTCGCAAATAAGTCAGAACATAGAATTGATAAGCAAAGTTACGGCTGAATCGAGTGCCGGTTCGTCTCAAATGGCTGAAGCGGCTGAAGATTTAAGCAGACTGACTCACAATCTGGAAGAATTGCTGCAAAATTTCAAAATGGATAATTCAACAAAAAATTCAAGTGAAACTTTAAATCCGGCATCTGTTTTCGATTATAAAGATCAGAGTATGGAACATGCCGGAAGTCATGTAACTGTTTCTTAAACGAAAGGTGATTTATGGAAAAAGAGCAAGAACAAATTGTAGCGACCGAAGAGCTTCTGCAGTTGGTCGGTTTTAAAATCGGTGAAGAAGAATTTGCCGTCGATATACTCAGAGTTCAGGAAATCATCAAAATGATTATGATGACAAAAGTGCCCAATACACCCGAATATGTAAAAGGTGTTATCAATTTGCGCGGAAGAATAATTCCGGTAATTGATTTAAGAAAAAGATTAGGTTTGAAAGAAAAAGAAGCCGATCAAAATTCGAGAATTATTGTTGTGGAAATCGAAGAAAATACAATCGGCTTTATTGTTGATGAAGTAAGCGAAGTGCTGAGAATTCCGCAAAGCATTATAGAACCGCCACCATCGATGGTTGGCGATGTGAATGCCAATTTCATTACGGCAGTGGCAAAACTGGAAAACAGATTGTTAATCCTTCTGGATTTAGAAAAAATTTTGGTAGATGAAAAGGAAGCGGCATAATTCCATGGAAACTTTAACCAAACAAACCGGAAACCTGAACGATATTTTACAATTGGTATCTTTTGAAATCGGTGATGAAGAATACGCAATCGATATTCTGAAAGTCCAGGAAATAAACAAACAATTGGAAATCACACAAATACCCAACGCACCTTCTTTTGTTAAAGGTATAATTAATTTAAGGGGAACCGTATTACCGATTGTTGATTTGAGAACAAAATTGGGAATTCCCCAGAAAGAAAACGACGGCGATACAAGAATTATAGTCGTTGAGCTTAACAATTCCAAAACCGGTTTTATAGTCGACAAAGTAAACGAAGTGCTTAGAATTCCGGCATCCATAACTGAACCGCCACCCAAAATTATCAGCGGGAAAAATGCGGCTATGTTTAGCGCTGTAGCCAAATTGGAAGACAGATTAATCGTACTAATCGATTTGGAAAAAGCTTTTACGGAAGACGAACTCGACGAACTCAATTCGGTAAACTCTTAACAACCTTCCGGAAATTTTTTTAAATATTTTTATCCGCTATTTTATTCCATCAAAAAAAAATTATTTATTATATTAATTACCAAATAAATCAATCTAACTTAAAATAAGTTTCATGCTGAAAGAGATAACCACGGT
>Ga0256841_1002799_pt1 | contig 13534 bp, 9 predicted proteins | sample 356308metaG_FD_185971 | JGI IMG/M metagenome (GOLD analysis project Ga0256841, IMG submission 185971) | Hydrothermal vent microbial communities from Mid Atlantic Ridge, Atlantic Ocean - 356-308 | ecosystem: Environmental > Aquatic > Marine > Hydrothermal vents | place: Atlantic Ocean: Mid...
GATCGCTACGGGGTCGAGCCGATCTGCGCGGTATTGCCGATTGCCCCGTCGACCTACTACGAACACAAGGCCCGTGAAGCCGACCCGGAACGGCTGCCGCCGCGCGTACAGCGCGACCAGGCACTGTCCGATGAGGTTGACACGTTCCGACTCCTACGACAACGCCCTGGCGGAAACGATCAACGGCCTGTACAAGGCCGGGGTGATCTACTGGCGGGGTCCCTGGAAGAACCTGGAGGCGGTCGAGTATGCCACCCTGGAGTGGGTAGACTGGTTCAACCACCGGCGGCTTCTGGAGCCCATCGGCAACATCCCGCCAGCGGAGAAGGAACTGGCGTATTATCGCCAACTGGAAGGGTCGGCCAGGGCGGCCTGACTCAAACAAAATGGTCTCCGGAATTCCCGGGGCGGTTCAGAAGATCACATTATCGTGAACGAGGCTTCGCGAGAGGGTGCGAGCATTTCGGGGTTTAGGCGACGAAGGAGTGAAACACGTTAAAGCAAGCGTGATGTTGAAGCCATGTAAGGGCACGGTCTTCCAACCTGGGTCGAAAGACCGTGGCCATATTGGTGTCAGGGAGTTGGGTTACCCACGTCACGCAGGCCTGCGAAAACGCAGTCCCAGCAGACCCAGGCCGAGCAAAGCCAAGCTACCAGGCACCGGCACCTGATCCTCGACATCCACTGACTGGGTCGCAATCACCCGCAACTCGTAGGTTCCAGCAGCCAACACAGCGGTTGTGGCCTCATACATGAAGGTGAGCTTCCCCGCATTGTGCGTCTGCGTCAGGGCGATGCCGTTACCCACCGCTAAAGCGATATCCAGATCCGCATTGAGGTCCGATCCATCCTTCGTCTCGGTACCGCCAGTGATAACACCGTCGACAATGCCGTTGGGCGTCCACCCAAACATCTGAACACCCGTGAGCGAGTCGATGATAGACATATTGAATGATAACGCGGCTTGGGCACGATCGACCGCGCCAAGCTCATCGACTTCCACAACCAGATACGGCAGGGCATCAAAGGAAAATGTCAGCGCATCACCCCCCGCATCTATCGTGAAACTCTGTGTCAACTCGTTGCGGCTGAGGCCATTTGCGTCATGTGTGTGGTTGGGACCATGGGGAACATAGGCTTCCGCCACGCCCATGGCGTGGCTAGGATCCACAATCTGCGCCACTCCCCGGCCATAGTGCGCCCCCTTGCCCCTTGCGCTGCTCATGGGATCGCCACTGATTATTGTATTTGCACCGAGAGGCACGGCCGTGCCGGAACCTCCATCGGTACAGCCTCCCGGTGATACACAGTCGGTAAACGCGTTTACCGGCGTTGTCGATAGGATGGCGTTGTGACCACTGGCATTTGCATCGGATCGTGCCTGTGTGCTGACGCCGTAAACTGGCTGCCCAAAGGTTGTATTCCCTCCCGTACTGATCGCAAAACTACTAATATCATTATACGCATAACCATAGGCAAACGCCTCTGCCTGCTGGGCAACACCCAGTATCAATACGCCACTAACCGTCGTAGCCAATAGAGTTTTTTTATCTAACATTGCTCTCTCCCTAATTATGTTTAGCATAATGAATGCTTATTATCTGGTGCTGTGATCCTGGATTAACGATGCATAACACCGGAGTTTTCCGGACCAATCCTGCTCTATATCTCGTCCGGTATCCGAAATAAATGCATAAATCGAGCCAGATACAGTAATAGACTGATTCGTAAAGTGATTACTGGGATGAAAGTCTCAATATAGGGGATTGAACAATAAATATGTAAAGTATGAAAAATAATGTTTGAATGAAGATATTTCAGATATAAAGCTAAGATTAACAAATATTATTCTTATCTATCAACGACATAAAAACTCATAACATGTATTCGCCAATGAGTTGCAATAAGTACTTACCAAGCGCTATGTTAGCGAAAACCCCTGTAAGTTTTCCTGACATAACGCCATCAGTTTTAGCGTGAAAATACGCAGTCAATTACCCATGATCCACTTTACTATGCTGGATAACCGAGCATCAACTTGTAGTCGAAACAGAATCCAGATGATGCTCGCTCAGCGCCATTCAAGTTCTGATAACGTCTCTTCCAGAAAGTTGACGAGTGCACGCACTTTGGGTGCGACGTGTTTGCGCGTCGGGTAAACGGCAAAAATACCCAACTCGATCGAACGATATTCGGACAGTATTTCCACCAGCCTGCCCGCCGCCAGATCGTCCCCAACAAGGAAGCTCGGTTGTAGCATGATGCCCTGATGGGCCAGTGCAACGGCCCGGCATGTGTCGCCATTGTTTGTGAACATCCACGGCCGGATCTTCACGTTGACCGGCCCTTCGGGTCCCTCGAATTCCCACACATTCCCACCCAGCCAGTAGCGATACCCAATGACCTTGTGCTCAGCCAGATGCATGGGGTTTGTGGGTTCACCGTATTGATCAAGTTACGTCGGTGAAGCACACAGAACCATTCGGGTGCTGGCAAGACGCTTGCTGATAAGCGATGAGCTAGACAAGGTGGCAATGCGGATGGCTAGGTCGTACCCCTCTTCCACCACATCCACAATACGGCCAGAGAGTTCCACGTCGAGCCGTACCTGTGGGTGTTGGTCATGAAAGGCATCCCAGAGGGGCGCCAGAGTTTGAATGCCGAAAGACACGGGGACATTGACACGCAGGAGCCCGCGGGCCGCGCCTCCAGCTCAGCCACGTGACGCGACACCGCAGGCTTAGATATGTGCAAAACCTCAGCAGCACCAACAAATCTACCCGCATCCACCACCGCGCAAAACGTCTGCATTTCCTGAAATCGATCCATTGTTCCTTATTCCGGCACAGTTCATTTCATTTATGCATGTTTATATTTATTTTCTGAATAAGTACAGTGCTATTCGTGCTCGGGATACCCCCGAACCCGTCATGAGACGGCTTTTAAAACACGCTTTAAACCAGCGACAGAGGAAAACATCATGAAAACGCTTGTAAAAAAAGTTATGGCAACCGACACCGGATTTAGCCCACTGACCCTTCGCATCCCGGTCGGCGTCATCTTTGCCGCGCACGGCGCACAAAAGCTGTTCGGCTGGTTCGGTGGCTATGGCTTGGAGGACACCGGTCAGTGGATGGCCTCGATGGGCCTTACCCCCGGCCACCTGATGGCATTGCTCGCCGGCAGTACTGAATTTTTTGGCGGCCTTGCCTTGATCCTCGGCCTGCTGGTAAGGCCGGCAGCGGCGGCACTCGCCTTCACGATGGTCATCGCCATTTTTACCGTTCACATCGGTAATGGCCTGTTCCTAAGCAATAACGGTTACGAATTTGGTTTGGCTTTACTCGCAGCATCGGTGGCCCTTGCCATCAGCGGTGCAGGCCGGGCTTCAATCGACGCCGTATTGTCCAAAAACTGATCCAGGCGATATTACCCCCCTGATAGAGGGGTGTCGCAAAACCCCGGGTAGGCTTTTGCGACACCCTCCACAGGGCTGGAATGATGCGTCCCGGCCTAACACGAACATAAGCATCGTTTACAGGAGCGTTAAAATGTTGATCAATGGCCAGTGGGCAAAAGATTTTCATCCCGTACAGGGCACCGATGATGAAGGCGGTTTTGTGCGAGACACATCCCAATTTCGCAACTGGGTCACCGTGGACGGTCGCTCGGGACCAACCGGTGTGGGGGGATTCGTTGCGGAACCTGACCGCTATCACCTGTATGTTGCCCTGATTTGCCCCTGGGCCTCACGCACATTGATGGCTCGCCGACTCAAGGGGCTGGAGGACATTATTTCGGTGACGGTGCTAGACCCCCGCCTGACCGAAAAAGTCTGGCGTTTCGGAGGCAACGACGATGCGCTGCCCGGCAGCCAGGCAGATCCGCTGTACGCCGCCAAATATCTCTACCAGGTTTACCAGCATGCCAAACCCGATTACACCGGCCAGATCACCGTCCCGGTTCTCTGGGATAAACATAAAGAGACCATCGTCAATAACGAATCATCGGAGATCCTTCGCATGTTCAATGACGGGTTTGGCGACCTGGCCCAGGGAAGCATCGATCTCTACCCGAACGACTTGCGCCGGGAAATCGATAGCATCAACGAGCATCTCTACGACCGTTTCAACAATGGCGTCTACCGCGCGGGTTTTGCGACAACCCAAATAGCCTATGAACGAGCGGTTCACGAAGTGTTTGATAGCCTGGACTGGATCGATCGGCGACTCGACCATCAAGACTATCTGCTGGGCAACCGTCTCACTGAGTCGGATGTGCGGGCATTCGTCACCCTGATCCGCTTCGACCTTGCCTATTACGGACTTTTTAAGACCAATCTCCGCCAGCTGCGCGACTACCGGAATATCACCGCCTATATCAAGCGCATCCATAACCTGCCGGGCATCGCGGAAACCGTATCACCAGAACACATAAAAACAGGTTACTACTCTATTCAGGCCCTGAGTCCTTCGGGTATCGTCCCGGCCGGCCCCATCGAATTATAGTGATACTGTAAAGGTTTCGTTTTTGATCCTCCAACGGGTTTGATCCTCCAACGGGTGCGCGCAGCGCGTATCAATGACACCAGGTTGTCCTGGTGAATGGAAATATCCATCACTCATGAGAAATGGTGACGCTTGCCATTGGGCTTGATCTCCCAGTATTCGAAAAAGTTTACTTCCAGTTCAAGATTGGCAGCGTTCAATGGCGCGCGATTGAGGTAGCAAAAACGATATCGAAAAAACCAAGTATCTCACAGGGTCTATACTGGGTAAGACGGCTTCCATGGGAGGTGTATGTGAACCGCGTCTTGCGATGGGCTTCTACCCGATTGATCGATTGGCTGATGCGCGATGGACCGCCTTCGGTGCAGTATATGTGCGACTTCCGACGTCTTGGCGAGGAGGTCAGGCCGGCCGATGTGTTGCTGGTTCAGGGGCGTAGCCGGGTGGCGACGGTGATCAATTTGATCAGTCAGAGCACTTGGACGCACGCGGCGATCTATATCGGTCGCCTGCGAGATATACACGACAAGTCGCTGCGGCGCATGGTCACGCGCTCGTATCGCGCGCACCCAGACGAGCAGTTGATGATCGAGGCGCTGCTTGGCAGGGGCACGATCGTTGCGCCGTTGTACAAGTATCATAAGGATCATGTGCGCATCTGTCGGCCAAATGGCCTGGAGCGGCGCGATGCGCGCAAGGTGATCCATTACTGCATCGAACGCGTCGGTAGCGGTTACGATCTTCGCCAACTTCTGGATCTGGCACGTTTTGTGTTTCCGTGGTCGATTCTGCCACGCCGCTGGCGTTCCAGCCTGTTCGAACACAACGCTGGCGCGTTCACGCGCACGGTGTGCTCCAGCTTGTTGGCGGAGGCTTTCGGTGAGGTGGATTTTCCGGTGTTGCCATTCATCGAGCGGCGCGAGGATGGTTCGCTGCGCTTCTATAAGCGCAATACCAAGCTTTTCACTCCACGCGATTTCGATCATTCCCCCTATTTCGGCATCATCAAGTATCCGTTTCTCGGCATCGATGAGGTTGGCCTGTATCACAAGCTGCCCTGGAGCCATCGCGACTTGATCTATAACGATGAGGAGGAACGCTTCGCCGCGCGCTTACGAGCATCCCAGAAGGACACATGCCCGCAAGCGCCCCGGTCTGCCGGACAACGGCCCGATAGCCGGCTCGGCGCTGGCGCGCGGCGCATCGCAACGCTGAAGGCGGGCGCGGCGCAGACCGCCCACCGGGCGGCCAGCCACTTGGCCGCTCTTCCCTTCCTGAAGAAAGGAGCCTGATGATGACCACTCTGTCGATTCTCCTGATTATCGCCGCGTTCTGGATCATGGCCTATCAACGCGTCTCCCAGCCGACCCTGTTTCTGGCCATTGGGGTGATGCTTGGCGGTGTGGGCGTGTGGCTGGCGAATACCCAGCCATGGCTGTTGCTGCCGTGGCTGACGCCGACTGCGTTGTTCGCCGTGGTTGCCGTCGACCGCTGGCGCAAGCCTCTACTCACCCAGCCGCTGTTGCGTCAGTTCCGCAAGGTGATACCGCCGATGTCACGCACCGAGCGCGAGGCGCTTGAGGCCGGTTCGGTGTGGTGGGACCGCGAGTTGTTCACCGGCAAGCCGGATTGGCGGCGGCTCGCGCATGTGCCCGCGCCGGGGCTGACGAATGCCGAACAGGCGTTTCTCGATGGCCCGGCTCAGCAGTTGTGCGACATGCTCGACGACTGGAAGATCACCCATGAAGACCACGATCTGCCAGAACCGGTCTGGACATTCATCAAGCGGGAACGCTTCTTTGCGATGATCATTCCGGAACAATACGGCGGCCTCGGTTTCTCGGCTTTGGCGCATTCCAACGTGGTGATGAAGATCGCCAGCCGCAGCATCACTGCGGCGGTCACGGTAATGGTGCCAAACTCACTTGGGCCGGGCAAGCTCTTGCTGCATTATGGCACCGAGCAGCAGAAGTCCTGGTATCTGCCGCGCCTCGCCGATGGCCGTGAGATCCCGTGTTTTGCCTTGACCGGGCCAGATGCCGGCAGCGACGCCGGCGCGATTCCGGACAGTGGCGTCGTCGCCCATGGCGAGTTCCAGGGGCGACGCATCCTCGGCATCCGCTTGAACTGGGAGAAACGTTATATCACGTTGGGTCCAGTCGCGACGGTAATTGGCCTAGCATTCAAGCTGTATGATCCTGATCATCATCTCAGCGACAAAACCGAGTTGGGTATTACCTGCGCCTTGATCCCTCGCGATACGCCGGGCGTGCGCATCGGCCAACGACATTTCCCGCTGAATATCCCGTTTCAGAACGGTCCGAACTGGGGCGAGAACGTCTTCATCCCGTTCGACTGGCTGATCGGCGGACGCGAACGCGTCGGCCAGGGTTGGCGCATGCTGGTCGAATCCCTTGCCGAAGGGCGCGGCATCTCGCTGCCGGCATTGGCCACTGGCGCGGGCAAGGCGGCGTGCCGCTACACCGGCGCGCATGCCGCCATCCGCAAACAGTTCTCGTTACCGATCGGGCGCTTCGAGGGCGTGCAGGAAAGCCTCGCGCGCATCGCCGGCATGACCTATCAGATGGAGGCCACACGTCTGCTGACGCTCAGCGCGCTGGACATCGGTGAGAAGCCTTCGGTGATCACCGCGATCGTCAAATACCACCTGACCGAACGATACCGCGAGGTGATCAACGACGCGATGGACATCCAGGGCGGTAGCGGCATCTGCCTTGGTCCGTCCAACCTGATCGGCCGCGCTTATCAGGCGATACCGATCGCGATCACCGTCGAGGGCGCGAACATCTTGACACGTAGCATGATCATTTTCGGACAGGGCGCGGTACGTTGTCATCCGTGGATGTTGCAGGAGTTCCGGGCGGCGCGTCACGGCGATCGGCGCCGCGCGCTGCATAGCTTCGATGAGGCCCTGCTGGGCCACGCCGGTTTTCTGATCAGCAATCTGGTGCGCAGCATCACCCTCGGCATGACGCGCGGGCGCTTCTCGAAGGCGCCGGGCAAGGGCCGGGCAAAACGCTATTACCAGCGGCTGAACTGGATGAGCGCATCATTCGCGCTCAGCGCGGACATCGCAATGATGACCCTGGGCGGCGCGTTGAAACGCAAGGAACGGCTATCGGCGCGCCTCGGCGACATCCTCAGCGAGCTGTATATCTGTTCGGCGGTACTGAAGCATTATCAGAACAACGGCAGTCCCGCCGGGGAGGATGCACTGCTGACCTGGGCCTGCGAAGACAGCCTGTACCGCATGCAGGAAAGCTTTCGCGGTCTGTTCCGCAACCTGCCGTGGCGACCGCTGGGGCACCTGATGCGCTGGCTGGTATTTCCGTTCGGCCAGCCATTCACCGAGCCAACCGACCACGCCGGCGGCGCGGCGGCCGAACTGCTGTTGCGCCCATCACGCGTCCGCGACCGCCTCACCGAGGGTGTCTATGTCAGCACTGACCACGATCAGCGCGTCGGCCAGCTCGAAGCGGCTTTTGACATGGCCGCGCTAACCGCGCCCATCGAAAAAACCCTGCGCAATGCGCGCCACCAGGGCTTGATCCAAGGGAAACACATCGACGACCTGGCCGAGCAGGCGTTGGCCGCCGGACTGATCAGCCAGCACGAAGCCGATCTGCTCGAAATCATGGAAGTCCTGCGCGCCAGAGTGATCCGTGTCGACGCATTCGACCAACTGACGCCGGATACTGCTACGCGGGCACCTGAATCCAGCAAGCATCACCATGACGAGGAGGCCGCATGAACGACTCCCTTTCCCCAGCCCCAGTGGAAACAACCACCCGGCTGCCCGGCCGCCCGGTGTACATCATCGACGGCAGTCGCTCGCCGCAACTGAAGGCAAGTGGCAGGCCCGGCCCGTTCCGCGCCGCCGACCTAGCGGTACAAGCCGGGCGTGAACTGCTGATTCGCCAGCCGTTCCCGGCCGAGGCATTCGACGAGGTCATCCTCGGCTGCGTCGGACCCGGCCCGGACGAAGCGAATATCGCGCGTATCGCCGCGCTGCGCCTGGGCTGCGGCGAACACACGCCCGCCTACACCGTGCAGCGCAACTGCGCATCCGGCATGCAGGCGGTCGAAAACGCAGCGCTGGACATCGCCTCGGATCGCGCTGAACTGGTGCTCGCCGGCGGCGCCGAGGCGATGAGCCATTCGCCGGTGCTGCTGGCGGAAAGCCTGGTCGCCTGGCTGGGCGTCTGGAATCGAGCGCGCGACCTGGGTGCTCGCGCACGACAGCTCACGCAGTTGAGACCGATGATGCTGAAGCCGGTCATCGGCCTGTTGCGTGGCCTGACCGACCCGTTCACCGGCCTGAACATGGGTCAGACCGCCGAGAAGCTCGCATGGCGCTTCGATATCACTCGCGAGGCAATGGACGCCTATGCGACACGCAGTCACCAACGCCTGGCCGCTGCCCAGGAGTCCGGCCGGCTGGATGCCGAGATCACGCCGTTGTTCAACGAACGCGGCACGGTATGGGAGAAGGATGACGGCGTGCGCCCAGACAGCAGCATCGAGAAACTGGCGAAGCTGCGCCCAGTGTTCGACCGCCCGGTAGGCCGGGTTACCGCTGGCAACAGCTCGCAGATCAGCGATGGCGCGGCCTGGCTGATACTCGCTTCGGAGGCGGTCGTCGAGAAGTACGACCTGCCACTGCTCGGACGCCTCGTCGACAGTCAGTGGGGCGCGCTTGATCCCTCCGAGATGGGCCTGGGTCCGGTATTCGCGATGGCGCCGATTCTGCAACGCCGCGGCCTGGACAGCGACGACATCGATTTCTGGGAGATAAACGAAGCCTTCGCCGCGCAGGTGCTCGCCTGCCTGAAAGCCTGGCACGACGACGACTACTGCCGCGCGCAGCTCGGCCGCGACCGGGGCTTCGGCGTCATCCCGGACTCGCGCTTGAACGTCGATGGCGGCGGCATCAGCCTGGGCCATCCGGTTGGCGCCAGTGGCGCGCGCATCATTCTGCATCTGCTGCATACCCTGCGGCGCAGCAAGGCCAGGCGCGGCATCGCCTCATTGTGTATCGGCGGCGGCCAGGGCGGCGCGGTACTGGTCGAATCGATTCAGGAGTCTCGATGATGAACACACATTTCCATCTGGAACAAGACGACGAAGGCATCGCCTGGCTGCATTTCGACATGGCCGACAGCAGCGCCAACATCCTCTCCATGGATACCCTGGATGCCCTCGATCAAGCCCTGATAAACACCGCGCAGATGCATCCGCGGGGGCTGATCTTGCTGTCCGACAAGTCAAGCGGTTTTCTCGCCGGGGCGGACATCCACGCCTTCGCCAAAGTCGAAGAGCCGAAACAGGCCGCCGAGCAGATCCGCAAGGCGCATCGTGTGTTCTCCCGGCTGGAGAACTTCAGTTTTCCGTCGGTCGCGCTGATTCACGGTTTCTGCCTCGGCGGCGGCACCGAACTGGCGCTGGCCTGCACCTATCGCATCGCCGAAAACGACAGCACGCGCATCGGCCTGCCGGAGGTACGCCTGGGAATCTTCCCCGGTTTCGGCGGCACCGCGCGCGCTACCCAGGCAATGGGTTCCATCGCCGCGATGGGCATGATGCTGACAGGCCGCGCCTATCGGGCGAAACCCGCGAAGCGCATCGGTCTGGTAGATCTCGTCGTGCCACAACGCCAGTTGCGCAACGCCGCCAGCCAGATGCTACGAAATCCCCCGCCGCCACGCCGGCCGCCATGGTGGAACAGGTTGATCGAGATGACGCCAGCGCGCCAAGCGTTGGCCGAATGGTTCCGATATCAGGTCGCGAAAAAGGCCAAGCCAGAACACTACCCCGCGCCCTACCGGCTGATCGACCACTGGCGGCGCACGGTCGGTGACTTCGACGCGATGCTGGAGAGCGAAACCCGGAACGTCTCCGAACTGATCTGTGGCGACACGACGCAATCCCTGATCCGCGCCTTTCTGTTGCGGGAACGCATGAAGGCAATCGGCAAGCAAAGCCCGTTCGAGGCCGCTCACGTGCATGTCGTCGGCGGCGGCGTAATGGGCGGCGACATCGCCGCCTGGTGCGCATTGCGCGGCCTGCGTGTCACCTTGCAGGACCAGAGTCACCAGCAGTTACGGCGCGCCATCGGTCGCGCGCATAAGCTGTTCCGGCGTCGGCTGCGCGATCACCGCCTGGTAATGGAGGCATTCGACCGGCTGATACCGGACGTGCGCGCCGCCGGCGTGGCGCATGCAGATGTGATCGTCGAGGCAATCTTCGAGGATACCGAGGCAAAGCAGGCACTGTATGCCGAACTGGAACCGCGCATGCGCGCGGATGCGCTATTGGCGACCAACACCTCCAGCATCCCACTGGAGACATTAGCGGAAAAACTCGCCGACCCGACACGCCTGGTCGGTCTGCATTTCTTCAACCCGGTGGCGAAGATGATGCTCGTAGAGATCGTCCATGGCCAGGCGACCCACGATGAGGTTGCCGCCAACGCCGCCGCCTTTGCCCGCCAGATCGGCAAACTGCCTCTGCCGGTGAAGAGCAGCCCAGGCTTTCTGGTGAATCGCATGCTGATGCCCTATCTGTTGGAAGCCGTCGCGCTATACGAACAGGGCGTACCGGGCACTGTGATCGACAGCGCGGCCACCGACTTCGGCATGCCGATGGGCCCAATCGAACTGGCCGATACCGTCGGCCTGGACATCTGCCTGCATGTCGCCGGCAAGCTCGCCGAGGCATTTCCGATGTCGCTACCGAAGACACTTCGGCACCAGGTCGATGCCGGCCGGCTGGGCAAGAAGTCCGGCGAGGGCTTCTATGTCTGGAAGGAAGGTCGGGCGCAAAAGCCGGCGATGGAGAAAAACTGGCGCGGCCAGCCAGAAAAGCAACGCGAACTCTCCGACCGCATGATCCTGCGCATGCTCAACGAGGCCGTCGCCTGCCTGCGCGAGGGCGTGGTCACGGATGCCGACCTCCTGGATGCCGGCGCGATCTACGGCACAGGCTTCGCGCCGTTCCGAGGCGGGCCGATGCATTATATTCGTAACCGCGGCTTGCACAGTATCGAGCAACGTTTGAATGAACTGGAGAAACGTCATGGCGAACAATTCCATGCTGACAGCGGGTGGCACGCACTGGCATGATAGACACCCGGCGCGGAACACCGGATACGCCTACGCGGATACCGGTAGGGCTGGAATGGATAATCATGTCAATCTGGAAGCAACAATAACAATGGATGAAAAGAATCTGGACCATCTCGTCCCCCTACACTCAGCGACTTCCCTGGCCGCGTTGTTTCGCGAACGGGTGAAAATCTCGGCGGAGAAGACCGCCTATATCCAGTTCGACGAAACAGCCGACAAATGGCTGCAATACACTTGGCGCGCAACCGCCGAGATGGTCGGCCGCTGGCAACGCGCTATGCGCAACACCGGACTGAAGAAGGGCGACCGCGTCGCATTGATGATGCGCAACAGTTGGCAATGGGTGTTGTTCGACCAGGCCTCGCTCGGGCTGGGCCTAGTCGTCGTGCCGATCTACACCAACGATCGCGCGGAGAATATCGGCTACATCCTGCAAGACGCCCAGGTGCGCCTGCTGTTTCTGGAGAGCGACGAGCAATGGCGCGGCCTGATTCCAATTCAGGACCAACTCGCCGGCCTGACGCGGGTCGTGACGATGCAACCGGTGCGGACCGATTTCCCCAGGCCACGCGTAGAGACCCTGGAGGCATGGCTGCCGGAGGCGGGAGTCGACTACCCGCTCCAGGCCGACGACAGCAGCATCGATGAACTCGCGACCATCGTCTATACCTCTGGCACCACGGGTCGACCGAAGGGCGTGATGCTCAGCCATCGCAATCTGCTGTTCGATGTATATGCCGCCGCCGACCGGGTCACCGCCTACCCCGAAGACCGTTTTCTGTCCTTCCTGCCGCTGTCGCACATGTTCGAGCGCACCGCCTGCTATTACATGGCTGTTGCGACCGGTTCGGAGGTCTCGTTCAATCGCGACGTGCCCCGGCTCGGCGAGGATCTGGTATCGGAGAAACCAACATTGATCATCTCGGTGCCGCGCATCTTCGAGAAAGTCTACGCGAAGATCACCGACAAGGTGGCGCATGACACGCCACTGAAGCAGAGACTGTTCCACGCGGCGACCGAGATCGGCTGGCAACATCATCAATACCGACGCGGCCAGGCGCCCTGGTCACCGCGCCTGCTGCTGCATCCACTGCTCGACAAACTGGTCGGCGCGAAGGTCCGTGACAAGCTCGGCGGCAATCTGAAATACGCGATCTGCGGCGGCGCGGCCCTGCCCTTCGATGTCGCCAAGCTATTCATCGGCCTCGGCGTACCGATCATCCAGGGCTACGGCCTGACCGAGACCAGCCCGATCATCACCGGCAACCTGGCGGAAGACAACGACCCGGCAAGCGTCGGGCCGCCGTTGAAGGGCGTTGAGGTCAAGCTCGGCGACAACGACGAACTGCTGACACGCAGTCCGGCGGTGATGCTCGGTTACCTGAACAACCCGGAGGCCAGCGCGCAACTGATCGACGCGGACGGCTGGCTGCGTACCGGCGATGTCGCGCGCATCGACGCCAACAGCGGTCGGATCTACATCACCGGGCGCATCAAGGACATCCTGGTGTTGTCGAACGGCGAGAAGATCCCGCCCGGCGACATGGAAACCTCCGTCGCGCTGGACGAATTGTTCGACCAGATCCTGATTGTCGGCGAGGGGCGGCCCTATCTGGCCGCGCTGGTAGTGCTGGAGCCCAACATCTATCGCGAGTTCGCGCGCGACCACGGCTGCCCGGAGGAGATGCTCGACGCCTGCGAGGACGAGCGCGTGATCCAGGCAGTATTGGAGCGGGTGCAAAAGCGCCTGCATGCCTTCCCGGGTTATGCGAAGATCCACCGCATCGCGGTGATCCCGGAGCCCTGGACGATCGACAACAACATGATGACGCCTACCCTGAAACTGAAACGCGCGCGCATCGAGGCAAAGCACGCCGATCT
>Ga0256841_1002800_pt1 | contig 13532 bp, 9 predicted proteins | sample 356308metaG_FD_185971 | JGI IMG/M metagenome (GOLD analysis project Ga0256841, IMG submission 185971) | Hydrothermal vent microbial communities from Mid Atlantic Ridge, Atlantic Ocean - 356-308 | ecosystem: Environmental > Aquatic > Marine > Hydrothermal vents | place: Atlantic Ocean: Mid...
CCGTAGACGAAGGGAACGAGGAGGACAGAGCGCACCTCCTGGGCGTCCGGATAGCGGCCGGCCTTCCACTCCTTGCTGCGGGCCACATCCGCCAGGTAGACCGGTTCCCGCTCTTTCCGGATGAGCCGGAGCAGAGGGTAGCGGTCCACAGGGATGATCTGCTCCAGGGCCTCCTCCGCGTTGGTGTAGCCCTGGGTGGCCACGATGCGCCCCCGGGAGGGTGCGTCGGGCAGGAGGAGCATGACCGAGCCCGTGTCGTAGTCCACCACCTGGCGGGCCGTCCGCAGGAACGCGTCCGCGGCGGTGGCCACATCGGACATGCTCATGAGCCGGTAGGAAAAGTGCAGCAGGGTCTCCGCGAACTCCCGCTGTCGGCGCTCTCGTTCGATGAGCCGCATCTTGCTGATGACCAGAGCGGCCTGGTCCGCGGCCTGCTGAGCCACCGCCACCTCCTCTGGGGAGAAGCGGTGGTCTCCGTGGAAGGCGATGAGGGCCGCTCCGATCTTGCGTTCGCCGATGACCAGAGGCAGGCCCAGGCAGGCCTTGACGGGAAATTCCCGGGCCAGTTTCTGGTTCAAGTAGGGGGTGTTGGTCGCGTCGTCCACCACCACCGGGGCCCGGCTTTCCAGGGCATGCTTGGTGATGGTGTTTTCGCTGGGCTGGATCACCAGCTCTTCGTAGGTCTGCCGGGAGAGTCCGTAGGTGGCCCCCAGCTGAGGCCGCTGCTGCTCCTCGTCCCAGAGGGTGATGGTGCAGACGTCCGCCTTCAGGATGGCGGACAGGTTCCGGGCCAGTGTCTCCAGCAGGGAAGGCAGGTCGGTGCTGGTCAGCCCGGCGGCGGTGATCTGGTTCAAGATGGCCATCTGGCGAGAGCGTTCCTGCTCCCGGGCGAAGAGCTGCTGGTTCTCCAGCACGGTGGCGATCTGGCTGGCCAGCAGGCGCACCGTCTGGATCTCCTCTGGATCGAAGATGTGCCCCCGGCTTTTGTGCACCTCCAGCACGCCCAAGGGGGTTTTCTGGCTCAGGAGAGGAACGGCCATGATGGCTCCGATGTCGCATTCCTCCGCGGGCCAGTCGGGGTTGAAGAAGGGGGAGTTGGGGTAGTCGGCCACGGTGATGGGCTCGCCCCGGCTGAAGGCCGCCCCGGAGATCCCCTCGTCCGCCCCCTGGCGCTGACCCACCTGCACCACCGACTCGTCGGTGACGGCCTGGGCCACCAGGCACTCCTCCTGGGGATCGTAGATGTAGAGATAGACGGCCTGGGCGTTGGTCAGATCCTGGATCTGGCGGGTGAACTGGTCCAGCTGGGCCGTGTCCATCTCCGGGGTGGAGCTGTCCAGGGCGGTGGCGTTCAGCAGGGTGGCGATGGCCAGGCGGTCCTTGGTCTGGTTGTGCCTGGTCTGGTCCTGGAGGCCGGCGCTGAACCGGTTGGCCAGGATGTTGAGGAGGCGCAGATCGCTGCGGTCGAAGCGATGGGGCTTGCGGGATTCCAGGTTGAGCACCCCGTAGATCTCTCCGTTGACCAAGATGGGGACGCAGAGCTCGCTTTGGATATCGGGCAGATTCGAGATGAAATCCTCGTCCTGGCTCACGTCCCCGATGAGCTGGGGCTCGCCGGTGCGAGCGCAGCGGCCGAGGACGCCCTGAGAGAGGGGGATCCGGTCCAGGTTCCGGGCCTTCGGGTAGTGGGACTGGGCCAGGAGGACCAGGGCGTTCCCTTCGAGTTTGTAGATGCTGACCGGCTCGTTCCCGAAGACGGAGGCCACGATGTCCAGGATCTGGCGGGCCAGGGATTCTGGGCTGCCGTATTCCAGCGCGGAGAAGCAGGCGCCTTCCAGGGCTTCCAGCAGATCCTGGGTGTGGTCGTTCTGGCGCTGGCGTCGCATCTTCTCCAGGGCAAAGGAGGCGTAGTTGGTGAAAATGCAGAGGAGGGCCGCGTCCGTGTCGGTGTAGCGATGGGGCTGGCTGTGCTCCAGGACCAGGATGCCCAGGGTGTCGTCCTGGTCCTGGAGGGGAGCGGCCAGGATACTGCGGCTTGGCGCTGGCTCCCCATCCAGGTCACTGACGATCAGCGGGACGGACTGGCGGGCCAGGCGTTCCCAGAGCTTTTCCACCAGGGCTGGGGGCAAGGGGGGCGCGTCCTCCATGATCGGGTCGTCCACAGCCTGGCGGACCGGCGCTTCTGCCCCGGGCTGGTAGATAGCCGCCCGCTGGAACGTCACCAGCCCGGGCAACGAAGCCAGGATCAGGTCGAAGAGCTCGTCCCGGCCCTGGGCTTCCAGGAGCTGGTTGGAGAAGGCCGTCAAGGTTTGGAGCAGTTCTTTCTTCTGCACAGACGAGGCAGAGGACATGGCTTCTTCCTCGATCGCCGCACCCTCGGTTTTCGGTACGTACATGGCTGGTCCCCGATCTAGCGTTCCTGGTGGGTCGATGTTTGCTTTCGGGTGTTCAGCTTGGGCCCTGCATGCACACAAGGTTCGCCGAGAAATGGGAATTGGACGCAAGAGGGCGCTGGCGCAGCACCTGGGGGACGAAGAATAAGGTCGAATAAAGGCAGTCGAACGGCGTGTGACTACGAGCGATGCGTGGCAGAGGGGGCGGAAAGCCTTTGGCCAGGCCGCCCGAAGCGGCTGGGACGCAGCCCGCCATGGCCAAAAACTTTAGGCTATTATACAGGAGAAAGCAATGCTTTTGGAAGTCCAGGGGGCGCCGAGAAGATCGATCACCGCAGATCCGTCACCGTGAAGATCTGTCTCGGCGCCCCCTGGACTTCCTTTCACCGTCCATCAACGGCCTGCTGGCTGCCTGCGAGGTTGGGTCTGCTTGCGCTGATCGCTCTTCATGTGGCAGTGCTTGTACTTCTTCCCGCTGCCACACCAGCACGGATCATTGCGCTTGAGCTGCACCCCAGTCTTGCGCACCGTTTTGGGACGACCGCCGTTGCCGCCGTCCCGGTTGGTGCGGATGTTGCGGGCGATGGGGCGGGCCGTCACCGGCTGATCCGCCTGGCGCTGGATGCGCAGGCTGAGGATGGCCTTCACGATGTCGCCTCGGATGTCCCCCATGAGCTCCTGGTACATCTGGTACGCCTCGCGCTTGTAGGCCACCAGGGGATCCACCTGGGCGATGGCCTGGAGACCGATGCCCTCCCGCAGCCGGTCCAGGTCCGTCAGGTGACGCACCCAGCGCTGGTCCACGGCCTGGAGCATGATCAGCCGCTCGGCCCGGCGCATGGTCTCCTCGCCGTATTCTTTCTCTTTGGCCTCGTAGAGATCCAGGGCTAGCTGGATGGCCGCCTCCCGGATCTCGTCCCGGTTCAGGCCCTCCCACTGGCTGGGATCGAAGTCGCTGGGCAGGGGGAAGATGCCGCCCAGGGCCTGGACCAGATCCTCAAGCTGCCAGTCCTCCTGGAAATCCCCCGCGGTGAAGTGGTCCACCAGATCCGCCACTTCCTCCTCGATCATCTCCCGGATGGTGTTCTTCAGGGAGGGCTCGGTGAGGATGCGGCGGCGCTCCGCATAGATGGTCTCCCGCTGTTCGTTCACCACCTCGTCGTAGCGGAGCACGTGCTTGCGGATGTCGAAGTTGTGCCCCTCCACCTTGGTCTGGGCGTTCTCGATGGCCTTGCTGATCATGTTGGACTCGATGGGCTGGTCCTCCTCCACGCCCAGCCGGTCCATGAGCCCCTTGATCCGATCCCCGCCGAAGCGCCGGATCAGGTCATCCTCCAGGCTGAGGAAGAAGCGGCTGCTGCCCGGGTCCCCCAGGCGGCCGGAGCGCCCACGCAGCTGGTTGTCGATGCGCCGGGACTCGTGCCGCTCGGTGCCCACCACGTGGAGACCGCCCAGCTCCTTGACCCGTTCCCGGTCCTTCTCCACCTGCTGGAACTTCTCCTTCAGCACCCGGGCCCACTCGGTGTTGTAGACCTGGGTGGGATCCTCGCCTTTCTTCAGCATGTCCAGGGTGTGGTTCCAGGCCTGCTGGGGGATCTCGGTCAGATCCACCCCCTTCTTGCGCAGTTCGTCCCGGGCCAGCCCTTCCGGGTTGCCGCCCAGCAGGATGTCCACGCCGCGGCCGGCCATGTTGGTGGCGATGGTCACCGCGCCGGGACGGCCGGCCTGGGCGATGATGGTGGCCTCTCGCTCGTGGTTCTTGGCGTTCAGCACCTCGTGGGGGATGCCCCGACGCTTGAGCATCTTGCTGATGTGTTCGCTGGTCTCGATGGCCACCGTGCCCACCAACACCGGCTGGCCCCGTTTGTGGGCCTCCTCGATCTCGTCCAGCACGGCCTTGAACTTGCCGTTCTGGGTGGGGTAGACCACGTCCGGGTGGTCCACCCGGATCACCGGCTTGTAGGTGGGGATGACCACCACATCCAGGTTATAGATGCTCTGGAACTCTTCTTCCTCGGTCTTGGCCGTGCCGGTCATGCCGGCCAGCTTATTGTACATGCGGAAGAAGTTCTGGAAGGTGATGGTGGCCAGGGTCATGGACTCCTTCTGGACCTTCACCCCTTCCTTGGCCTCGATGGCCTGGTGCAGCCCCTCGCCGTAGCGGCGCCCTTCCATGAGCCGGCCGGTGAACTCGTCCACGATGATGACTTCGTTGTTGCGGACGATGTAGTCCTTGTCCCGATGGTAGAGGGCATGGGCCCGCAGGGCGTTGTCCAGGTAGGGGAGCAGCTCGAAGTTCTCCGGGGCGTAGAGGTTCTCCAGCCCCAGCATCCGCTCCAGCCGGGCGATGCCCTCCTCGGTCAAGGTGGCCACCCGCTCCTTCTCGTTGACCACGTAGTCGCCGCTGGCGTTCTCGTCGTCCTCGTCCTGGACTGGCCGCAGCTTGCGCACCACCTCCGCGAACTTGCGGTAGTAGTCGGAGCTGTCCCGGGCCTCGCCGGAGATGATCAGGGGGGTGCGGGCCTCGTCGATGAGGATGTTGTCCACCTCGTCCACGATGGCGTAGTGCAGCTCCCGCTGCACCATGCGCTCCTTCTCCCAGACCATGTTGTCCCGCAGATAGTCGAAGCCGAACTCGTTGTTGGTGCCGTAGAGGATGTCGGCCTGGTAGGCCTCCCGGCGGCTGATGGGACGCAGGGACTGGTAGCGGTCGTCCTGGGCCGGGTATTCGGGATCGTAGATGAAGCTGCCCTTGTCTGGGTTCCCCGCGCTGCTCTGGATCACCGCGGCCTTCAGGCCCAGCAGGTGATAGATGGGCCCCATGAGCTGCAAGCCCACCTTGGAGAGGTAGTCGTTGGGGGTCACCAGGTGGACGCCCCGGCCAGAGAGGGCGTTCAGGTAGAGGGGCAGGGTGGCCACCAGGGTCTTGCCTTCACCGGTCTTCATCTCCGCGATCATGCCCTGGTGCAGGACCATGCCGCCCAGGAGTTGTACGTCGTAGTGGCGCAGGCCGATGGTGCGCTTGCTGGCCTCGCGCACCGCCGCGAAGGCCTGGTGCAGGATCTGATCCAGGATCTCCTCTTCCGCGCGCAGCAGCTCCTTGCGCAGGCGTTCCACCTCGATGCGGGCGAACTTCTGGTCCTCGGTCCCGGCCACGGCCTCGTACTCCCGCTCCGCCTCCTCCAGCTGGCGGCGGAGATCGGCCGTTTCCCGCCGGATGCGCTCCTGGAACTCCTGGGTCATGGCCCGCAACTCGTCGTCGCTCTTTCTCTCGAAGTCTTTCTCCAGCTCATTGATGGCTTCCACCCGAGGGCGGAGCTTCTTGAGCAACTTCTCGTTGGGGTCCCCTGCAATTGCCGTGTAGATTTTCTTCAGCATAGTTTGTCTCGTTCCTCACTTTTCCGGAGGCGCTTTTCCCATGGCGCTGGACCGGCCTCCATCCCTCATCATACCATCCTCTCAGATGGATCGCATAACCCCTTCGGCTCCCATCTTCGTCTCATTTGTTGAAGGATCACTCGTTGAAGGATCACTCGTTGAAGAGATCCCCTACGCTGATCCCCTTGTGGATGCGCCAGATGACTTCCCCCAGCAGGGAGGCCACGGAGAGGACAGTGATCTTGTCGCAGCGCTTCTCTGGCGGCAGGTGCAAGGTGTCCGTCACCACCACCTCGGTGAACTCACTGTCCCGCAGCCGTTCCGGCGCCGGGTCCGAGAAGACGGCGTGGGTGACCGCGGCGTAGATGTGCCGGGCGCCGCGCTCCCGCAGGAGCTGAGCCGCCCGCACGATGGTGCCTCCGGTGTCGATCTCGTCGTCCACCAGGATGGCGTCCTTCCCCTCCACGTCGCCGATCAGGTTGGACATGTCCAGGATGGAGCCTTCCTGCAGGGAGCGGCGTTTCTCGATGAAGGCCAGAGGCAGGTGCAGATCCTGGGCGAAGTTCCGGCTGCGCCGCACCGCGCCGATGTCCGGCGCCACCACCACTGCATCCTGAAGCGCTTTCTTCTGGAAGTATTCTACCATGAGATGCCGGGCCGTCAATTCATCCGTCGGAATGGTGAAGAAGCCCTGGATCTGCCCGGCGTGGAGATCGATGGTGAGAAAACGGTCCGCTCCGGCGGTGTGGATCAGGTCCGCCACCAGCCGGGCGGTGATGGGCACCCGGGGCTGATCCTTTTTGTCCGTGCGGCCATAGCCGTAATAGGGCACCACCGCGGTGATGCGGCCGGCGCTGTCTCGGCGCACCGTCTCGATGAAGATGAGCAGCTGCATCAGGTTCTCGTTGGTGGGGTTGCCCGTGGGCTGGACGATGAAAACGTCCTTGCCCCGCACGCTCTGGTGCAGCCGACAGAAGGTGTTGCTGTTGGGAAAGTTGAAAACCTCCGCCTTTCCCGGCTCCTGGCCAAGATAATCACATATCTTTAACGTCAGGGGTTGGTTAGCAGTTCCGCTGAAGACGACGATGTCCCCGTACATTCCTCCCATGGCCCAGGCCGTCCTTTCCTGTGGATGCGGTTTCGCCTCTTCCGCAGCCAATTATGGCTGACTCCCCTGGAAATGTCTAACGATTCCCCCTTCCAGGAAGACTCAGGAAAGATCCGGGAAGACTCGGAGCCAGGCCCGGGCAGCTCATGGCATTTTCCCAGGATATGGCGGCTGGAGGTGTATGGGGCCTTACTTTCCGGGCCAGGGCGCGCCTTCCTGGGCATGCTCCCAATAGAAACCCGCTCCCAATGGAAACCCAATAGAAAAGGGAGAGCGGGTCGCCCCACTCTCCCTTTCCACCGGGCTGCGGAAGCATCCGCTCGGCCCGCTCAAGGACCAGGCGGGATTACTGCTTCACCTGGACCTTGATGTGCTTCGGTCGGACGGCCTCCGCCTTGGGCACGATCAGCTTGAGCACGCCGTTCTCGAAGGTGGCCTCAATGTGCTCGGCATCGATGGGCACATTGAAGCTGATCCGGCGCTCAAACGGGCCGTAGCGGCGCTCCTGCAGCAGGTACTGCACGTTCTCCATCTCCTTCACGGGCTGGACGAACTCGCCGCGGATGGTCAGCTCGTTGCCCTCGACGGTGATCTCCACATCCTCAGGGTTCACGCCAGGAACGCTGGCCAGGATCACGAACTCGTTCTCCGTGCTGTAGGCGTCCACCGGCAGCCAGACCATGGGCCGAGTGCTGCCACCCGCGCTGGCGTAGTCGTAGCCGAACTCACTCCAGAAGCGGTTCATCAGATCAGCCAGGCTGGCAAACTCACGGATCGGATTGTAGCGAGTCAACAGCGTCATTTTCGCCACCTCCTTTCCCTACCGAATGGTTCCTGAGCTCTCCGAACGATGAGCCGAAAAAACACTGGGCCGAAAAGAGACACAGTGCGGAAGATGCCGAACTCACGGGACGTTCGCACTGAGACGTTCGCACTGAGCCGATTTCCCAACTGCACTTCCTATTCTAGGCCAGCAGCGTTAGAGGAAAATTAGCGGAAGGTCAAAGAATTGTTAGAATTTGCTCTCCCTGACAGACTCATCTGCCAAGCTCTTCTGACAGGATCATTGGATCATTTGGCCAGGCGGCCCTCACAGACCGGCTCATTCCAGCTCCCAGGGCCTTCCCGGATCTCGCCCCGGAGTCAGCCGCCGGAGCTCGTCCCCCAGCGGGGGCTCGCCCGACTCGTCCTGGCGGCCAGGCGTCGGGGACGCGGCCAATCCACCCGGCAGCTCCCCCTCAGCAGAGCGGACCACCAGCCTGGTCTGCACCGGCCGGGAGCCTGCAGCTCGCTGAGCCAGCTGCAGGGCCGTCTGTTCCAGCTTGGCGTCCATCACCCACCCCTGGAGGATGACCACCTCCAGCCGAGCGTCGATCTCGATGTGGGCCATGCCGCCTCCCAGCAGCGGATGGCGGGCCAGGGCGTCGCGGATGCGCCACGCCAGGGCCTTGTTGTGCGTCGTCGGGAGCACGCGCACCATGTTCGCACCTCCGCTTTTCCAGCACTGGGCTCCTTGCCACCTCGTTCACGTGCCTCCCATTCAGTGTACCAAGGGCGCATCAACAGAGCATTAGCGAACTGTTTGTGTCACATTAGCGCTTGCTTTCCCTGGCCTGATGGCCCGCCTGGCCACCACGATCCGGGAACCCCGAGGCCCAGCCCCAGGCTCTCCTCTTCTGACAACCGACAGCTTCTGTGCTACAATCTAGCCCGACAGAGCCGTTCCAGCGTTGTTCGCCCTTTCGGTTGAAGCCGCTCCATGAATCGCCGCCAACTGGTTTTTCTCGTCCTGGTAAACGCCCTGGTGAGCCTGGCCATTGCCCTGGCTGTGGTCTGGATCGCGGAGAGCCGCCGCCCGGATCCGGAAGAGCTGGCCGCCCTCTACACGCCGCCGCCTCCGGTGATCCTCCAGGCCACAGCCACCCTGCCGCCGACGAACCCGGTGGCCACCCCTCCGCCCACGGCCACCCCCATCCCCTCCCAGAGCCCGGACCCCGGCCAGTCCAGTGTCTACGAGGTCCAGCCCGGGGACAACCTGCTGGCCATCGCTCTGCGCTTCAACCTGACCCTGGACGAGCTCATGGAGGCCAACGGCCTGACGGACCCGGATTTCGTCTTCGTGGGCCAGCGGCTGGTGATCCCCGGCGGGGGCCAGGCCCAACCGGGCGGAAGCGGCCAGAGCGCTTCCCCAGGGCCGACGGCAGCCCCCCAGGTGCGCATCGCCCAGGTGGAGAACCCGGGCAGCCTGGACGGAGAGGCGGTTCTCCTGGTCAACGACGGGGACGCGGCGGTGAATCTGCAAGGCTGGACGCTCCTGCGGGAAGGCGGTCCCGCCTACACCTTCGGCGACCTGCCCCTCTTCCCCGGGGGCAGCGTGCGCCTGCACAGCACCGGCGGCGCGGACACCAGCGTGGATCTCTACTGGGGGCAGCCCCAGGCCCTGTGGACGCCCGGAACCACCCTCCGCCTGCTGGACGCCAGCGGCCAGGAGGTGGCCCGCTACGTGGTTCCCTAGGGGCCCTGGGACCCGAAAGAGCGCCCACCCATCATCGAGGACAGGACCATGCCGGACGACGAGAAGAGGAAAGAGCGAGGAAACAACGAAGGAAGCCGAGGCGCCAAGGAAGGGACGGGCCGCTCGCGTCGCTCCAAGCGCCGTTACTTCCGGCGCAAACGGCGCAAGAGCGAGGATCCCCAGGCCGAGAAGGACTCCGGGGGCGAGGGAGCGGCCAGCGCCCGGGTTCAGGAGGGCAGCGGAAACCGCAAGCGGCGCAAGCAGCGCCGATCCCAGCGGCGCAAATCCCGCCGCCGACGCTCCTCCCGCTCGGAGCTGGCCGGGCTGATGGGCGATCTGGCCGGCCTTCCTCTGGCGGAGGAGAACCCGGAGTACCAGGAGCCGGACGACGTCTATATTTACACCACCGTGTTGCGCCCGGCCTACCGCAACGTGGCCGTGGACTTCCGGCCGGAGCAGGCCCTGACCCGGCACGACAACCCGCTCCCGGAGGAGCCGCCCGTCCCGGAGCAGGCCAAGGGCGAAGAGCCCCTGGGGGAGGATCCCTCCGCCCAGGCGCCGGCCAGCGCCGCTCCGCCCGACACCAGCCCATCCAGCCCCGAACCATCCCCAGGGCCCGAACCATCCACAGGGAGTGATGAACTGTGACCGATAGCGTTTCACCCATCGTTTCCATCGAAAACCTGAAAGCCTACGAAGGCGAGCTGGTGACCGTCCAGGGCTGGCTCTACGCCAAGACGGGCAAGGGCCGGCTCCAGTTCCTCCAGGTCCGGGATGGCACTGGGCTTTGCCAGGCGGTGGTCTTCAAGAAGAACGTCAGCCCCGAGGATTTCCAGGCAGCCAAGGGGCTGACCCGGGAGAGCAGCCTTCGGGTCACCGGGGTGGTGAAGGCGGACCAGCGAGCGCCGGGCTTCCCTGGGGGCTACGAGATCGACGCGCGGGGCCTGGAGGTCATCCAGATCGCCGAGCCCTACCCCATCGCCCCCAAAGAGCACGGCGTCGAGTTCCTGATGAAGCATCGGCATCTCTGGATCCGGGCCCCTCGCCAGTGGGCCATCCTGCGCATTCGGGCCAACATCGCCCGGGCCCTGCGCCACTGGCTGGACGAGCACGGCTTCGTCAACGTGGACACGCCCATCCTCACCCCCGCGGCCGCCGAAGGGACCACCACCCTCTTCGAGATCGACTACCACGGGGAGCCGGCCTACCTGGCCCAGACCGGCCAACTCTACAACGAGGCGGCCATCTTCGCCTTCGGTCGCGTCTACTGCTTCGGCCCCACCTTCCGGGCCGAGAAGAGCAAGACCCGTCGTCATCTCCAGGAGTTCTGGATGCTGGAGCCGGAGATCGCCTTCTGCGACCTGGAGCAGCTCATGGAAGTGCAGGAGCAGCTCATCAGCTACGTGATCCAGCGCATCCTGGTGGAGAACGCCATGGAGCTGGAGCTCCTGGAGCGGGACCTGACCCATCTGAAGCGAGTGCAGCCTCCCTTCCCTCGCATCCACTACGACGACGCGGTGGCCCTGATCAACCAGGCCGCAGAGGCCGGGGAAAAGGTCCCCGGTTACGACGAGACGGTGCCCCCCATCCAGTGGGGGGACGACTTCGGCAGCCCCCACGAGACCTATCTGGCCGCCCAGTTCGACCGGCCGGTCTTCGTGCATCACTACCCCAGCCAGGTGAAGGCCTTCTACATGGAGCCAGAGCCGGGCCGCCCTGAGGTCTGCCGCAGCGTGGACCTGCTGGCGCCGGAGGGTTACGGGGAGATCACCGGGGGCAGCGAGCGCATGAGCGACCCGGAGAAGCTGGTGGCGGCCATCCAGAAGCACGGCCTGCCCCTGGAGCCCTACCAGTGGTACCTGGACCTGCGCCGCTACGGCTCCGTGGTCCACAGCGGTTTCGGCCTGGGCCTGGAGCGGACGGTGGCCTGGATCTGCGGCCTGGACCATGTGCGGGAGACCATCGCCTTCCCCCGCATGCTCCACTACATGCGGCCCTAGCTGGCGAGGGGGGCGCCACTCGCTGAGTCTCTCGCTGCGTCTGCCGCCCTTTCCGGCCCTTTCGTCCATGTTCTACCTGCTCGTTCTGACCTTCTCCTTCGCCATCGCCCTGGTCCTCACCCCCCTGGCCGGGGCCCTGGGGCACAGTCTCGGCCTCCTGGACCGGCCCGGTGGCCGCCGTCGCCACCAGGGGGCCATCCCCCGCACCGGCGGCCTGGCCCTCTACGTGGCTTTCACGGCCACGGTGCTCCTCACCCTGCTCCTGCCGGGCCTCCTGCCCCCCTCCCTCCGGGCCTGGCTGCCCCCCCGCAACGATCCCAACGAGCTGCGACGCCTCACCGCGCTGCTCCTGGGGGGGACCTTCTGCGCGGTGGCCGGCTTTCTGGACGACCGCTACGAGCTGGGGCCTCTGCCCCAGTACGCCATCCAGTTTGTGGCCAGCCTCATGGCCATGGCCGGCCTGATCTTCATCAAGCACGTGAACAACCCCTTCGGCCCGGGCTTCCTCTTCGGGCCCAATGGCTTTCCCTGGTGGATCCTGGCCCCCCTGACCATCTTCTGGTTCATGGGCATGATGAACACGGTGAACTGGCTGGACGGCCTCAGCGGCCTGGTGGCTGGGGTCACCGCCATCATGTCCGGGGTGCTGGCCGTCCACATGCTCTTCCGCGCGGATCCCCCTCAGCTGAGCGTGGCCATCCTGCCTGTGGCCCTGCTGGGCGCCTCCCTGGGCTTCCTGCCCTTCAACTTCGCGCCGGCCCGGGTCTTCATGGGGAGCAGCGGCAGCTATTTCCTGGGCTTCTCCCTGGCCGCACTGGGCATCATCGGCGGGGCGCGCATGGCCACGGTGCTCCTGGTCCTGGGGCTGCCCATCCTGGACGTGGCCTGGCTCATCGTGAACCGCTGGCGGCGGGGCCTCTCCCCAGGCCAGGGCGGACGGGATCACCTCCACTTCCGCCTCCTGGACCTGGGCCTGAGCGAGCGGACCATCGTGCTGGGCTACTGGGCCTTCGCCGCCCTCTTCGGCGGGCTCACCCTGGTGATCAACCAGCGTCTCTACAAGCTGGTGGCCCTCCTGGGCCTGGGAGTCCTGGCCCTGACCGTGCTCATCTGGGCCAGCCAGCCCCGGCCCGGCGATGTCGCCACCCCTTTCGCCCCAGAGCACCTCAACCCGACGAAATCCCAGGAGAAATCGAGGGAACCATGAGCGACTCCACCAACAGCTGGCGCCGGTATCTGACCGACTACAACGAGGGCCTGGGCCTGGTCTACGAACGCTTCGTCCTCAACGACTTCCTGGACGAGCTGCGTCGCCGCCACGGCCTGGAGCGGATCCTGGAGGCGCCCCTCTACGGCATGGCCGGGGTGAGCGGCATCAACAGCTACGTCCTGGCCCAGGCTGGCGTGGACGTCACCCTGGTGGACGACAACCCGGAGCGGCTGGCCGGGGTGCAGCGCATCTGGCAGGAGGATCTGCGCCAGCCGGTGAACCTGGTGGCCATCCAGCCGGACGAGTGGGGCCAGCTGCCCTTCGAGAGCCGCCGCTTTGACATGACCTGGGAGTGGGCCGGGCTCTGGTACATCCAGGACCCCGAGGGGCTGCTGCGGGAGCTGGCCCGGACCAGCCGCAACCTGGTCTTCGTGGCCATGCCCAACAACATCCAGGTGGGCTACTGGATGCGCAAGCTGGTCATCGACCGGGAGTTCTTCGCCACCCACGACGAGCGCTGGACGGACATGGGCCGCATCCGGCGCATCCTGGAGTCCGCGGGGGTGGAGATCATCCAGCAGGGGGTGCTGGACGTGCCGCCCTGGCCGGACACGGTCATGCCGGCCAACGAGGTGTTGAAGCGACTGGGCATCCGTTCCCGCAAGCTGGAGGAGCAGTTCACCGGCGAGGGCTGGCAGTGGAGCACCATGGCCTACTACATGGGCCAGGAGCCGGATCTGCGGGAACGGGTGATGAAGTACGCCTGGCTGGATCGGGCGCCCCTGCCCTGGCAGATCAAGGCCATCTGGGCCCATCACCGCTACCTCTTGGGCCGGGTGAAAGGGTGAGAAAGGGAACCGGCCGCCGGAAAGATCCCGCTCTGGCCTCCCCCGGGGTATAATGGGGAACATGTCCGGGAACCTGTTCC
>Ga0256841_1002801_pt1 | contig 13532 bp, 9 predicted proteins | sample 356308metaG_FD_185971 | JGI IMG/M metagenome (GOLD analysis project Ga0256841, IMG submission 185971) | Hydrothermal vent microbial communities from Mid Atlantic Ridge, Atlantic Ocean - 356-308 | ecosystem: Environmental > Aquatic > Marine > Hydrothermal vents | place: Atlantic Ocean: Mid...
CACCATGAGGAAGGCCCCGTCCAGGTTCACCGCCATGACCTGCCGCCAGTCGGCTAGGGTCATCTTCTGCATGTCCAGCCCCACGGAGATGGCCGCGTTGTTCACCAGCACGTCCAGCCGGCCGAACTCCTGGACTGTCCGCTCCACGATGGCCCCCGCATCCTGGGCCACGTCCCCGGGGATGGCCAGCCCGGTAAGCCCCTGGGCGGCCAGGGCCGCCACCGTCTCCTCCAGGGGCTCCGGCCGGCGACCGCAGATGGCCACAGACGCGCCTTCCTGGGCCATCTGCACCGCGATGGCCCGCCCGATGCCGGTGCCGCCCCCGGTGATCAGGGCGACCTTTCCCTGGTAACGTTGGACATAGGAGGGTGGATGGGACACGGCGCTCTCCTTAGCGGCTGGGCTGGATCTGGTAGTTGGGGGCTTCCTTGGTGATGATGATGCTGTGGGGGTGGCTCTCCTGGTAGCTGGCCCCGCTGATGCGCACGAAGCGAGCCTTGCGCCACAGGTCCGGGATGTCCGCCGCGCCCACGTAGCCCATGCCGCTGCGCAGCCCGCCCACCAGCTGGAAGACGAAATCGGCCAGGAAGCCCTTGTAGGGCACCTGCCCCTCGATGCCCTCGGGCACCGTCTTGCCGCCGATGTCCGGGGAAGCGCCGCCGTTGCCCTGGGCCGTCTGGTAGCGGTCCCCGGCCCGGCCCTTCATGGCCCCCAGGCTGCCCATGCCCCGGTACTCCTTGAAGGAACGCCCTTCCCGAATGACCAGCTCCCCTGGGGACTCGTGCAGCCCGGCCAGGAGACTGCCCAGCATCACCCCGGAAGCGCCCGCGGCCAGGGCCTTGGTGATGTCCCCGCTGTAGCGGATGCCCCCGTCCGCGATGACCGGCGCTCCCAGCTCCCGCCCGGCGGCTGCGCACTCCGCGATGGCCGTCAGCTGGGGCATGCCCGCGCCGCTGACGATGCGGGTGGTGCAGATGGAGCCCGCGCCCACCCCCACCTTGACCACGTCCGCGCCGGCCGCCACCAGGGCCTGGACCCCCGCGGCGGTCACCACGTTGCCGGCCAGGATGGGCAGATCCGGGAAGCGGGCCCGCAGCTGGCGGATGGTCTCCACCACGCCCTTGCTGTGGCCGTGGGCTGTGTCGATGGCCACCGCGTCCACCCCGGCCGCCACCAGGGCCTGGGCCCGACGCAGTCCGGCGTCGCCCACGCCCACCGCGCCGGCCACCAGAAGCCGCCCTCGCTCGTCCTTGGCCGCGTAGGGGAAGTCCTGGCGTTTGAGGATGTCCTTGTAGGTGATGAGCCCCTTCAGGAAACCCGCCTCGTCCACCAGGGGCAGCTTCTCGATGCGGTGCTCATGGAGGATGGCCTTGGCCTCCTCCAGGGTGGTCCCCAGCCGGGCGGTGACCAGGTTCTCCGAGGTCATGTAGCGGTGGATGGGCAGGCTGTAGTCCGTGGCGAAGCGCACGTCCCGGTTGGTGAGGATGCCCACCAGACGGCCGCTCTCGTCGGTGATGGGCACGCCGCTGATGTGGTAGCGGCTCATCACCTCCTCCGCGTCCTGGAGGGTGTGGTCCGGGTGCAAGGTGATGGGGTCCACGATCATGCCGCTCTCGCTGCGCTTGACCTTGTCCACCTCCTCGGCCTGGGCCTCCACCGAGAGGTTGCGGTGGATGACGCCCATGCCCCCCTGACGGGCCAGGGCGATGGCCAGCTCCGCCTCGGTGACCGTGTCCATGGCCGCGCTGATGATGGGGATGTTCAGCCGCAGCCGGGGGTGCAGCTCCACGCTCAGGTCCACCTCCCCGGGGAGCACCTCGGTGTAGCCGGGCACCAGGAGGATGTCATCGAAGGTCAAGGCTTCCTTGGAGAAGCGATCCGCGTCGAAAGAAGGGGTGGTCAAGGCCGCCTGGGCCTGACCGTTGGCCGCGCGCTGGCGCTCTTGCTCTGCAGGCATTTTGGGGAGACCTCCAACTCCGTTTTCGAGTGAATGGATCCGGGGCGAACCGGCTCGCCCTGGGTGGCTCCATTCTACCACGGTTGCCGAGCAGGGTTCCACAAATGGAGTGGGCCAGGAGACGCCAGGGATGTGACCCGGCCGAAGGTTTGGCCTCCCTGGAAAGGTCAAGCGCCGACTACCCGGGGGCGGCCAGGCTCTCCAGCCAGCTCCCCAGCACGTCCGCCAGGGTGGGCTCGCCGATCTCCTGGAGCTCGTAGCGGACCCGCAGGGCCGGCTTGTCCAGCTGGATAAGGCGACGCAGGTCGATGGGCGTGGCCACGATGACCAGATCCGCCGGGGCCCGACGGATGGTCTCGGCCAGCTCGGCCATCTGCTCCTGACCGTAGCCCATGGCCGGGAGGACCGGGCCTGTCTGAGGCCACCTGGCGTAGGTCTCCCGGATGGAGCCCACCGCGTAGGGTCGAGGGTCCACGATCTCCCCCGCGCCGTAGCGGCGGGCCGCCAGCCACCCTGCGCCGAAGGCCATCTCCCCGTGGGTCAAGGTGGGCCCGTCCTCCACCACCAGCACCCGCTTGCCCAGGATGCTCTGGCCATCCTCCACGAAGAGGGGGCTGGCCGCCTCCACCACCTGGGCCCGGGGGTTCATCTCCCGGCAGAGGGCCCGGGCTCGCTCCACATCCTGGAAGCTGGCCGTGTCCACCTTGTTGACCACGAAGACGTCCGCCAGGCGCATGTTGGCCGGGCTGGGGAAGTAGGTGGCGCCATCCTCCGCCCGCAGGGGATCCACCACGGTGATGTGGAGGTCCGGGCGGTAGAAGGGCAGGTCGTTGTTGCCCCCATCCCAGACCAGGATGTCCGCCTCCTGCTCGGCTTGGCGCAGGATGGCTTCGTAGTCCACCCCTGCGTAGATCACGTGGCCCTGGCGGATGTAGGGCTCGTACTCCTCTCGCTCCTCGATGGTGACCTGGTAACGGTCCAGGTCCTGCCAGGAGGCGAAGCGCTGCACCGCCTGGGCCCGCAGATCCCCGTAGGGCATGGGATGGCGCACGGCCACCACCCGCTGGCCCCGCTCCCCCAGGATCTGGACCACCCGGCGGCTGGTCTGGCTCTTGCCCGCGCCGGTGCGCATGGCGCAGACCGCCACCACCGGCACTCGGGCCTGGAGCATGGTGTGCCGAGGCCCCAGCAGGAGGAAGTCCGCGCCCGCGGCCATGGCCCGACCGGCCAGGGCCATCACGTGCTGGTGGCTCACGTCCGAGTAGCTGAAGACGGCCACGTCCACCTGGCCTTCGCGGATGATCCGCTCCAGCTCCGCTTCTGGTTCAATGGGGATGCCCTGGGGGTAGCCCTCACCGGCCAGCTCCGGCGGGTAGCGTCGCCCCTCGATGTTGGGGATCTGGGCGGCGGTGAAGGCCACCACCTGGTAGTCCGGGTTGTTGCGGAAGTGTACGTTGAAGTTGTGGAAATCACGGCCAGCAGCACCGAGGATCACCGCTCGTTGTGTCATGGCACTCCTCCTTTGCAGTGCTCAAATGCAGTGCGCGAAAGCTCGGAATCCCCGTTCTCAACCACGCGTCCGCTCGGCCGCGGGCGCGCCCAATCACCCGGCCGTCGGCTCGCCTCCTCCGCTTCCCCGGGCCGCCCGTTTCTGCGCCGCCCGCTCCCGCAGGGCCTGGACCCCATCCATCATTTCCTGGTGGAAGAACCCCATCATCTCCAAGGCCAGGGAGTGGTCGAAGATGGGGCCGGCCTGGAGCATCCACTGGTTCAGGGCTCGCTTGGTGAAGCGGATCGCGTACTGGGGCCCGGTGGCCAGCCGACGGGCCACCTCCATGGCCTTGGCCTCCAGCTCCTGATGGGGCACGCAGAGGCTCACCAGGCCCATGCGCTCCGCCTCCTCCCCGCTGACGAAATCGCTGGTCAGCAGGTAGTACTTGGCCTTGGCCATGCCGCAGAGCAGGGGCCAGATGATGGCCGCATGGTCCCCGGCGGCCACGCCCATGCGCACGTGACCGTCCGCCAGGCGGGCCCGATCCGAGGCGATGCTGACGTCCGCCAGGAGGGCCACCACCAACCCGGCCCCCACCGCGGCCCCGTTGATGGCCGAGACGATGGGCGTGTCGCACTGGAGCATGTTGTAGACCAGGGCCCGGGCCTCGTCCAGGATGCGGACGATCTCCGGGAAGTCCCGGTAGGCGTCCTCCACCAGCTGCAGGTCCCCGCCCGCGGAGAAGGCCCGGCCAGCGCCGGTGATCACTGCCACCCGCACGCTGGGATCCCGGTCGATGGTGGGCCAGAGCTCCACCAGCTCCGTGTGGAGACGGGCGTCGGCCGCGTTGAGCACCTCGGGCCGGTTCAGGGTCACCCAGAGGATGCCCGGCTCCCGACGTTCGAAGAGGATATGCTGGAAATCGCTGTACTCCATGGAGTCACTCCTGGCGGTGGGGAACGATGGATGATGGATGCAGGGTAGTGGATGTAGAACAATGGATGTAGAACAGTGGATGCAGGAGGCGCGGGCAGGGCTCTTGAGCCCTGCTCACTCCATTTCCCGGGCCAGGGGCAGGAGGCTGCGGGCCGCCTGGCGCACCTGGCAGTGGGTGAAAGTGTAGCCCTGGCTCGTCTCTCGGAGAAGGCCCCGCCGCAGCCCTTGCTCCAAGGCCTCCAGCCGCTCCTCCTCGCTGAGCTGGGGCGTGTACGCGGCCAGGTGACCAGCGTCGAAGACAGGCCCCAGGCGGGCCGCGGCAGCCAGGAGCAGCTGCCCCCGGGGATCCAGCTGGGCGAAACAGCCTCGCATCACCTCCTGCACCGGCCGGGGCGTGGCGGGGAGCCCTTCGGCCAGCCGCTCCCGGGCCCGCATCTCCTCCAGGTAGGCCACGATGAAGTAGGGGAAGCCCTCGGTGACCTGGTGCAGGGCCTCCAGCAGAGGATGGGGCAGCTCCTTCCCCAGGATGGCCCGAGCCAGCTGGGCCGTCTCCTCCCGGGTGAAGGGGCGGAGGTGGAGCAGATCCACCCAGGCCTGGCGCTGCAGGGCGAGCAGCCGACGACGGCCGCTCTCGTTCACCGAGGCGAGCTGGCAGGTGGCCAGGAAGAGCAGGGGCAGGCCCTGGCAGCGGCTGGCCAAGGAAGCCAGGAGGGTCCAGGTTTCGGCCGAGGCCTTGTGCAGATCGTAGAGGACCAGGGTCACGGGCTGGGGGCTGCGCCGGGCCAGGGTGAAGATCAGCTGCAGCAGGGGCTCCCCGGACAGATCTTCGGCAGGGCCATCCCCCTGGATCTGCTCCTGGAGCTGGGCCAAGCCGGGAAACTGAGCCGGCAGCCAGGACCAATCGATGGCCTGGCGGTTGCTGCGCAGGGCCGCCAGCAGCAGCCCCGGGCCGGTCACCTCCTCGGTGCAGCGGGCCTGGAAGGCCAGGAGGCGGTCGCTTCGGCTGGCCAGCCAGCACTCCAGCAGGTGGGTGCGGCCCAGTCCGTTCTGCCCGCAGACCAGCAGGAAGCCCCCCTGGGCCTCCTGGGCCTGGGCCAGGGCCCGATCCAGCCGGGCCAGCTCCGCCCGACGCCCCACGAAGGTGGCCGGCAGAGGGGTCTCCTCCGGCTCGGCAGAAGGCGCGAGAGCCCCGTTTCCAGCGAGCAAGGGCGCCACCAGGGCGCGGATCTCCGGGCCGGGCGCCGCCTGGAACTCCCGCTGGAGTCGTTCCCGCCAGGCCAGGAAGTGGGCCCGGGCCTCGGCCTGGCGTCCTTGGGCCAGCAGGGCCTGGATGTGCAGGCGATGGGCGCGCTCGCTCAGGGGGCGCAGGGCCACCAACTGCCCCGTGAAGGCCAACAGCCGCTCACCGTCCCGATGGGCCTGGGCCCCCTGGATCAGGCGCTCCAGCAAGGCCGCGCACTCCTCCCGCAGCTGGGCGCGGATAGGCTCCAGCCAGGCCACGTCCGGGAAGTCCACCAGCAGGTGATCCCGGTAGAGGGCCACAGCCTGGGCCCAGCCCCGGGGCGAACGGGCCAGGTGACGGAAGGCGTCCACGTCGATCCAGAGCCGGGAGCCTGGCTGGAAGCGCAGCTGGCCCGGCTGCACCTGGAGGAGATCCTGGGGCAGGCCGGCCCGGTTCAGGAGGCGGCGCAGGCTGTGGAGCTGGTGGCGCAGGCTCTGGAGGGCCTGGGACTCGGGCTGATCGGGCCAGAGCAGAAAGGCCAGGTGACGGCGGTCCACCGGCTGGCGGGGGTGCAAGGCCAGGTAGGCCAGGAGCAGGGAGAGGGGGCGGGAGCTCAGGACCACCGGCGTCCCCAGAGAGCTGTCGCTGGTCACCATCCGCATGGAGCCGAAGAGGGTCAGATAGGCGCTCATGCCCCTATCCTACCCCCGAATCGCCCCCCTTGCAACCCGTTTTTTCGGAACCGGGACGAGCGCAGAACCGGGGCTCGCGCGCCCCAGAACCGGGAGAATCCCGAAAGGCTCTCCTGGGCGTCCCCCTGCCCCGCCTGGGAGCGACCGCAAGCGCGCTCAGTAGGCCAGGAGATCTCTCAGTTTGGCCTGGATCCGGGCCACCGTGGGGACCACGCCCTCCATGAGCTTCTGGCTGAAGGGCACCAGAACCCGGGGCGCGGCCACTCGGACCACCGGCGCGTCCAGGAACTCGAAGGCCTCCTCCGCGATGGTGGCGGCGATCTCCCCGCCGAAGCCCCCCAGGCCGATGTCCTCGTGGACGATGAGGCACTTGCCCGTCTCCTGGACCGAGGCCAGGACCGTCTCCTTGTCCCAGGGGGCCAGGGTGCGCAGGTCGATGACCGTCACCTGGCCGGGGAAGGCCGCCGCGGCCTGCAGGCAACGCTCCACCATGGCCCCCCAGGTGACCAGGGTGGCGTCCGCGCCCTGGGCCACCAGCTTGGCCTGGCCGAAGGGCAGGACGAAGTCGTCCCCCGGGTAGGGCCGGCGAGCCCAGGGAGCGTCGTACATGGCTCGGTGCTCGAAGAAGAGGACCGGGTCCTGACCCCGGAGGCTGGCCCGGAGCAGCCCCACCGCGTCCTCCGCGTTGGAGGGGACGGCCACCTTCCAGCCCACCGCGTGGACGAAGGCCACCTCGTCGGTGACACTGTGCCATGGGTCGCCGATCTTCCGGTAGCCGCCGGGGATCCGCACCACCACCGGCGCGGCGAAGCGGTTGTGGGTGCGCCAGCGCAGGCTCCCCAGGTTGTGCAGCTGATCCGTGGCCGGGTCCGCGTACTTGCGGAACTGGATCTCCGGGACCGGGGTGAGCCCGGCCAGAGCCATGCCCACCGCCCGACCGATGATCCCCTCCTCGGAGAGGCCGGTGTCGAAGACCCGACCAGGGCCGTACTTGGCCTGGAGCCCCAGGGTGACGGTGTGGACGCCGCCCTTCTTGCCCACGTCCTCGCCGAAGACCAGGCAGCGGGGGTTCAGGGCCAGCTCCGCGTCCAGGGTGCGGCGGATGGCGTCGGCCATGTTCAGCCGCGGACCCTGGGGCCGGGGCTCAGGACTCCCTGGGGGCAGCTGGATCCCCTCCGGGAGGAGGCCGCCCACCTGGGCGGGCTGGCCCGGCCGGTAGAGGGCGTGGTGGGTGACGGTGGCGGGATCCGGCTCCGGCTGCTGGAGGGCCTCCTCCAGAGCGGCCTGGAGGTCCGCCTCCGCCTGGGTGGCCAGGGCGTCCCAGGTCGCCGGCTCCATGAAGCGGGGCACCAGGTAGGCCCGCAGGGCCGGGATGGGGTCCTGGGCCCGATCCGCGGCCCGCTCCTCGGGGGTCTTGTAGGCCTGGTCGTCCACGGAGGAGTGGCCGGAGAGGCGGCGCACCTGCAGGCGCAGGAGTCCGGGCCCCTTCCCCGCCCGGACATGGGCCACGGCATCCCGGACCAGGGCTGCGGTCTCCTCCGGTCGGCTGCCGCTGCCGTCCCAGATGGCCAGGTTGTGGAAGGAAGCCAGGTTGGCGGCGATGTTCCCGCCCGGGGTCTGGAGGTGATGCTTCACCGAGATGGCGTAGCCGTTGTCCTCGATGACGAAGAGCACGGGCAGCTCCAGGGTGGTGGCCATGGTCAGGCTGGACCAGAAGCCGTTGGAGGCCACGTTGCCGTCCCCGCCGAAGGCCACCACCATGCTGTCCGCGACCGCGGTCTGGCCCAGCTCCTCGGCCCGGTAGCGAATGGCCTGGGCCCAGCCTACGCCGGGGGAGAACTGGGAGCCGATGTCCCCCGCGGTGGGGAGGACGAGGGGGCCGTTGCGCCGGGGCAGGTTGAAGACCACCCCCACGTCCCGGCCGCCGCTCATGCTGCCCGCCCGGGCCATGTCCGCGGCCAGGGCCTCGGCGGGGGTCAGGCCGGCCGCCAGGACGAAGGGTCGACAGCGGTAGGTGACCGCGGCCGCGTCCATGGGCCGGTCCAGGAGCTGAGCCAGGAGGAGCTGCTCCAGCTCGTGCCCCTTGGCGGAGAACTGGTACTTCACCAGCCCTTTGGGGACCAGTTCCCGCTCCTCCAGCTCGTCCATGGCCCGGGAGAGGAGGGCCAGATAGACGATCTGGGGCCAGTCGAAGGTGGCGTGGACCGCAGCTTGGGGATCAGTCGGCTGTGGCATGGGATCTCACCAGGTCGATGGCTTGCAGAAGCACCTGGTGGTCGCCGATGTGATTTGCCAGGACCAGGAGCAGCTTGGAATTGACCAGCAGGCTTTCCTCGGGAGTCAGCCCCGCGTGGAGCTGGGCCAGGCTCTTGTAGAAGAGGTCCGGCTCCTGCAGGCGGGGCTCCGTTCGGAGCTTGGCTTCGGACATGGATTCCGTCCTCCTTGAACTGGTTCGCGGAGCCGGTGGTCACGGAGCCGATGGTCACGGAACCGGTGGTCGAGCTCCGCATCGGGTTCACAGTCGGGTCACCGGGCCAGGCAGGCGGCCCGATCCCGGGCTTTCTCCACCCGGGCCCGCTGGAAGCGGTGCCAGCGGGCGCAGACGTGCTGGTCCGGCCGAGTCAGGTAGAAGGCGCCGGCCGGGGCCGCGTACCGCTCCCGGGCCAGGCCGGCGACGTCGTGGAAGAGGGGCAGCCCCTGGATCTCCGTCCGGGCGGTGGGCTGCGCGGCGATGACCAGGGTGCGGATGGGCACATCCTGGGCGGCCAGGGCCTGGAGGTCCGCCAACAGGGTCGGGGAGAGATCCTCCGGCCGATCCACGAAGAGGATCCCGTTGAACGTGTACCCCAGCTGCTTGAGCAGGAACGTGGACTCCTCCCCGTGGGCCAGGGGCGCGTCCGTGGCCGGGCCGCCAGGGATGGGCCCACCGGCGAAGGGGTCCTGGTCCGGGGTGTTCAGAGGCGAGTCGGGCACCACGGTGGCGGTGGAGAGACGGCCGCTGTTGATGAGGGGCCGGGCGAACTCGTGCTCCCGGGCCAGCTCCAGGACCGCGTTGCGCAGGGCCAGCTGGCCGGGCGTGTCCGGGGAGATGAACTCGGTGCTGGTCTCGGTGTGGAAGGCGTTCTCCGCTGCGGCCCGGGTGCGCTCAAAGTTGAAGCTCTCCAGCAGCTCCGGCCCGGCCTTGCCCTCCATGACCAGTTTGAGCTTCCAGATCAGGTTGTCCACGTCCTGGATGCCGCTGTTGGCCCCCCGAGCGCCGAAGGGGGAGACGATGTGGGCCGCGTCCCCCACAAAGATGACCCGACCGTGGAGGAAGCGGTCCATGCGCCGGGAGTGGAAGGAGTAGATGCTGATCCACTCCAGCTCGAAGTCGATCTCCTCCCCCAGCATGGCCCGGATCCGGGGCAGCACCCGTTCGGGCCGCTGCTCCAGCTCCACGTCCGCGTGGCGACCCAGCTGCATGTCGATGCGCCAGACGTTGTCCGCCTGGCGGTGGAGGAGGGCGGAGTAGCCCGGGTTGAAGGGGGGATCGAACCAGAACCAGCGCTCCGTGGGGAAGTCCTCGGTCTTCATGACCACGTCGGTGATGAGGAACTTCTCCTGGAAGAGGCGCCCCTTGTAGTCCAAGCCGAGGAGCTTGCGGGTGGTGCTGCGGGCCCCGTCCGCGGCGATGAGCCACTCCGCCTCGGTCTCGTAGACGCCGGCCGGGGTCTCCACGGTCAGGTGCACGTGATCCTCGCCGGGCTCCAGCCCCACCAGACGGTTGCGCCAGCGCAGGTCCGCCAGGGGATGGTCCCGCAGAGGCTGGATCAGGTATTCCTCCAGGTAGTACTGCTGCAGGTTGATGAAGGCCGGGTGGGCGTGCCCCTCCTCGGGGAGCAGGTTGAAGCGATAGACCTCCTGGTCCCGAAAGAAGACCCGGCCCACGTTCCAGGTGATGCCCTTGCGGCGCATGGGCTCCACGCACCCCAGGCGGTCGAAGATCTCCAGGGAGCGCTTGGCGAAGCAGATGGCCCGGGAGCCCAGGCTCACCTTGTCGTCCTCGTCCAGGAGCACCACGGGGATCCCCTGGCGAACCAGGTCGTTGGCCGCGGTCAGGCCCACGGGGCCCGCGCCCACCACGATGACGGGATGGCGCACCACCTCCCCGCGGAGCAGCTCCGGGCTGGGCCGGAAGGGAAAGGTCTCGTACTGGTAGGTGCGTTGCATGGTCGGTTCCCCCTGTGTCGGGCGCTGGCCGGGCGGCTAGTCCCGGATCCAGGAATAGGCGTAGTTCTCGTCCTCCATGGGCTGGGCGGCTTTGGCGATCTGCAGGGGGCGGAAGGTGTCCACCATGACCGCCAGCTCCAGGGTCTCCTTCTTGCCAATGGAGCCCTCGTAGGTTCCGGGATGGGGGCCGTGGGGGATGCCGTTGGGATGCACGGTGATGGAGGCCCGCTCGATGCCCTTGCGGGACATGAAATTGCCCTCCACGTAGTAGAGCACCTCGTCCGAGTCCACGTTGGAGTGGTTGTAGGGCGCGGGGATGGCCTCCGGGTGGTAATCAAAGAGGCGGGGCACGAAGGAGCAGACCACAAAGCCGGGCCCGTCGAAGGTCTGGTGGACCGGCGGAGGTTGGTGGATGCGTCCGGTGATGGGCTCGAAGTCCTCGATGTTGAAGGCGTAGGGCCAGAGATGCCCATCCCAGCCCACCACGTCCAGGGGATGGTTGCGGTAGAGGAAGCGGGTGATCACCCCTCGGGCCTTGACCCGCACCTCGTACTCCCCGGGCTCATCCACAGTGACCAGCTCGTCCGGCGGCCGGATGTCCCGTTCGCAGTAGGGGGAGTGCTCCAGGAACTGGCCGTAGTTGTTCAGGTAGCGCCTGGGCGGATCGATGTGGCCGTAGGCCTCGATGACGAACATGCGCTGCTCGCTGCCCGGATCCGGGATCACCCGCCACATGACGCCCGTGGGGATGACCAGGTAGTCCCCGGGCCGGTAGCGCAGGCGGCCGAACTGGCTCTCCAGGATGCCGGCGCCGTCGTGGATGAAGAGCACATCGTCCCCGGAGGCGTGCTTGTACCAGTACTCCATGGGGCGATCCGGCCGGGCCACGTAGAGGACCACGTCCCTGTTCCCGGCGATGGGGATGCGGGCCTCCAGCGCGTCCCCACCCTTGGGCGCCTGCCCGGTCAGGAAGTGGCGGTGGTGCAGGGGCGTCCCCTCCTCGTACTCCACCGCGGTGGATCCCAGGGATTCGTACCGGTGCACCTCCGTGGGCGGATGGATGTGGTAGAGGATGGACTGGATCCCGGCGAAGCCGTGGATGCCCATCACCTCCTCGTGGTAGAGCTGGCCGTTGGGCTGGCGATAGACGGTGTGCCGCTTGTGGGGGACGGCCCCCATCTTGTAGTAGAAGGGCATGGTTCACTCCTTTCGAACGTAGTCCGGAACAGAGAACGGGCAATCGCTTTCGACAGGGTCTCGTGATGGTCTCGTGCGCCGCGCCTTCATCCCCACAGGGCCAGGACGCCCGCCCCGATCTGCTGCAGGCCCAGGACCACCAGCCCCAGGATGGAGACGATGAGCAGGCCGTAGTTCACCCGGGGATCCAGCCGGCCGGCCCGGTCAAAGGCCAGGACCAGCAGTCCCATCCCGCCGATGAGGATGCCATAGAACCCCAGCAGGAAACCCAGGGCTTGGCCTGGGGCCCGGGCCAGGGCCAGGGCGCTCAGGGTGCGGGGCACCAGCACGCCGGAGACGAAGATGTAGGGAACCGGGTTCAGGAAGTTGATCCCCACGGCCTGGAGCAGGGTGCGCCGCATGCGCATCTGGGCCACCGCCTGGTAGTCCACGCCCCGGGTGCGCAGGAAAGGCAGCAGCCGCCAGGCCAGGTAGAGCACGAAGAGTCCACCGCCGACCTGCAGCAGGTGGAAGAACCAGAACGGCGTCTGGCGCAGGATGAGCAGCACCAACAGGGCGATGGGCGCGTCGGTGATCAGGGGCGTGAAGAGCGCCGGCCAGATACTCCGCCAGCCCCCCTGCAGGGTCCGGGAGATGAGGAAGACCTTCAGGGAGCTGGGGACGATGACCGCGGGCAGGGCCAGGAGCCCGCCCTGGATCAGCTGGGCGATCATGGCAGCCATTCCAGGGGCCGAGCCGGGAGCAGCTGCCCCGCACACTCGCCGAAGCCCACCCGGTAGCCCTCGCCCTGGCACCAGCCGGTCATGACCACCCTATCCCCATCCGCCAGGAAGGCCCGCTGGCTGCCGTCGGGCAGGGTGATGGGCCGGGTCCCCCGCCAGGCCAGCTCCAGCATGGAGCCGTAGGAGTCGGGCGTGGGGCCGCTGATGGTGCCCGAGGCCAGGAGATCCCCTGGACGCAGGTTGCAGCCGGTGATGGTGTGGTGGGCCACCTGCTGGCACATGTTCCAGTAGAGGTGGCGGAAGTTGGAGCGGCAGATGGTGGCCGGCTCCGCCATGGCCGGAGTCTGCAAGCCCACCTCCAGGTGGATGTCGAAGGCCCAGTCTCCGCTGCTGCGCAGGTAGGGCAGGGGCTCGGGATCCTGGACCGGGCCCGAGGTGCGGAAAGGCTCCAGGGCCTCCAGGGTCACCACCCAGGGGGAGATGGTGGTGGCCAGGTTCTTGGCCAGGAAGGGCCCTAGGGGCTGGTACTCCCACTTCTGGATGTCCCGGGCGCTCCAGTCGTTGACCAACACCAGGCCGAAGATGTGCTCCCCCGCCTCCTGGACCGGGATGGGGGCTCCCAGCTCGTTCCCCGGCCCGATGAGCAGGCCCATCTCCAGCTCGAAGTCCATGAGGCGGCTGGGGCCAAAGCTGGGCGTGGTCTCGTCCCCCCGCACGGTCTGGCCCCAGGGGCGATGGATGGGCGTGCCGCTCACCACCAGGGAGCTGGCCCGGCCGTGGTAGGCCACAGGCAGGTGCAGCCAGTTGGGCATGAGGGCGTTCTCCTTGCCCCGGAACATGCTGCCCACGTTGGTGGCGTGCTCCTTGGAGGAGTAGAAGTCGGTGTAGTCGCCGATCCGGGCCGGGAGGTGCATGGTCACCTGGGCCTGGGGGATGAGAAGTCGCTCACGAAGGGCCGGGTTGTCCCGCAGGGTGGGGTTCCGGGCGTCCAGCAGGGCCTGGAGCCGGGCTCGCACCTGGGACCAGACGCTCCGCCCCGCAGCCATGAAGGCGTTGAGCTCCCCGCGCTGGAAGTAGCGGGTCTCCAGCAGGCCCACCTGCTCCA
>Ga0256841_1002802_pt1 | contig 13527 bp, 11 predicted proteins | sample 356308metaG_FD_185971 | JGI IMG/M metagenome (GOLD analysis project Ga0256841, IMG submission 185971) | Hydrothermal vent microbial communities from Mid Atlantic Ridge, Atlantic Ocean - 356-308 | ecosystem: Environmental > Aquatic > Marine > Hydrothermal vents | place: Atlantic Ocean: Mid...
CGACAGATAAAATGACTACCACCGATCCCATATCAGGTTGTAGTAAAAGTAATACCGCTGCTACACCTAACAAAAATAGTGGACCCGTTACTTTGAAAAATGATCCACGTAATTGACCATGATGTCGTTGCAAATAGTCAGCGATATAAATAATGGAAAATAATTTAATTAATTCCGCTACTTGCACATTTATCGGTCCAACTGGCAACCAACGCTTACTGCCGTTCACTTCATGGCCGATTGGCGTTAACACTAAAATCAACAAGGCAATGCCCAGCATCAATAAATAGGGTGCATTTTTTTGCCAAAATGACAATCGAACTGAAGCTACAGTCCACGCAAAGCCAATTCCAATTACGGCAAAAATGCATTGTCGATTAAAGTAGTAAAAAGGATGACCCAGTTTGCTCGCAGCGGTACTAATTGAAGCCGATCCGACCATCACAAGACCTAATGCCAATAAACTGGTCACCACAAACAGTAATTTACGATCTATTATAATGGGCGACATCATAAACAATGCTCCCTTACTAGGCTCTCAAATAGTTCGCCACGTTGTGCATAGCCACTAAACATGTCAAAACTTGCACACGCTGGCGAGAGCAATACCTTGTCACCTGCTTGAGCTATCTCTTTCGCTTTCAGTACTGCTTCTTGCAATGACTCAACTCGATACGCTGCTAGCTCTTTTGGCAATGATGCCTCTATCAATTCTGCATCATGTCCTAATAAAATGACTGCTGGTACAGATTGTTGCAATATTGCAGTCAACTCTGAGAAATCCTGATCTTTTCCCTCACCGCCAGCTATCAAAATAATATTGCCAGTATCCGCAAGGCCTTCTATTGCTGCTACGCAGGCTCCAATATTGGTTGCTTTTGAATCATTAAACCAGCGTACCCCATCGTTCTCGCCAACTAAGTGACATCGGTGCGGTAACCCCGAATACTGTTGAAGTGCTGTTAACATGGCTGACATTGGTAAAGCCATTGCACTACCCAAGGCTAAAGCAGCTAATGCATTGGCAATATTATGCTTGCCGATGATTTTTAAACTATCGATTTCTATTAATGGCAGACTTTTTTCTGCTAAGCATTGTTTGCCATCATGGCTAACAACACTAAAATCAGCATTTATACCAAATGTAATTTGATTACGATTTTGTTGTGATAATTGACTCACAAATACATCATCATTATTAAGCACCATTACGCCATCGCCATTAAAAATTCTAGCTTTAGCATTTTGATAATCTTGTTCGCTGTCATAGCGATCCATATGATCCGGACTCACATTAAGCACAACTGAAGCAAAGGCATTCAATGACCTTACCGTCTCTAATTGGAAGCTAGATAGTTCTACTATATAAAAGTCAGGGGCTGGCTCTGTAATTAAATCTAATGTTGGTGTACCTAAATTACCACCCACTTTAATATTTTTTCCTGCTTGCTGTGCCATTTCGCCGAGCAATGTTGTTACTGTGCTTTTACCGTTTGAACCTGTGATTGCAATGATAGGTGCGTTGGCGTAACGTGCAAATAACTCGACATCGCCCACAATTTCAACACCATTTTGTTTTGCTGCCTCAATAGCAGCATCACGTGGATCCACTCCAGGGCTTAATACAATCATGTTAGCTTGTTGCAACCAGCTTGCGTCAAAGCCACCCGTCTTTATCAAAATATCAGGGTATTCTTGTTGCACAATAGACAATGCGGGTGGCTGTTCACGACTATCCATAATTGCAATCATATAGTCTTTTTGGGCTAAAAATCGTAGGCACGACAATCCTGTTTGGCCTAAGCCAACAATGACTATAGATTGTTGTGAGATATTAGCTACCATTGGAATCATCTGATTTTCAAACTCGCCAGACCTACTAGCACTAAGAACACAGTAATAATCCAAAACCGCACGATAATACGAGGTTCTGGCCAGCCTTTTAATTCATAATGATGATGAATGGGCGCCATTAGAAATATCCGTTTACCGCTTAGCTTATATGACGCCACTTGTATAACCACTGACAATGTCTCCATTACAAAAACGCCACCCATGATCAATAGAACAAGCTCTTGTCTCACTAATACGGCAACAGTACCTAAAGCCGCACCTAGTGCTAAGGCACCAATATCACCCATAAACACTTGCGCAGGATAGGTGTTAAACCATAAAAACCCTAAACCCGACCCCACTATCGCAGCACAAAAAATAGTCAATTCACCTGCACCCGCTATATAAGGAATTGATAGGTAACGAGCAAATTCCGCATGCCCCGTGAGATAACTAAACAAACCTAAAGCACCCGCCACCATAACCGTTGGCATAATCGCCAAGCCATCCAGACCATCTGTCAAATTCACCGCATTACTTGTGCCCACAATGACGAGATAGGTGAGCAACAGATACCATGCGCCCATGGGTATAATAATATTTTTGAAAAAAGGAATAATCAATTGCGTTTCTGCCGGCATGGTCGCAGTCATAAATAAAAATCCTGCCGCACCAGCACCAACAACTGACTGCCAAAAATATTTATAGCGGCTTAGCAAGCCTTTTGGATCTTGTCGCACCAACTTAATATAATCATCTATAAAACCAATGATTCCAAAGCTTAGTGTTACCACTAACACTACCCATATATATTTGTTGGACAAATCTGCCCATAGCAAGGTACTTATCGCGATGGCCACTAAAATAAGTGCCCCACCCATTGTTGGCGTTCCCGCTTTGCTCAAATGTGATTGAGGACCATCATCACGCACCACCTGACCAATTTGTTTAAAGCTAAGATGACGGATCATCATTGGCCCAACAATTAGCGCAATACCCAGAGCTGTCATCACACCTAAGATTGATCGCAGTGTTAAGTATTGAAACACGGTAAAACCACTATAAAATTGGCTTAAATATTCACTCAGCATTAGTAACATTAGTGCTCTCCCACTACGGCTAGTGCATCAGCCAACTTATCTAATAGCATAAAACGTGAGCCTTTAATCAAGCAGGTCACGCCTTCTTTTAATTCATTTTGTAATGTAGCTTGTAACTCAGAAATACTTTCAAAATGTTGAGCGCTGCCACCATAGGCCTGACTTGCTTTTTGGCTTTGTTCACCTATCGTCATAAGACGAGAAATACCCGCTTCTTTTGCATCAATACCCATTTGATAATGCACAGCCTCACTATTAGCTCCTAACTCTGCAAAATCACCCAATACCAACCAATGTATGCCGTGAAAAGCAGTGAGTGCTTGTAGCGCTTTTTGATATGAACCCGGGTTCGCGTTATAACTGTCATCTAATAAATGTGATGCATTAACACCTGCGCGAAGTTGTAATCGATGCGGCACGCTAGTCATTGATGACAATCCTTTAACCATTGCTTGCGCTGAAATATCTATGGCTTTAGTTACACTGATTGCAGCTAGCGCATTTGCCACATTATGCCTGCCCGGCAATGGCAAATTAATATGGTGAAATTCAGCATCTAGCTGAACCATAAAATGGCTAACATCGGGATCGACTTGTAAATTTTGGGCAGTGATTTCTGCATCATTTTCTATAGCAAAACTAATCACATGCTTAGCTGATAACGCTGTTTCCCATGCAGGTACAAACGGCATATCATTATTCACCACGGCAACAGCTTGTTTGTCTAAACCCGCATAAATTTCTGCTTTAGCACGGGCGACGCCTTCAATACTGCCAAAGCCTTCTATATGTGCCGCCGCTACATTATTAATAACAGCTACATCAGGTTTTGCCATTGCTACTAAGCGTGCAATTTCACCGGGATGGCTAGCACCCATTTCAATCACAGCATAATCGGTAGTGTCGTTTAGTCGCGTTAAGGTGAGCGGAACTCCCAGCTCATTATTTAGATTACCTTGTGTAGCAATCACTTCGCCACACTGTTTTGTTATGGCTGCCACCATTTCTTTAACGGTTGTTTTACCGTTGCTTCCGGTGATGGCAATGACTTTTGCATGGCTTTGCTCACGCCAAAATGTCGCTATTTGTCCAAATGCCTTGATAACGTCATTGACCACTAATTGCGTTATTTCATCATTTTGTCGTGTTGATACCAACGCGGCACTAGCCCCTGCTTTTCGAGCAGCAGCGAGATACTTATGACCATCAACATGCTCACCTTTTAGTGCTACAAATAAAGTGCCTGGTTCAATTTTTCGACTATCAATGGCTGTGCCTGTTAGCTCACAATCGCTTGCTGGCATTTCACAGCCTAATAATGTTGCAATTTCTGAAAGAAGAATCGCCATCTATTAGGCTCCCACTCTTACGTTGTGAGGCTGTGTATCATTTGCGGCCAGCATTTCAATAACAACATCGGCATCACTAAACGGCTGTTGAACACCTGATATCTCCTGGTACTGTTCATGGCCTTTGCCTGCAATAAGTACAATATCATCTGCTGCTGCATGTGAAACTGCATAAGCAATCGCCTTCTTGCGGTCATGTTCTATATAGACTTTTTCTGGGGCTGAAATGCCCGCTAAAATATTATTCACTATAGCTTCAGGACTTTCACTACGCGGATTATCATCTGTTACCACAACCCTATCGGCATAATGTTCCGCATTGCGACCCATTTCAGGGCGTTTGCCAACATCGCGATCACCGCCACAGCCGAACACACACCATAACTGGCCGTTAGTCGGTAGATGTGCACGTAATGATTTCAGCGCTTGTGTTAACGCATCAGGAGTATGAGCAAAATCTACTACAAGCTGTGCTTGCTGTTGTTGGCCATGCGACTCCATTCGGCCATCAACCGCTTGACACTGTTTGATACCATTAATAATGTCTGAAAATGGAATATTAACGGCATGTAAACTGGCAATTGTTGCTAATAAATTATCAATATTAAAATAACCTAACAGTGAGCTATTAATACTTGCCGAGCCACTATCACTTATCAATTCAAACTGCAGGCCATGTTGCGTTGTTTGGCTTTTTTCGGCATAAAAACTGGCATTAGAGCCTTGGCTGTTGTATGTCAAAACATCGATATTATCATTTGCTGACAAACTTGCTATTATTGTTTGCCCAAATTCATCTGCACTATTTATGACCGCTGTTTTAACGCTAGCAAAGTTAAATAATAGTGCTTTAGCAGCCGCATAATGATCCATCGTTTTATGATAATCAAGATGGTCGCGTGTTAAATTTGTTAATACAGCCACATCAATTGTGATGCTATTTAGGCGGCCTTGTGCCAATGCATGAGATGACGCTTCAATAACGGCATATTTAATGTTTTGTTGGCAAAAATCAGCCAATACACCTTGCAGTGTAATGGGATCGGGTGTTGTCATTCCCGTACTATTTAATGCGTGAACCCGACCTACACCTAACGTGCCTACAACACCACAAGCTAATCCTAATGACTCTATACTTTGTGCAATAAATTGGCTGACCGATGTTTTTCCATTGGTGCCTGTCACGGCGATGACGGTCAAAGCCAAAGAAGGATGGCCATAAAAACGTGCTGCAATCTCACATGCTTTATCCGCCAAGTCTCTAACAGCATAAGCCGCAATATTATTTTTTGCTAAAGCGGAAATCTCATCCGATGTTAAATCCTGTGCTTGCTCATAAAGCACCACTGCCACACCCGCTTGAATAGCCTGTTCTAAATAGGCTAAACGCTGTGTTTCTTTCGCTGCCAGTGATAAGAACAAAAACCCAGATTGAATCTTTCTGCTATCTAAACTAAGACCTGCAATCTCAATATCATCTAACAATGATGGATCGGCTAGCATGCCCGCTAACAAACTTGTTAATGATTGTTTGTTCACTGTAATCATTTATGTGCCACCTGCAGATGCGTTTCTGGCATATTGTCTGGTGCTACATTCAATAAACGCATTGCCCCTGACATGACTTCAGAAAAAACAGGGGCGGCAATCAAACCACCATAATATTTATCACCTTGCGGGTCATCAACCATCACGACCATGGCTAACCGAGGATTGCTCGCAGGAATAATGCCTGCAAACAATGAAAGATAGTGTCCTTCAGCATAACCACCATGACTTGCTTTTTTAACCGTACCCGTTTTACCTGCGACCCTATAGTTTTCAACGGCTGCACGCCGAGCTGTCCCACCCACTTGCACAACCTTTTCCATCATTCTCAGGACATTACTCATTGTTTCACGTGAGAAAACACGCCGCCCTTCGGGTTGTTTATCAAGCCGCAAGAAACTCACAGGTTGAAGAATACCGCCATTAGCTAGCACCATATACGCTCGTGCTATTTGCAAAGTTGAAGCCGCTAAACCATATCCATATGACAATACCGCACGATCAATTTCTCGCCACGTACTTGGATCAGGTAATCGCCCCATTGCTTCGCCGGGGAAATAGGCGCCTGTTGGATCGCCCAAACCAAAGGATGAAAAACCTTGCCATAATTGTTCGGGCTTTAGTGATAAGGCAATTTTACTTGCACCGACATTACTTGATTTCTGGATCAAAGTAGCAAGATTAATCTCTCCGTAATTTCGGAAATCCTTAATCATATGCCCACTCACTTTATAAAAACCTGGGCGGGTATCAACAATGGTTTTTGTAGTGATTTTTCCTGATTTCAAGGCACTAGCTATTGTAAAAGGTTTCACAATTGAACCTGGCTCAAATAAATCAGTAACAGCACGATTACGATAATCACTTATTTTTAACCCACGACGATTATTAGGGTTAAACGAAGGTTGATTGACCATCGCCAATACTTCCCCGGTTCTGACATCTAAAATGACGGCCGAACCTGAACGCGCATGATATTTTTTAACCGTAGCCTTCAAAGATTGATAGCTTAAATATTGCAAACGCAAATCAATACTTAAACGAATATTCTCGCCATCTTTGCTTGCTTTTAGTTGCTCGCCACCACCAACATAGGTGCCGTGACTATCTCGCATCATCCGTTTTAGGCCTGGCACGCCTGATAACACATCATTATAAGTTAACTCTAATCCTTCTTGGCCATTGTCATCAATACTAGTAAAACCTAATAAATGTGATGTCACTTCGCCCACCGGGTAATAACGCTTATACTCACGTTGCAATGCCACGCCATCGATATCAAGGTGTTTTATCTTTGCTGCTAATTCTGGTGTTAACCGACGTTTAATATAAACAAATTCTTTAGTTTTATTGTTATTTATTTTTTTAGTAATAACACGATGTTGAATATTAAGTAGTTTTGCTAATGCTTTTAATTGAGCATCACTACTATCCACCTCTTGTGGATTTAGCCATACTGAATGAACAGGCGTGCTTACCGCTAAAGGTTCACCGTGACGATCTAGAATCATGCCACGGTGTGCAACGACAGGAACTTTACGAATATGTCGTGCATCGCCTTGACTTCGTAAGAAGTCAGTATTGAGTACTTGAATATCGACCAATCGCCAGCCCAAACCTAACACTAAACCAAGAAAAACCAGACGTACTAGATTTAGCCGCCAGCTAGCAATATGATTAACTTTACTACGGCGTGCCATTACTTAATCACCACTGTCATATCTGCTGTCGGCACAATCATATGCAAACGCTTAATGGCTTGCTGTTCAACATGACTAGGGCTTGCCCAGGTACTTTGCTCTAATAATAAACGTCCCCACTCTTCATTAAGCGCATCTCGTTCTTGTTCCAAACTTTGCAACACGATAAACTCTGTTCTTGCAGCATGCTTGCTATAAACAACTGCTACCGCTGATGTCATAACAGCTAACAACACCCAGATTACCGGCATCAAAACACGCAATGACTGTAATTGACTACGCATGTTCATGCCAATTTCTCCACCACACGCAGTACAGCACTGCGCGCTCTAGGGTTGACAGCAAGTTCCGCTTTATCCGCTTTGATCGCTTTGCCTATTAACCGAATACGTGGATTAAGATCTGCCGCTCTAATAGGAAAGTCAGAGGGATAGTCATCCCCAAGTGCTTGATCACGGAAATAACGTTTTACAATTCTATCTTCTAAGGAATGAAAGCTAATAACAGCTAATCGGCCACCGACGGCCAACACCTCCAAAGCCTGTTCCAAACCTGCTTTTAAATCTTCCAACTCATTATTTATATAAATGCGAATCGCTTGAAAAGTACGCGTTGCAGGATGCTTGTTCTTCTCGCGTGATGGGCTTGCCTTATCAACCAATGTCGCTAAATGTTTAGTTGTTGTGATTGGTGACAGTTCGCGTGCTTCAACAATAGCGCGAGCAATGCGTTTACCATATCGCTCTTCACCCAATGTTTTTATGACCGTTTCAATATCGGACATCTCTGCTTTCGCCAACCATTGCGCCGCACTTATACCTACATCGGGGTTCATTCGCATATCTAATGGTCCGTCTTTCTGAAAGCTAAAACCACGTTCAGCCACATCAATCTGGGGCGATGACACGCCGATATCTAACAAAATTCCGTCGACTTTTCCCTGCCATAAGCGGGCATTGATCGGAGTTGCTAATTCTGCAAATGAACATTGCTCAATACTGAATCGAGGATCTTCTTCAGCAAGTGATTGGCCAGCAGCGATAGCAGCAGGATCTTTATCTAAACCTAAAAGGTGACCTTGGTCTGATAGCTGGGCAAGCACTGCTCGTGCATGACCGCCACGACCAAACGTGCCATCAACGTAAAGACCGTTAGGTTTCACATCAAGGGAGGCAACTGTCTCGGTGAGTAAGACAGGTAAATGTTCAGGACTTTCACTCATATTCAAATCCTAAATAGAGAGGTTTTCTAATTCGGTCGACAATATGCCGTCAAAATTTTCATCCAGACATTCATCCATTAATGTATTCCACGTTTCTTCATCCCACATCTCAAACTTATTGCCTTGACCAATCATCACGGTACTTTTTGTTAAATTTGCAAATTCACGTAATTTGGCAGGCAATAATATGCGACCGTTATTATCCATTTCACATTCTGTGGCATAACCTAATAACATTCGCTTTAATTTACGCACTTGAGGGTTTAAACTAGGCAGTGCAGATAACTTTTTTTCAAGCTCTTCCCATTCAGGTAAAGGATATAGTTGTAAACAATGATCACTATGATCGATAGTCACCACCAATCGGCCCTCACAACAGACATCAAGATGCTTACGGAATTTGGCAGGAATCGCCATCCGTCCTTTTGCATCCAGATTAAATGTTGCTACGCCTCGAAACACGTGTTGCCCTCTTAAAATATGTGATCCACTTTGATCCACTTTTACCCACTTTCTGACACTATAGAAGTGTACTTAGGGTGTGTCAAGCATCAAAACAAACAAAATGTTCTTTTGTCGTCAATGACTTAGCGTTAATTGATTAATGTGGGTTCGGGGGTGTATTAGCGACTAGAAAAGTCACCTTTCTTATCAAAAAAGTGGCGCTGGAAGTTAATGTAGATTCTAGATATAGAAATTATAAAGGTCGAAACAGAATTATTTCCCAAAGCCAATTTACTTTAGAAACAGATAGCTTCAAAAAGCACAATTAGCGGAAGAGGATTTTAAGGGTAGATAAAACAAAAAAGCCATCTCATTTGAGGTGGCTTTTTTGAAAGACATTACAGTGCCAAAGCACTATAGACTTACTCGATTTAAGCGCGTACTTTACGACGGAATCCTAAGAAACCTAACAATGCTGGAGCGAACATAAATGCCGCTGCTGGGACTGGAACAGCGCTAACATTGCTTGGTGTCCACGTTAAAAAGATACGATTATTATTTAAACCATCATTTTCAGCAGCGCTTCTAGTGAGAGTAGCCAATGAAAGAGCGTCATTTGTATCATGGCCTCCATCCCAATTACGAAATGTTCCACCTAATACAACAGAACCACCAGGTGCAAATTTTTCATCATAAATCGTAATCCAGTCACAAACAATACTCCCCTTACTACAACCAAATGTGAAACCAGGATTAAAATCAAGAATAGTTCCTTGTGCACTACCCACGCCAGTGAAGTTATTTATTACATCTACTCCCGTTGCATCTGTAAATGCCTTACTATAAATATCGCCTGTCCATGCATCATGAAACCTTGTGTCATATAAACCAAAACCGGTTAAATTCACATCATCAAAACCAATCAACTTACCACCAGAGATTACGGCTGTTGCCGCATTGGCGTTCACTGAAACTAGAAGCAGTGCTGCTAACACAAGTTTTTTCATTTTAAATCTCCATAAACTATGCAGCTCAGCCATCTTGCCACGCAAGCCTAAGACCTGTAGCTTTCCGTCCCTAGCTCTCACTAAGTTTGGCAGTTAAGTGCGCAGAGGTATTTCTACACACTTAACAGTATACTACATTATAAAACGTGAGCCAGCCCTCATTTTTATTCGGGAATAATTCCCAGTTATATGCAATAGTTAACTGTAAACAATAAAAAGAGATGGCCGATAAGCCGGGTTCTGTCGAGAACAATCATTCATCTGGGGCATACATCGCTACATGCCTCAAGCAACCTACCCAAGAACGATACGGGCCGTATCTGTTTGCAACGCAAACTGCTCTTCTATTTGGTCTTGCTCCAGGTGGGGTTTACCCTGCCACGGCTGTTACCAGCCGCGCGGTGCGCTCTTACCGCACCTTTTCACCCTTACCTAATATATAATTAGGCGGTATATTTTCTGTGGCACTATCCATAAGCTCGCGCTTTCCAGACGTTATCTGGCACCCTGCCCATTGGAGCCCGGACTTTCCTCACAATTAGTCTAGCTAAAAGCGCGATTGTCTGGCCATCTCTGCTGGCTATTTTATCGTATCGTGAGTTTTATTGCTTAAGTTTTAGTGCCATGTCATAAGCTGTATTTTTGCTTACGTCTAATAACGAAGCGGTAATTGCCGCTGCTTTTTTAACCGGCAGTTCTTTAAGCAATATTGCTAGCATATGATTTATTTCAATTTCACTGCTTGCTTTTTGCTCTTTAACGCCCTCAACCAGTAATACGCATTCACCTCTTTGTTGATTGCTATCATTGCTCACCCACTCGAGTAGTTCTGCTAATGGCTTTGTTGTTATTGTTTCATGTAATTTTGTTAATTCTCGCGCTAAGCAAACAAGACGATCGTCACCAAAAGCAGCCACCATATCCGTTAAACATGCTTGTAATCGCCGTGGGCTTTCATAAAAAATCATTGTTCGGCTATCATTTTCCAAGGTTGCTAAGGTTTGCTGGCGAGCGCCCTGCTTTGATGGCAAAAAGCCCTCAAAACTAAATCTATCTGATGGTAATCCTGAAGCTGATAATGCCGTAATCAAAGCACAACTCCCCGGGATGGGTACAACACGAATATCATGTTCGCGAACCAGTGACACTAGGCGATATCCGGGATCACTAATAAGAGGTGTGCCGGCATCACTTATTAAAGCAATTGACTCACCTTGTTGTAATTTTGTTAGCAAAGTTTCACTGCGTTGCTGTTCATTATGCTCATGCAATGAGATCATTGGGGTAGCAATAGAATAATGCTGTAATAATGTACCACTGTGTCGCGTATCTTCCGCAGCAATGACATCTACTTCTTGTAATGTATCAATGGCACGTTGTGAAATATCAGATAAATTACCGATAGGTGTCGCAACAATATAAAGCGTTGCTAGTTGATTTTCTGACACGGGAAATTTTCCTCAATTACTAAACATCTAGTCGTAATATACGCGAACAGGTAAGATGTTTCTTTTATATTATTTATTATTTAGATATTAAACCATGAATTCACCTATTTATTTGTTTTTGGTCACCTGCTTGATCCTTACCCTCAGTGCTTGTCAGCCAGCCGATCCCAATATCTCTACACGGCCTAATCAGTCTGATGTTATCGCCGCACAAGAAGCTGAACAATCTGGTGATTATGACAGCGCGGCAAAGCAGTATCTTAAATTGGCATCTAAAAATAATAATGAGCAACAAGCCCTATTCTATTTATATGCTGCCCAAAATTTTTGGCAGCTTAATGATTCAGCACAAGCATCTAGTAGCCTTGATAAAATCAATCCTGAAAAATTAAGTGAAACAAAGCAATATGATGCCGGTATTTTAGCGGCTAAAATAGCGCTTAGTAATGATCAAGCAGAAGAAGCACTGCGGGCATTAGAGTCTTTTGACTTGAAATCTATTCCTGATATGCAAAAAAAAGAAATGCTTGAACTTCAAATTCAAGCTTATCAGCTTACTGAAAACTGGTTAGAAAAAGCCTATAGCCATATCGCATTAGCACCACTATTAGAAACTAATGAACGCGAACAAAATCAACAAGATTTATGGCAAGCATTAATGCATTTATCGCCACAAATATTGGATCTATTTAACCCAGGCGTTCCGCCAGCTACTGACAGCGGTTGGTTTGCATTAGCGTATGCAATACAAGCTTACCCTAAGAATTCTGATGCTTTAGCCGTTGCAATTGAAGATTGGTACCGCAGCTATCCAAATCACCCTGCCGATCCTGAGCGCTTCTTATCCATGGGGGGCTCCAGTGATACAGAAGTCACGACTGAATTTAATTTACCGCAAAACATCTCCGATATTGCTATTTTATTGCCTGAGTCTGGCCCTTATAAAATGGCGGCAAAGGCAATAAAAGAAGGTATCATTGCTGCTCACCTTACGGCACAGTCAAATATACAACTACACTTCTTCCCAGTCGATACGGATCGTGAATACGGCACAAGTAATGTTGTGCAGCAATACCAACGTGCTGTAGATAAAAATGTGAGTTTAGTTATAGGGCCGCTTGATAAAATTGCTCTGCAATTGCTTGCTGAATCAAATACATTAACTGTACCCGTCTTGGCGCTTAACCGGCTAGGTAAGCAGATAGCAAAATCGAATCTTTTTCAATTTGGATTGGCGCCTGAAGATGATGCTATCGCCGTTGCTAATTATGCGACTGAGCATGGCTTTAATCGTGCTATCGTGCTCGCACCCCAGAATAGCTGGGGCGAGCGAATTTCAAGCTCGTTTATTGACCAATGGCGTATCAATAATGGCACTGTGATTAAGCAAGCGGCTTATGAAGTAAGCCAGAATGATTTCTCTGACGTTTTAAAACCATTCCTTGGATTGGTGGCTAGCACACAACGAAGCAGAGAACTTACTCGAACACTCGGCCGGAATTTAGAATTCGAACCACGCCGCCGACACGATATTGATTTTATATTCTTAGTTGCAAAACCCGCTAAAGCAAGACAACTCGTTCCTCAGCTTAAATTCTTCCGCTCTGGAACCTTACCCATTATTGCAACATCGCACGCCTATTCTGGCTATCCAAATCCACAACAAGATATTGACCTAAACCGGCTTATTATTAGCGATATTCCTTGGATATTTGATGAAATAGCAACATCTGATCCTACTTATATTGCGCTATCCACAAGTCAAACTGAAGACTTCAACCACTTAAAACGCTTGTATGCTTTAGGTGTCGATGCCTACCATTTAATCCCTGAGCTCAATCATTTAAGCAATGATTCGAATTCAAGTTTTAGTGGT
>Ga0256841_1002803_pt1 | contig 13526 bp, 12 predicted proteins | sample 356308metaG_FD_185971 | JGI IMG/M metagenome (GOLD analysis project Ga0256841, IMG submission 185971) | Hydrothermal vent microbial communities from Mid Atlantic Ridge, Atlantic Ocean - 356-308 | ecosystem: Environmental > Aquatic > Marine > Hydrothermal vents | place: Atlantic Ocean: Mid...
CCGGGGACGATTGCCAATATGCCGCGAACTTCGGATTCGGGTGACTAGGGTTTGCTCTCGGCCTTTTTCTGCCATCTACCGGTTTCCTCACTCCAGTACTGGGCGCGGCATCCGCTTTCCGTCAATGCCTTCCACTGGGCACGGGCCTTTTGCACAGCGGCATCATCATTGCCGTCGAACACCACACAAACCCGTTCCAGCCGGGCCACTTCATGTTCGTCTACATCGGCCCCATCAATGGCAATGAGGCAGGCCGCCGAATTCACCGGCGGTGTAGAATGTGTCGTCAACAGAATGGGTTGCATCGCGTCATTTGCCCCACCGGCAAGCCCGTGCGGCAAAAACCCGTCATCCGGCCCCAGCCAGAGCCTCTGATCCAACCAGTCCATTCGCTCCGAATCCACCCCGCGCACGACGACCCGCCAACCGGCTGCAAGTGATTTTTCCAGCAGAACCGGCAGGGTGTTTTCCAGTGGTGACCGGGTCAAATGATAGAAATATGCCGCCCCCATGCCTGTCACCCTTCCAGGCGGTCCCGGATCATTCGATCAAGGGCGATCACCCCCCAACCAGTCGCGCCTTTCGGCGCCAGCGGGGTCGGCTTTTTCACATGTGCCACGCCCGCAATGTCCAAATGTATCCAGGGCATGTCTTCTTTTACGAACCGCTTGAGAAACTGCGCTGCGGTAATGGACCCCGCCGGCCGGCCGGCACTGTTTTTCATATCGGCAACATCAGACTTTATCAATTTGTCATAGGCCTCCCCCAAGGGCATGCGCCAGGCACCTTCGCCTTCTGTCCGGGCCGCTTTCAGGAAACTCTCGCACAGCGCATCCGCATTTGAGAAAACCCCTGCCTTTTCATGGCCAAGGCCAACAATAACAGCCCCGGTCAGTGTCGCCAGGTTGATGATCCCTGCAGGGTTGAACCGGTCTTGCGCATACCAGAGCGCATCCGCAAGAACCAGCCGCCCCTCGGCATCAGTGTTGATCACCTCAATCGTATCGCCCTTCATCGATGTCACGATATCACCGGGGCGGGTTGCGCGCCCATCGGGCATGTTTTCAACAATTCCAACGACCCCGACAACATTGGCACGTGCTTTACGCAAGGCAAGTGTGCGCATCACCCCCGACACCACACCAGCCCCTCCCATATCCATGATCATGTCTTCCATACCCTGCGCGGGTTTCAGACTGATGCCGCCCGTATCAAACACCACACCTTTTCCGACCAGAGCAAAGGGGGCTTCACCTTTCTTGCCGCCATGCCATTGCATGACCACCAGCTTGGTCGGGCTTGCGGACCCCTTGCCAACGCTCAGCAATGCCCCCATGCCCAGCTTTTCAAGGTCTTTTTCTTCCAGTATTTCAACATCCAGCCCAAGGCCCTGCATTGCCGCGAGACGCGCGGCAAACTCGTTCGTTGTCAGAATATTTGCAGGTTCGTTAACCAGATCGCGCGTAAAGAACACCCCCTCGGCCAAGGCCGCCATCGGGCCGGCCTGCGCGGCTGTGGATTCCGGGTTGGACACCATGATGGTGACGGGCTTTGGCCCCTCCTCGGGCCTGTCGGATTTATAGGTGCAGAATTTATATGACCGCAACACCAGCCCGAAGGAAAGCTCGGCTGCGCGTGCATGTGGTCCGGCCAGGACAAGCAATGCGGAATCTCCCGCCGCCTTGGCAATCGCCCCGCCGGCGCGCCGGGCCTGCAGGGCATCAGCCCGGCGATCAAGACGAAGGACGAGTATCCCTTCAGCTTGCAGACCGGCCGGATAGGCCAGTTCACGCACTGTTCCTTCTTCCTGCTTGCCGAATTCCTTGCTGGCCAGATAGCGCGACAGGGCCTGTTTGCTCAGCCGATTCACCCGTCGTGCGCCCTTGTCCATCTTGCCATCTGCTCCGACGATCACAACAATTCGGCCAGACGCGGCATCAACCGCCTCAAGATCGGTTTCCTTGAAATCTACAGTTCTCGGCATGGTCATTTCTGCTCTCCGGTTTTACAGGCGGAATCCGGCATGATAGCCCCGCGTTTCACTATTCCTATCGCCTGCCTGGGCTCTTGACCAGTTAGCAGTTTTCCACCATGCAGGAATCCGTTAGATTGCCGCAAATACCAGACCTTGAGGGGGGACAGAACCGTGGCCAGATTCGACAGATACTTCCTGTCGCAACTGATGGTTCTGTTTGGCTTTTTTTCCCTCATTCTGGTGATGGTATACTGGATCAACAGGGCCGTTCTCTTGTTTGACCAGCTGATCGCCGACGGCCAGTCAGCCGTGGTTTTTCTTGAGTTCACCGCATTGACCCTGCCCAATGTCATCCGGCTGGTGTTGCCGGTTTCGGCCTTTGCCGCCACAGTATATGCTACAAACCGGCTAAGTTCAGAGAGCGAACTGGTTGTGGTTCAGGCCACAGGTTTCAGCAACTTCAGGCTGGCACGGCCGGTCTTGATTTTTGGCGCGCTTGTGGCCTTGCTCATTTCGCTTCTCAGTCATTTCCTTGTTCCAATGTCGGCAACGCGTCTGGCCGATCGCAGTGCAGAGATTGCCGAGAATGTCACCTCCCGGTTTCTGATTGAGGGGCGTTTTCTGCATCCGACAGATGGCATAACATTCTACATTCGCGAGATCAGCCCAAAAGGTGAATTGCGTGATATCTTCTTTTACGATGCCAGAGACAGTGGTGCTGCTACCACCTACTCTGCAAAACGCGCGCTGCTCGTACGGGATGAAACCGGCCCGAAACTGGTGATGTTTGACGGAATGGCGCAGACATTGCAGCGCCACAACCAGCGTTTGTTCGTAACCCGTTTTGACGACTTTGCCTATGATATCGGGGCACTGTTTGACATCACCCCACGTCAGAGGCGCAGCGTCAACGAACTCTCGACACCTGAACTGCTCAGCGCCAGCCCGGACTTGCAGCAGGAAACCGGTGCAACGCGGGCGCAACTGCTTGCAAAGGGGCATGAAAGGTTTTCACAACCATTGTTTGCAATCATGGCGCCTTTGCTCGGATTTTCCGCTTTGCTATTGGGCGGTTTCAGCCGGTTTGGTGTGTGGCGGCAAATTCTGTTCTCTGTGGTGATGGTCATTCTGATCAAATCGCTGGACAACATCACCATGGCCACAATCCGCCAGGAGGCGGATCTTTGGCCGCTGGCCTATGCCCCTCCTGTTCTGGGGCTGCTGATCGCAGGGTTTCTGTTGTATATCAGCGAACACCCGGCCCTGTTCAGCAAGCGGCAGAGGGTGATCGAAACATGATACTTTCCATGTATTTTGCCCGCAAGTTCATATGGATGCTTCTGTCCATTCTGGGAATTTTTCTCATTATTCTCGTTTTGATCGACATGGTCGAGCAGATACAGAAATTTTCGAAAACCCAGGCCGGATTTCGGGACATGCTGGAGCTCACGCTCTTGAACGCGCCGGATAGCCTGTACCGGATTCTGCCGCTTATCGTGATACTGGCCACGATTGCCTTGTTCCTCAATCTGGCGCGAACCTCCGAACTGGTTGCGGCGCGGGCTGCCGGGCGTTCAGCGCTTCGCATCGTCTCAGCGCCGGTTCTGGTGGCTGTTCTTGCGGGGATATTTACCGTCGTTGTGCTAAACCCGCTGGTTGCCGCAACCTCGAAACGTTATGAATCACTCGCCAGCCGGTTTGTACATGGAACAGACAGCGTTCTGTCGGTGTCCAGCGAAGGCCTGTGGTTACGCCAGGGCGGCCCCGAAGGACAGACCGTCATTCGTGCGGAAGGGTCCAATCTGGACGCAACCAAGCTCGTCACTGTCAGCTTTTTCAGCTTTGACCCGCAAGGCGCGCCAACGCGCCGGATCGAGGCGCAATCCGCAGAATTGGGGAAAGGCGCGTGGCTGTTGACAAATGTCAAACTCTGGCCGCTGATGAATTCAGACAACCCGGAGCGGGACGCGCAACTCTGGCCAACCTTTGCCGTCCCCTCCGAACTGACCCGTGACCAGATCAGGGACAGTTTCGGCAAGCCCCGCGCCATTCCCATCTGGGAACTGCCGGCATTCATTTCCAGCCTGGATCGCGCCGGTTTCTCAGCGCGCGCGCATCGGGTCTGGTTTCAGATGGAATTGGCCAAACCACTTTTGTTCGCGGCAATGGTGTTGATCGGCGCCGTGTTCACCATGAGGCCCACGCGTTTTGGCCACACCGGCGTTATGGTGCTTGCAGCCGTTCTGACCGGGTTTGCGTTGTTCTTTGTCAGAAATTTCACACAGATCCTTGGTGAAAACGGCCAGATACCCATTGCGCTGGCCGCATGGGCACCACCAGTGGCCGCCATCAGCCTGGCACTGGCCCTGTTATTGCATCTGGAGGATGGATGACGCGCAGATTTGTAAGTTCACTGTTTTTGGTTGCTTTGCTGTTTGTTGGCGGCTCCGGTTACAGCCTGGCACAGGAAGCGCCGTCAGATGTGGCAACACTCGTCGCCGATCGGATCTCTGCCGAAGGTGGCGCAACCCTGATCGCAGAGGGTAATGTCGAAGTTCTGTTTGGCACGCGCCGCCTGAAAGCACAGCGGATTACCTATAGCCGCGACGGAGGCAAACTGCTGATTCAGGGGCCGATCACACTGGTGGATGAAAACGGCACAATCATACTGGCGAACTCGGCCGAACTGGATGCGGATCTTCAGAATGGCGTGCTGCGCAGTGCCCGGCTTGTCCTGGACCGTCAGTTGCAACTGGCGGCCGCCGAAATCAATCGTGTCGACGGGCGCTATACACAGCTTTACAAAACAGTCGCTTCGTCCTGTCAGGTTTGCGCGGCCAACCCTGTTCCCCTATGGCAAATCCGTGCCAAACGCATCGTTCACGACCAGAAGGAACAGCAGCTTTACTTTAGCAACGCGCAACTGCGGATCATGGATTTCCCGGTTTTCTATTTTCCCCGCCTGCGCCTGCCCGACCCGACATTGAAACGCGCAACCGGGTTTCTGGTGCCAAAAATTGCCAGCACATCGAAACTGGGGCTCGGCCTGAAGGTTCCGTATTTCATCACCCTTGGCGACCATGCGGATTTGACCCTCACACCCTATCTGTCAGCGCAAACGCGCAGCTTGGAGTTCCGGGTCCGCAAGGCCTTTCGCACCGGCAATGTAGAGTTCAACGGGGCCGTTTCGCGCGACGATCTGATCCCCGATCGCACGCGTGGATACCTATTCGGAAGCGGCACGTTCAATTTGCCAAAAGATTTCATTCTCGGTTTTGATCTGGAAACAGTGACGGACCCTGGCTATTTGCTGGAATACGGCTATTCGGACAAAGACCGCCTGGCCAGTGATCTGACTCTCTTGCGGGCCAGACGTGACGAACTGATTACCGCCAGCCTGACCCGTTACCACTCGCTTCGATCTGCCGAAGACAACCGGACCATCCCTTATCTTGTCGGGGATGCGCGTTACGAGTTCCGCTTTGTGCCGGGGCTGATCGGAGGCCAGGCGGACTTCAGCTTTGAGGCACATAGTCATTACCGGCGCTCCGACACACCGGGCATGGACGGGCGGGATGTCCTGCGGGCGACAGCGCAATTGGACTGGCGCAAGAGCTGGACCCTGCGCAACGGCATGATCGCCAGCGCGATCTCTGCGGTCAGTGCAGATTTCTACAATATAGAACAGGATCCGGCCTTTCCCGGCAGCAGCAGCCGCATTACGCCGTCCTTCGGGGCAGAACTGCGCTGGCCGCTCGTCAAGGTAACGGATGGCGGCGTGACCCATACGCTTGAACCCGTTGTTCAATTGCTCTGGACAAAGAAAACGGCCGCCACCCACCCAAATGAAGACAGTACACTGATCGAATTCGACGAAGGAAACCTGTTCGCTCTCTCCCGCTTTCCGGGGGCCGACCGCCGGGAACAAGGGACAAGGGCAAACCTTGGCGTCAGCTGGCGCCGGGTTGATCCTGCCGGCTGGTCCCTGGGGGTCACGGTCGGAAAAGTGTTCCGAACGGAAAACCTGGGGCAATTCGCACCACGGTCCGGCCTGACCGGTACATCCTCTGACTGGCTGGCGATGGTACAACTGAAACTGCCGAAAAACCTGTCACTGGCCAACCGGGCCCTATTTGGTGACGATCTGAGATTTACCACCAATGAAACGCGGATAGACTGGCACAATGACCGCTGGAACCTTTCTTCCAGCTATATCTGGGTGGCTGCGGACCATACATCGGTCTGGACCATGGACGGGGCTGTAAAGCTTTCGGATTACTGGACGGCCAAGGCTGACTGGCGCTTTGATTTCGAAACCGGAAAGGCAACCAAAGCGGGCGTGGGGATGGAATATCGCAATGAATGTATCGCAGTTGATTTTTCACTCTCGCGTCGCTTCACGTCCTCAAGTAGTGTAGACCCGACAACACGTTTTGGTCTGACCGTTGCCCTGACCGGATTCGGCACCGGCGGCGCAACCGGACCCACGGCAAAACAGTGCCGGACGTATAAATGAAACTGGAAAGAGACCTGATCACCATGACTGCACAGCGTTTTATCAACCGGTATTTTGTGGCGGCTATCGCTGCTCTGTTATTGTTTGCCGTTATGGTCAGCCCATTACCGGCGGCGGCGCAGGGCGTTTTTTCTCCGGTCGCCAAGGTCAATGACCGGGTCGTCACTCAATACGAACTGGAACAACGCACGCGTTTCATGCAGTTGTTACGTGCTCCCGGAGGCCGCGAGGAGGCGCTTACCGCGTTGATCAACGAGCGTTTGCAGGAAGATGCGGCTGCAAAAATGGGCATTCAGGCAACCGAAGAAACGATTCAGCAGGGAATGGAAGAGTTTGCCTCTCGTGCAAATCTGACGGCGGAACAGTTTGTAAAATTGCTGGCGCAAGGGGGCGTCGACAAGGAAACGTTCCGCGATTTTGTGCGCGCCGGGCTGGTCTGGCGTGAAGTGGTACGCACCCGCTTCACCTCGAGAATCCAGGTGAGCGAGTCCGAAATTGATCGTGCGATGGCGCTCGCCTCGACCGCAAAAGGCGGGCTGAGGGTTCTCTTGAACGAAATCATCCTGCCTGCCCCCCCAGGTCAGACCGCGCAGGCACAAAGGCGGGCAGAGCAAATCAGACGGATCACCAGTCTGGCTGCGTTCTCAAGTGCGGCGCGAAAATATTCCGCCTCCGCTTCCCGCCGGGTTGGCGGAAGATTACCCTGGATGCCCCTTTCAAACCTGCCGCCACAAATTCGCGGGCAGATTCTTGCATTGTCGCCGGGACAGGTCAGCGCCCCAATCTCCATTCCGAACGGAATTGTTTTGTTCCAGTTGAGGGCAATCGAGGAAACCGGCAGCCCCGAGCCTCAGAATGTCTCTGTCGAGTTCGCCAAATACCTGATTGCTGGCGGAAAATCGGAAGCCGCCCGCAAGGAAGCAGCCCGGATCAAGGGGCGGGTTGATACCTGCGATGACCTGTATGGGATCAACAAAGGACAACCCGAAGAGCGTCTGCAACTGGAAACGAAAAAAATGAGCGAACTGCCCAAAGAGGTCGCGATTGAACTGGCCAAGCTGGATCCGGGCGAGATTTCCACGCAGTTGACCAGCGCTGACGGCAAAACCTTGGAGTTGTTGATGCTTTGTGCGCGTATCCCGGAGGCGATCGAGGACGTATCACGAGACGATATCCGCCAGCGCCTGGCCAATCAGGCACTGGAATCCTATGCAAACGGTTATCTGGCCCAATTGCGTGCCGACGCGACGATTGAGGTCATCGGTCAATGACTGTGACCTCGGATGAGGCACAGATTACAGCCCCCGTTGCCCTGACATGTGGAGAACCATCGGGCATCGGCCCAGAAATAGCCCTGAAGGCCTGGCAAACCCTGCGCGACAGTCTGCCGTTCTTTTTGATCGGCGACCGCCATCACTTGCCCCATGGGGCGCCATTTGTCGAAATCACCTGCCCGAAAGAGGCACTGGAAGCCAGCAGACATGCGTTACCTCTGTTGCAGCATGGGTTTGCGGCCCCGGCAGCCTCCGGAAAGCCGGCAGCGGAAAATGCCGGCGGGGTGATAGAAACCATCGAAATCGCGGTTGATCTGGTAAAATCAGGTGCGGCTTCGGCAATCTGCACGGCCCCCATCAACAAAAAGGCTCTCAAGGACGGCGCCGGATTTGCCTATCCGGGGCACACTGAATTTCTGGCGCATCTGGCCGGTGTGGAACGCGTGGTGATGATGCTCGCCTCTCCCGAAATTCGGGTTGTCCCCACAACCATTCATATTCCGTTAAAGGATGTTCCCAAGGTGCTGAGTGCGGAACTGCTGCGTGAAACGCTGCTTATCACCGACGCCGGTCTGAAACAGGATTTCGGTATCAGCCAACCGCGCCTTGCGGTTGCAGGGCTCAACCCGCACGCAGGCGAAGGCGGCGCCATGGGCAATGAAGAGATCACCTTTATCGCCCCCTTGCTGAAAGAGTTGCGTAAACAAGGGCTGAACATCAAAGGCCCCCTGCCCGCCGACACGATGTTTCACGCAGCGGCGCGCGCGCAATACGATGTGGCCGTTTGCATGTACCATGATCAGGCTCTCATCCCGATCAAGACGCTGGATTTTGACCGCGGCGTGAACATAACCCTGGGCCTGCCCTTTGTTCGGACATCACCAGACCATGGCACCGCATTTGACATTGCCGGGCAAAATCGCGCCAACCCATCAAGCCTGATCGAAGCCCTGAAACTGGCCGCGCAAATGGCCAGGGCGCGCCGAAAAGGCCGATAGCGCCAATGGCCGCGATAGATTCTCTCCCCCCCTTGCGACAGGTCATCTCTGACAATGGATTGACCGCGCGCAAATCGCTGGGTCAGAACTTTCTTCTGGATCTGAACCTGACCGCGAAAATCGCCCGGCAGGCCGGTGATCTGAGCCAGTGCGACGTGTTGGAAATCGGCCCCGGTCCGGGAGGCCTGACGCGTGGTCTGCTGGCTGAAGGGGCGCGCCGGGTACTGGCGGTTGAAAAGGATGCGCGCTGCCTGCCGGCGCTGGAAGCCGTAAAAGCCGCCTATCCGGGGCGATTGGAAATTCTGAATGGGGACGCGCTTGAACTGGATGTGGCCAGCCGGCTGGCCCCGCCCGTCAGGGTCGTGGCAAACCTGCCCTATAATATTGGCACCGAAATACTGGTGCGCTGGCTGACCCCCGGCAAGTGGCCGCCATTCTGGACTTCGCTGACTCTCATGTTTCAGAAAGAGGTGGCGCAACGGATTGTGGCACAGCCCGGCAGCAAATCTTATGGTCGGCTGGCCATCCTGGCACAATGGCGGGCGGATGTGCGTATTGTCATGTCTTTGCCGCCCGAGGCCTTTACCCCGCCGCCCAAAGTACATTCGTCTGTTGTCAATCTGACCGCCCTGGCCAAACCACGCTATCCGGCCAACCCGGAACTTTTGTCGCGGGTGGTTGCTTCGGCTTTTGGGCAACGGCGCAAAATGCTTCGTTCGTCTCTGCGCGCTCTGGCTCCGGACATCGAAGACAGGCTGCTATCCGCAGGAATTTCCCCGACCGATCGCGCCGAGCAGGTGCCTCTGGAAGCGTTCTGTGCCCTGTCCCGAACATTCGAGGAATAGCCGTGAATCCCGAATTGCTATTCGGCTGCCTCAGGCGCATCCGGCTTTTCAACCGGTGCATCCGTTGCCGATGGTTTTGGTTTGGCGTCCGCTTTGTCCGTATTCTTGTCTGACGGCTTGCTCCGTGCGCGCGGTTTGCGCGGCTGCCGCTTTGGGCGCGATTCCGGCGTGTCAACCAGCCCGCTGTCTTCCACAACCGGAGGAATATCCACAATATCGGGTTGCGGCACATGAGAAGGATCCGCATCTATTGCCGGAGCGTGTTGCGCCGCCTCAACCGGTGCGGTCTGATTGTCCCGCTGCTGACGCGCGTTTCGCTCGTTTTCACGCTCGCGCTGACGCTCTCGCTGCTGGGCCTCGTGCTGTTCACGCCGCGCTTCCATTTCACGCTGCGCTTCACTCAGCAGCCTTGTGTAATGCTCGGCGTGTTGTTGAAAATTCTCAGCCGCAACACGATCATTGGCCAATTGGGCATCACGCGCCAACTGGTTGTATTTTTCGATAATCTGGGCGGGCGTACCACGCACCTTTCCCTCGGGGCCGGAACTGTCAAACACCCGGTTTGTAATGTTTCCGACCGAGCGATTCCGGTTCGATTTATTACGCGAACGTGATTTCGATGATCTCATGGTTTTCTTTTTGATTTTCTTTTATTGTCAAAGGCCCGCGGGGCCCATTTCGGAGTGATTGATATTCAAGCAGCATTTACCTGCCCGGTGCCGTATCATTTGTACGGCGATGAAAAATTACCGGGTCGCTTCCTGTCCCTAGATCAATGCTTCAGGCTTACTTACGAGGGGGACATTGTGAAAATCCACCGCCCCGTACAAGACGAATAAACACGTGCCAGCGGTCAAAACAAGAGGAAATCTTCAGGAAACACCGATTTCGTTGCAATTTTGCCGAGCCAGCGCGGGAAAATCAACAAAACATTACATAAGACGCCCCTGCACGACTCTGTCTCGCCCGTCCAGATCCTTTACAATTCTTACATCGTCAAAACCAGCGCCGCGAAAAAGGCCGGATACGCGAATGGCTTGCCTTGGCCCGGTTTCAACCAGCAATCTGCCACCCCGGTGCAGAAAAGAAACAGCTTTTGCAACGATTTCCCGGTAGGCCTTCAACCCGTCCGGACCCGGTGTCAGGGCCATATGGGGCTCCCACTCAAACACGTCTTTCGCCAGAGCGGGCATTTCCGCTTGTGCTATATACGGTGGGTTGGAAACAATCAGGTCAAATCGCCCCTTAATGTTGGAAAACCAGTCGGATTGAATGAATTCGGCTCTGCCGATGCCGAGTCTTTCGGCGTTCCTGCGCGCAACCTCCAAAGCTGATTCGCTCAGATCCGAGCCGATTCCGCTGGCCGCATGGCGTTCAGACAGAAGGCTGAGCAAAATGCATCCCGAGCCTGTGCCCAAATCCAGAACGGTCCGGAAAGCGCCTTCAAGCGCCGTGGCAACCAATGTTTCTGTTTCCGGTCTTGGATCCAGAACCGCCGGTGTCACGCAAAACCTGTGACCAAAGAATGCCCGCTCGCCGGTAATCTGCGCCACGGGTTGATGGGCAGAGCGCGCCGCCAGCATGCTGTCCAGTCTGGCCTGGGCATCTGGCGGCATTGGTTCTGGCTGCATCAATGTCAGGCGGCTGCGCTCCACATTCAGAGCATGAGCCATCAGGATTCGGGCATCCCTTGCCGGGTCCGCTATTCCGGCCTGTTTCAGATGCCGCGAGGCGTCGGCAAGGGCCTGCGCAACCGAACGGGGCGGTTTCACGATTCCATCTCGGCCAGTTTTCTTGCCTGATCATCGGCAATCAGCGCATCGATCAACTCATCCAGATCACCCTGCATCACCTGGTCAAGTTTATAAAGTGTCAGATTGATCCGATGGTCGGAAACGCGCCCCTGTGGAAAATTATAGGTTCGGATGCGCTCGCTCCGATCCCCCGAGCCGACCTGACTTTTCCGGTCGGCAGAGCGCGCATCGTCAACCCGCTGGCGCTCCAGATCATAAAGACGCGCTTTCAGAACACCCATGGCAATATCGCGGTTGCGGTGCTGTGATTTTTCCGAACTGGTCACCATGATGCCCGTTGGGATATGCGTTATCCGAACGGCCGAATCCGTTGTATTCACGTGCTGCCCGCCAGCCCCTGATGCGCGCATCGTATCAATCCGCAGATCGTTCGGGTCAATCTGAATATCGACATCCTCAGCCTCGGGCAGAACGGCCACGGTTGCCGCCGACGTATGAATGCGCCCGCCTGATTCCGTGGTTGGCACGCGCTGAACCCTGTGCACACCGCTTTCAAATTTCAGGCGCTCAAAAACGCCCTGCCCTTTGACATGCGCAACCACCTCCTTGATGCCGCCCAACTCTGTGCTGCTTTCTGTCAGTATCTCGAATTTCCAGCCGCGGTTTTCGGCGTAACGCTGATACATGCGTAAAAGATCACCGGCAAATAACGCCGCTTCTTCGCCACCGGTTCCCGGGCGGATTTCAACCATTGCCGGGCGGGCATCGGCCTTGTCCTTTGGCAACAATGCCAGTTGCAGGGCTTTTTCCACCTCGGGCAAACGCGCACGCAGCACCGGCAACTCTTCTTCAGCCAGTTCTTTCATGTCCGGATCGCTCAGCATTTCCTCTGCCTCGCTGATATCCTGCATCAATCGCTGATAGGCATGGATCTGCTCGACAACAGGTTTCAATTCCGAATACTCGCGTGCCAGGGGGACGATATCCTGCCCGGCATTGCCCTCGGCCATACTGGCCTCAAGAAACTGATAGCGTTGGCTGATCTGGCGGAGTTTTTCTAACGGTACCATGCCGCTGTCTTGCCCGCCGGGCAGGATTTGGTCAAGAGGCCGGATTATGCTAAAGTGACCAGCATGAGAATTCTGACACTCATACTCATGCTGATTGCGCAACCGCTGTGGGCAGATGTCATCGGCCCCGGGGGGAAAGTCATCGACTGTTTTTGCACGGACAGTTCCGGGGGCCGCGTTGAGCTTGGCCAGCAGATTTGCCTTTATGTCGATGGCCGGGCTTTCATGGCGAAATGCGACATGTCTTTGAATGTACCCATTTGGCGTGACACAGGCGCCGGATGTGTATCATCCTCACTGACGCCCCGCCTCCAAAGTTCGCAGCCATCCAGTAACACGTTCTCGGTTGACCCCAAAATCTGAGCGGCCATAGCGCAAACGAGCATAGATCTGAAATCGGCTTCCGTCCCCTTCGGGAGCGACACGGATCGTTGTGTAGTCAGGAAAACCAAATACCAGACTTCGGGTAACATAGGTTGCCATGCCTTCCGACGGCATGCCGGCAATCAGCTTTGTGCGTGGCGTTTGCAAAATAACCGAATGCAGCCGTTGCAACAGTTTCTCCGGTGGCAATTCCGAGTTTTCCTCCAGCAGATAACCTCCGGGCAGTGTTACCGGGCTTCCCGGCACAGCACCGGCCGGCGGGGTAGTATGCAAAGCGAGTATGTCGTCAGGCGCCAAACGAATGTAGACCAGACCGGAAACACCGATCAGAAGCACCAGCACAAGGGTGTTGGTGACAAACTTGCGGATCATCCCCTTGCCCTCTTGTTCCAGGCCCAGAGGCACATCAGTTCGGTCGCCACATGCGCCCCCGCAATGGCCGTGGCGCCCGATGTATCATAGGGCGGGGAAACCTCGACCACATCACCACCAACCATATTGATCCCCGCCAGATCACGCAGGATGATGGACGCCTGCGCACTGCTCAGCCCGCCCCAGACGGGGGTGCCTGTTCCGGGCGCAAAGGCCGGGTCCAGACAGTCGATATCAAAGGTCAGGTATGTCCGGTAATCCCCTAATATTGCTTTGATTTTCTGCGCTGTGGCTTGCGGCCCTATGCTGTGCACCTCGCGCGCATCAATAATGTTCAC
>Ga0256841_1002804_pt1 | contig 13519 bp, 14 predicted proteins | sample 356308metaG_FD_185971 | JGI IMG/M metagenome (GOLD analysis project Ga0256841, IMG submission 185971) | Hydrothermal vent microbial communities from Mid Atlantic Ridge, Atlantic Ocean - 356-308 | ecosystem: Environmental > Aquatic > Marine > Hydrothermal vents | place: Atlantic Ocean: Mid...
CCCCAATCCCCGATCCGGCCCCCCTGGACACCCGTCCCCGAGAGCGGGTCCACCTCGCCCGGACCCCGGCCGGGGTGGACCCGAACCGGCGGATAGGCTGACCCCATGCTGATCGCGGCGCTGACGACCGACGCCAACCGTGCCGCCAACCCGACCCCCCATCGCCGAACCCATGGGCATCACGCCGTGCTGATCGCCGGGAGGAACCCGTGCTGATCGTGGGGTTGACCGGTGGAATCGGCTCCGGCAAGACCTCGCTGGCCGAGGCCCTGGCCCGTCGGGGCGCCGTGGTCATCGACGTCGACGGCCTGGGCCGACAGGTCATAGGCCACGGGGGCTCGGCCGTGGAGGCCGTGGTTGAACGGTTCGGACCCGAGGTCCGCCACCCCGAGGGGGGAATCGACCGGACCGCCCTGGCCGAGATCGTGTTCCACGACGAGCAGGCCCTCTCCGACCTGACCGAGATCAGCCATCCCCGGATCAACCAGCTCCTGGACGAGGCCGTCGACCGGGTGTCCGGCGACAGCATCGTGGTCTACGACATGGCCGTCCTGGCCGAGAGCGAGCTGGGGTGGTCGAACCGGCATCCCTACGAGATAGTGATCACCGTGGAGACCCCTCCCGAGGTTCGCTTCGAGCGCCTCCGCCAGAGGGGCATGAGCCCCGGGGACGCCAGATCCCGCATGGAGTCCCAGGCCTCCGACGAGGAGCGCCAGGCCGTGGCCGACTACATCGTCGCCAACCAGGGGGATCTCGCCGACCTGGAGCACGTGGCCGGAGAGGTGTGGTCCGAACTCCAGAGGCTGCACGACCAGAAGCGCCGTCCCCTCGACTGACCCCGATCGACCCGGGACCACTCTCGGGATGAACCCCGATCGACCCGGGACCCCGTCGGGATGGACCCCGATCCCGGTGCCGAACTCCCGATGCCCACCGAACCACGTGTCCCGGACCCGGCCCGGGTCACGGCGTCTAGCGTGGTGGACGTGTCCCCCTCCCGTCACCTGAGCATCGCCCTCCTGGTGGGGGCCGTCGTCCTCGCCGCCTGTACCGGTGGCGGTGGTTCCTCCCCGCCCCCCGACGGCAGCTCCACGACCACCCGGCCCGCTCCCCCCACCTCGACCACCACGACCCTCCCCCCGGTGGCCGACGCCCTCGGGACCCTGAGCACCGCCGTGGCCACACACGACCCCTCGGCCCTGGACTCCGCCGCCCGGGTGGCCGTTCCCGGTTCGCCGGCCGCGGAATACCTGGGGTTCCAGTCGGCGGTCCTCTCGGTGATCGGTGAGCAACCCCCCGGACGGGTTGAACCGGCCGGCACCGACAGTTTCCGGGTCTGCGATATTTCACAGTCGACCTCGACCTGCCGGGTCCTGTCCGATCCGGTGTTCGGGCCCGACGGCCGGCTCGAGAACTTCACCATCGACGGCATCTCCCTGGACGGTCGGATCACGTCCGACGGTCCCGAGGTGGCGTCCTCGGACGTGAGGATGCAGGCCGTGGCCGCTCTGCAGGCCATTCCCTCCGGTGACCTCGTGGTCGTGGTCGAGGTGCGGAATCTGAGGGACTCGGCGATCCTGGTGAACGCCTTCGCCGCCGTCTACCGCTCACCCGATGGTGGACGGATGGAGGTGCGCTCCACCGCCGGTGATGACCGGGCCGAACCGGGCGACGGCGTCCGGTTCCTGGTCGTGGTCCCCAGCTCGCCCGTGGGAGGACTGCTCGAGGTGCCGGGAACCTCAGACGGGTTCGACGATCCGTACCTGGTTCGGGTGCCCGTCAGCCCCACCCCCTGAACCCGAGGCCGGGGCGGAGCCCGTCGGGCCGCGAGACCGCACCGCCTCAGCCCAGTTCGGCCACGTCCACCCCGGTGACCGTTCCCGTCACCGGGGCCGACTCCAGGGAGGTGAGTCTGACGGTGACGTCCCGACCCGCGAACTGGTGTTCCAGGGCGTCATTGAGACGACTCAGACCCAGGGGATCGCCCACCGCGGCCAGATCCACGATCACATCCGCCTCGGTGACCCTGACCCCGACCAGGGACACCGAGGTGCGGGGGCCGATCCAATCACCGGTGATCCGCGTCGCCTCCTCCTCGGGGGAGAGCTGCCCGCTGTTGACGTCCAGCACGGGAATCCACCTCACCGCCACCGTCACCGGCCGGCCCAGCACCTCCGCGAGCTGTCGGGTGAGATCGTCGGTGGGTATGGGAGCCTCAGGACCCACCACGTCCAGGTCCAGGGAGGACCCGTTCAGCTCCGCCCCGGTGAGTTCGTAGCGTCCCCCGTCCCCCTGCTCGGAGAACCAGTCCAGGACGGCGGGGCCGATCCTCTCCCTGAGGGTCAGTGACTGGGCGGGGGCGTCATCGGCGGAAGCGGTACCGGTGGCCACCTGTAACCAGCGCACGTCGACCACGGGGTCGGGACCCACGATCCCCACCAGGTCCCGGGCCAGCAGGAAGGGCCGGGGGGGCTCGTCGGGTCCGGCCAGGTCGAGGGTCACCTCATCCCCGTCGATGGTCAGCTCGAGGATCTCGAGACTCCGGCCTCCGAGCCAGTCGCTCACCACCCCTCTCACCTCGGCCTCGGTCTGGGCCGACTTGGAGGCCGCCACCGAGCGGGTGGTGAGGGGGATTCCCACCGCGAAGAAGGCGGCGACCAGGGCCACGCTGACCCCGGTGATCACCCGGTGCCGGGCCGCCAGCCGCAGGGTGGGCACCACACCGGTGGCGAAGAACACCACCATGGACGTGATGATGATCGCCACCATGTTGGCCAGGAACAGCAGCATGGCCCCCGAGGCCAGGTCCAACCGCCCGGCCTCGATGACCACCCCCACCGTGGCCAGGGGGGGAACCAGAGCCACGGCCACGGCCACCCCCGGCAGGGAGGAGGAGAGGTCCTCACGGGCCACGGCGTAGGCCCCCGCCGCTCCGGCGGCGATGGCCACTATCAGGTCCCGGGCGTCGGGCGAGGTGCGGCTCAGTATCTCCGAACTCAGCTCGAAGTTGCTCTGCCAGGCGGCCAGGAGGGCGGCCAGGCCGATCGAGACGACGACCGCCACCAGGACCTGAATCGACGATCGGACCATCCGACGGGGGAGCCCCAGGGCGGTGGCCGCGGCGAAACCGACGATCGGGGTCATGAGGGGGGCGATGAGCATGGCCCCGATCACCACCGCGGCGGAGTTGGCCGTGAGGCCCATCACGGCGATGGTGACCGATAGTACCTGCATGATGAAGAACCGCAGCAGGGAGTGCCGGTCGCCCTCGGGCAGGAGACGCTCCATCACCCGGCGACGCTCCGCCGGTGTGAACCGGGTGTCGTGCAGGCCCTCGGCGAGGACCTCCTCTATCTCAGTGTCGGCGGAATCGCCGCCGGAAGTCCCCTCCGACTCCTCCAGACCGTCCAACACCATTCCCGCACCGTAGCGGAGGCGGGACGCCGCCTCCGCTCACCGTCACCGGACCGACCGCCGTTCGGTGAAGAACCCCCATATCGCGGCCCGGGCCAGGTCCCCGTTGGGGTCCCGTGGGGTCGCCCCCACCGGCCGCTCAGCGGCGGGCCACACCCTCGTAGTGGGACGTGAGGACCTTGGGTCTACCGGCGTACACCCTCTCCAACTCAACCACCTCGAACCGCCGGGACACGATCTCCTCGATCGGGCGGTTCACGTGGCAGCCCCCACCGATCCTCTTCTGGACCGGGTTCCAGCGGTGCTGCCAGCGCCGGACCCGGTGGTGGCCGTCGGGGGCCAGTCCGTGCTCCACGAAGTGGAAGGTCCCACCGGGTCTGAGAACCCTGGCGAGCTCGTCGATGGCGGTGTCGACATCGGGGATCGTGCACAGGGTCCACGTCGACAGGGCGGTGTCGACACTCGAATCGGCCAACGGTATGTGGGCTCCGTCCAGTCCCACGAACTCCACGGGCACCGGGGACCCGGCCAACCGGGCCGCCGCCAGTTCGCGGCCCCTCAGGGAGGGGTCCACGGCGAAGACCCGGGTCACGGTCTCGGGGTAGTGGGGCACGTTCAGCCCCGATCCGAACCCGATCTCCAGGACCTCCCCGTGCAACCCCGCACAGACCCGCTGGCGGGTCTCCCGAAATGACGAACCCCTCATGGCCAGGTCTATGGCCCGGGGCAGCATTCGCTCTTCCCAGATTCCCATGAGTGCCTCCCTGCCCGCCTTTGCCCTGACCGCCCCAGTCTGGCCCTCCGTCGCCGCTTCCCCACACGAGGCCGACAGATCCACGGGCTTCCGCCGACCGGTCCCCGGGGATACGGTTGCGCCGTGACCCCCGATGTCGACAGGCGGCGGCCTCGCGACCGTGCCCGCGACACCACTTCGGCATTGCAGGGTTTTGTGGTGGCCGCTTTGTCCCTGGCGCCTCTCACCGTGGCCGGGCACTACTCGGCGAATCTGCTCCGGGGTGCGAACGCCAACCCCCTCACCGCCATGAGCGTGTTCTGGCTGGCCCTGTTCTACGCCGTCGGGTTGCTCATGGCCCTGGTGGCCCTGTCGGCCATCTCGGGTTCGACCCGCCACCTGGCCGTACGGCCGGTCATCGGGTTGAGTCTGAGCCTGGTCGGGGCGACGTTCGACTGGTGGACCCTCACGGACACACCCACGGCTCTCGCCCTGAACCTGGCCGCGGCCTCGGTGACGGCCCTGGTGCTCGGGGAGGTGGCCCGGCTCCGCCGGGGCGGAACCATCCCCCCGACCCTGGGTTCCAGGGTCCTCGACTGGGCGGCCGGCACCCTGCTGATCGCCGCCCCGTTGACCTTCGTCCTACCCCACCCGGCGACCGTCGACGGCGTGGGCGGTGATTGCCCACCGGTGTGGCTGGTGATCCGCACCCGCTGCCTCGGGGCCACCGACGCCTGGTGGCCCCTCGGTCTGGGCCTGGGGATCATCGGAGGGGTGCTGTGGTCCCTGGGGCGGGGAGGCGTCGCGTTCGCCCCTGGACGATCCCGGCGGCGGTCCCCCGAGACGCGCCGGCAGCCACGGCCCACCCGTCCGGCGGTACCGGCGAACGGTCGACGGAGTAGGGGCCCCGAGGTGATCGACCTCACCACCACCGACTCCACCCCCGCCGCGCCCCCAACCGGAAAACGACTCGACGCGACGACACCCCCAACCGGAAAACGACTCAACGGCACGACACCGCAGATGGGGAGGCGACTCGGCGAACTCGAGGCGGTTCCACCTCCCCGACCCCGGGCCAGATCCACAACCAGAAACCGACCGGAGGACCGGAGCCGATGATCCGACACATAGCGATGTTCAAGTTCAACGAAGACGCCGATGAGGACTCCCGGGCCGCCCTCATCGAGTCCATGGACATGCTGGCGGAGGCCATCCCCCAGATCGTCACCATGCGCCACGGCGCCGACCTGGGCTTCCGGGAGGGCAACTTCGACTACGGGGTGGTGGTCGACTTCGCCACCTCCGAGGACTACCGGGCCTACTCCGAGGACCCCGTGCACCGGGAGATGATCGCCACCCGCCTCCGACCGATCATCTCCGACCGGGCCGCCATCCAGTTCCGGTACTGACCACCAGGGGCCCCGGGGTCGACCACCGGGTGCCGATCCCTGGCCGGCCAATCTCCCCGCCAACCACCGCCCGGTGAACCGGCGGGACCCGACCGACCGATAGGGGTGGTGAAGGAGGTCGGCCATGGACCCCGCCGCCACATCCCCCCGAAACCACCCCGGCCACATCCCCGCGACCGCCCGCGGTGGGGGATCCGGACCACCCCACCCCCCACCGGGCCGTCTGGGGCACTGGATCAGAACCCTGCTGGGTTCGGCGGCGGTCGTGGGCCTCGCCCTGGCCGGGTTCGGTCCGGCGGTGGGGATCGTGGTGGTCTTCATCCTCCTGGCCCCGGTGGAACGGATCTTCCGCCGTCATCGGTACCCGAGATTCCGGCCCGGCCTGGGGACCGACGTGATCTGGGGCCTCACCGAGGCCGCGGCCGGGGTGGTCGTCACCATCGTCTCCCTGACCGCCGGAATCATCAGCCTCACCTGGCTTCCCGGTGTGGTCATACGCCCCCTCGTGACCGCCCAGCCCCGCTGGCTGCTGGCCCTGGAGGCGGTGCTGATCCTCGATGTGATCCTGTACTGGGCCCACCGGCTCCAACACGAGATCCCCATCCTGTGGCGGTTCCACGCCATCCACCACTCCAGCGAGCGCCTGGACTGGATCGCCGGTCTCCGGAACCACCCCCTGGACTTCCTGGCGGCCGTGGGACCAATCCTGTTCATGCTCGCCGCCGGTTGGGACGCCGAGACCGTCGGGGGGGTCTACGTCGTGCTCCAGACCATCGTGGGTCTGTGGTCCCACCTCAACGTGAGGTGGCGGCTGCGACCACTGCACAAGCTCATCCTCACCCCGGAGTTCCACCACTGGCACCACGCCAACGAGCCCGACGCCCTCAACACCAACTACTCGGTATTCCTCCCCGTCTGGGACATCATCTGGGGCACCTACTACATGCCCGACGACCGTCGACCCCAGGTGTACGGCACCGACGATCCGGTGCCCACCAGCGGGGTCTGGGGCCAGCTCATCTATCCGTTCCGGGCCCAGCCGGCGACCCCGCCGACCGGACCTTCCGGGCCCCCGGTGTCACTCCCGGTGCCGGCCGGCACCTGAGGTCCACGTCCGATGACCCCGCCGCTGACACCATGAGTCCGGTGGCCCACGAGATCCGCACTCAGCAGCCAGATGACGCCGCCCTCGTGGGTCTGATGGCGGGGGGCGATCACGAGGCCCTGGATCTACTGTACCGCCGCCACGCCGGATGGCTGACGGCGCGACTCCAGAGACGTTGCCCCGATCCCGACGTGGTCGACACCGCCGTGCAGGAGGCCTTCCTCGCCGCCTGGCGGGGCGCCGCCGGCTGGAGGCCCACAGGGGAGTTCGGCGCCTGGCTGTGGACCGTGGCCCTGAGGCGGTTGATCGACCAGATTCGGCGCCAGAGACGCCACGGGCGTGACGTGAGCTGGGAGGTCGTGGGAACCGAGCCCATCGACGACGGGGAGTTCGTGCTCTCCCTGTCCGACACCACCGTCGGGGCCGAGTTGGCCCGACTGGACCCCGACCTGCAGGCGGTGATGGTGGCCACCGCCGTGGACGGACTCTCGACCGGGGAGACCGCCACCCTGCTGGGTATACCCCGGGGAACGGTGAAGAGCCGCCTGTCCCGGGCCCGGAAGCTACTGAGAACGGCGATCGACGAGGAGGAGCGATGACGTCCGGCCCCGACGACCGGCACGATGACGCCGGTGTTCCCGACCGAACCGGCGATGGGCGTGGCGCCGATGACGAGCGGGGGGCACCCGACATGGAGGGATCCGACATCGAACTTCTGCGGATCTGGAGATCCAACCACCTCGGCCCGGCCATCGAGTGTCGGATAGAGGCGGCGTTGATGTCCGACCCCCGGGGACGGGAGGCCCTGGGTGGTACCGTCCCCGCCCAACGCCTCGAACGGAACCGTCTGGCGATCATGGGACTGGCGACCGCTCCCCGACGGGGGCGGATGGAGCGCCTGCTGGTGCGCCTGGGGGTGTCGGACTCGGCGGCCCGGCTGGCGACGGCCACCCCGGCCCTGAGGGCGGCCTGGTTGATCTCCACGGTCCTGGCCCTGCTCTTCGCCCTGGCGACCGCCTCCAGTTCCACCGCCTCGGGCCTCGAGCGGGTGGTCGTCTACCTGACCATCGCCCCGCTGGTCCCCCTGGCCGGGGTGGCCCTGGCGTTCGGGTCGGCGGTGGACCCGGTCCACGAGACGACCGTGGCCACCCCCATCGACCGCACCCGGTTGCTGCTGATCCGGACCATGACCATCCTCATCACCAGCATCGCCATCCTCATGATCGGCGCGGTCCTGCTGGCGGCCCCGGCCGTGGCCGCGGTGGCCTGGCTGCTCCCGGCCCTGGTGGTGACGGCGGGATCGATCGCGTTGTCACCCCGGCTCGGCCCCCAGAGGGCGGCGACGGTCGTGGCCGCGGCATGGATTCTCATCGTCCTGTTACTGGGCGGACTGTCGGGTGACTCAGCCGCCGCCTTCCAACCCGCGCTACAGGTGGTCTGGCTGGTGCTGGCCACCCTGGCCGCTGTTCTCGTCGATCGGCAGCGGCGTCACAGCCGCTACTTCGAGGCCTGACCCCGTGGCGCCCGTGGCCATCGAGGTGAAGGACGTGTCCCGGACCTTCGGGCCCCACCGGGCCCTGGAGGACGTCTCCCTCCTCATCGGGGGCGGACTCACCGCGGTGGTGGGGCCCAACGGCTCGGGCAAGACGACCCTGCTCCGTCTCCTGGCCACGACCGAGCGGGCGGATCGGGGCTCGGTCCGCGTCTCGGGCCACGACACCTCCAACCCGTCGGGTCGACTGGCCGTGCGTCGGGTCCTCGGCTACCTCACCCAGAGTGAGTCACTTCCCCTGAGGATGACGGTTCACCAGTACGTGGACTACGTGGCCGTGCTCAAGGAGATCGAACCCCGCCCCACCCGTCTGGCGGAGGTGGCCCGGTGTATCGAGACGGTTGGGCTCGGTGACCGCGCCCACGATCGCATTCGCGACCTCAGCGGGGGGATGAGGCGGAGGGTGGGTCTGGCCCAGGCCCTCCTGGGGGACCCGGCCCTGCTCGTCCTCGACGAGCCCGACGCCGCCCTGGATCCCGAGACCCGTCGTCTGATGCTGGCCGAGCTGGCCACCCGGAGCCGGGACGCCACCGTCGTGGTGGCCACCCATCACACAGGCGACATAGGCGAGTGGTGTGACCGGGTGATAGTGCTGTCCTCCGGTCGACCCCGCTTCGTGGGTGCCCCCGGTCGCCTGCGGGAACTGGCCCGGGGTCGGGTCTGGCGGAGCGACGAACCCGACCCCACGGCCTGGCACTGCTGGCGGGACTCACCCCGCACCTGGAGGTGCCTGGGGCCGGCGGCCCCCGGGGCGGCGGAGGTGGAACCGACGCTCGACGACGGCTATCTCACCGCCATCTGGTCGCCGGACGGCCCGGGCGGCCCCCTGAGCTGAGGGCGCCCCCGTGGGGGAACACCCGAACGCCTCCGAGGTGAACCCCTGGGGTGAACCCCCGGGGTGCCGTGTGTCACGATGTCGCCCTCGGACGGGCCCACGGGGGGACCGTGCACAGTCCAACTCAGGGGTACCAGTGACCGAAACCATCTGGATGGCCGACAATCCACCCAGCCGCAAGTGGCCCATCTACACCCGGGGAAACGTGGGGGAGGTTTTCCCCGAACCGGTACGGCCCCTCACCTGGGAACTGGTCGGCCATCAGGCCGAGTTGGGCTGGCGTGACGCCTACCGCGACTTCGGTCTGGTCGACCGGGACGACTTCGGGGACGAGGACTGGATAGTCCTGGGGATCTTCGGCAGCTACTGCTACCTGAACGCCAGCTACATACGTATGGTCGGCGTGAGGGCCCCGGGAGGTTCCGTGGAGGCCATGGACCTGCAGTTCTTCGGGGAGTCCGAGGCCCCTCCCTACGTCCCCCGCAAGGGGGACAAGAGTCTCGGGGCCACCCTCCGGCTGACCCGCCAGGTACTGAAGGTCCTGGGGGCCAGGGAGATCCCCGAACTCGAGGAGGACAAGCGCCTGGTTGAGCATCTGGCGGCCGAGGCCCCCGGTTCCGAGGCCACCGACGAGGAGCTCCTGGACTTCTTCGTGGCCTACGGCCCGAGGTTCCGGGAGCTGTTCCGCCGTCACATCCTCACCACCTTCCGGGGAACGGTCGGGGCCGGGCTGGTCACCGATCTGGCCACCAAGGCCGGCCACGAGGACAAGTTGACCACCCTGCTGGGCGGTATCGGACAGGTTGAATCGGCCCTACCGGCCCAGACCCTGTGGCGGCTGGGTCGGCGGGTGGCCGCCAGTCCGGCCCTGACCTCGGCCTTCGACGCCGGCGTGGCGGGGCTCGCCGAGCGTCTGGACCTCGGCGGGGAGACTCCCCCCGGGGACCCTCAGGTGGCGGCGTTCAAGAGGGATTTCGCCGAGTTCCTGGACCGGTTCGGCTCCCGGGGGCCCAACGAGTGGGAGCTGGCGACCGACACCTGGGGCCTCCGCCCGGAGATGGCCCTGGCGGCCATCGACCGCATGAGACTGGCCGACGAGTCCCACGACCCCGGGGCCCGTCTGTCTTCGCTGGAGTCCCGCCGCAGGGAGGCCACCGAGGAGGTGCGCCGGGCCCTGAACCGTTTCGACCGCTTCCAGTTCGACAGGGCCCTCCGTTCGGCCACCCTGTTCTCCCAGGGACGGGAGAGATCCAAGACCACGGTGATCAGGGCCCACCACGTGGTCAGGCTGGTCCTCCTGGAACTGTGCCGGCGGGCATCGGAGAGGGGCGGACCCCCCGACCCCTGGGACGGCACGTTCCTGAACATCGAGGAGTTCCGTTCCTACCTGGACGACCCGGCCCCCTTCCTGGAGCGCATCGCCGAACGCCGGGCCAAGGCCGAGAAGCTGGCCTCCCTGGTCCCTCCGTTCGTGTTCGAGGGTCAGCAGCCCCCCCTCTCGGAGTGGACCCCGCGCCGCCGCGACCGGGACCAGGTGGCGGCGGGCACCACCCTCCAGGGGATACCGGGTTGCCCCGGCACGGCCACCGGACGGGCCCGGGTGGTTATGGACGCCTCGGACCCGGGCGCACTGGGCCCCGGCGACGTGCTGGTGGCCCCGATCACCGACCCCTCGTGGACCCCCCTGTTCCTGGCCGCCGAGGCCGTGGTGGTGGACGTCGGGGCGGTGATGAGCCACGCGGTGATAGTGAGCCGCGAGCTGGGCATCCCCTGCGTGGTCTCCGTGACCGACGCCACCGCCACCATCCCCGATGGCGCTCTCGTCTCCGTGGACGGTGCCACCGGACGGGTCACCGTACTCGAGGAACCCTGACCCCGACCGATCAGGGACCCCCCATCGGTCACTGATGGCAACATCGGGACCCTCACCGGAGTGCCGACCGCCCGGAAAACCAGCCCACCCCCGTCGGTCACCCGTGACAACATCGGGCCGTGACCGACGCCCTGATCCTCGACTTCGACGGCACCATCCTCGACACCGAGACCCCCCAGTACCGGGCCTGGTGTGAGGCCTACCTGGCCCACGGGGTGGAGGGACCCGATATCGAGCTGTGGCGGGGGAACATCGGGCTGGATCCCGCCTCGGAGAGGTTCGACCCCCGCCGCCACCTGTCCACCCTGGTCGACCGTGTCGATCCCGAGATCGCCGTGACCCGTCGCCGACGCAGAACCAGCGAACTCATCGGGGCCGAGGCACCCCGGGCGGGAATCGTGGCGTGGCTGGCCTTCGCCCGCCAACGGGGTCTGGCGGTGGGGGTGGCCTCCAGTTCCCCCCTCGACTGGGTGGAGGAGCACCTCGATCGCCTGGACCTCGGGGTCGAGTTCGAGGTCGTGGCCTGTGCCGGTGACGGCCTGAGGGGCAAGCCCGCCCCCGACGTGTACCTCCACGCCTGCGTCCGGCTCGGGGTCGAACCCGGGAGATCGGTGGCCGTCGAGGACTCTCCCCCCGGGGTCCGGGCGGCCCGGGCCGCGGGCCTGAGGTGCGTGGCCGTACCCAATCCGGTGACGGCGGGAATGGAGTTCCCCGGGGCCGATGTGGTGGTGGACTCCCTCGCCGACCTCGACCCCACCGGCCACCTCGGGACCTGACGAAGGGGCCGGGACCCCGGAAACGGGAGATGTCCCGTCGCCACCGGATTGCCGCCCGGGGGTTCAGGGACAGGGCAGGGTGACCACCGGCGGCCCCCCGACCGGGGATGGGGGAACCTCCGTCGGAGGGCGTCCGGGAACGACCAGGACGGTGGAACCACGGCCCAGGTCCCGGGGCAGGGACGCCTCGGCGGCATGGTGACCGGCGAAGCTCCTTCCCCCGACCCGGACGGCGGTCACCCCGTCACCGGACCCGACCCGCAGGAAGGCCCCGTCGGCCCCACAGCCGGGGGCCAGCCGCAGGGTCACCGCCGCCGTCGGGGTGTCGTTGCGGTAGACCCGGACCTGACCGTCGTGGTTGACCACGACCAGATCGGGATCGCCGTCGGAGTCCAGGTCACCGATGGCCAGGCCCCGGGATGAGCCCTCCCACGGCAGTCCCAGCCGGGGCCAGACGTCAGCGAACGTTCCGTCGCCACGGCTGAGGTACACCGCCGGGGGGTCGTCCAGAACCACCTCGGTGCCGGGGATCTTGTTGATCATGGAGTTGTCGGCGAAACCCCCGTTGACCACGATCAGGTCCGGACGGCCGTCGAGATTGAGATCCGCCATGCCCGAGCCCCAGCTACTGGATATCTCCCGCTCGGTCCCACCGGGGGGCCGGATTCTCCCCACCCCGGCCCCGAACACGGGGATGAGGCCCCGGCCGGTCACCGATCGGGTGAGGAGCTCGTTGTCCCCGAGATCGGAGAGGTAGAAATCCAGGTCGCCGTCGCCGGTCAGGTCACCGACGGTGACACCCATTCCGTCGATGGCCTGGTCGGCGCCCAGGTCGGGGGCGATGTCCCGCCAGGGCCCCGAGGGGTCACCCATGCGGCTGTAGACGGAGTCGGGACCGGTGGCCCAGCCGGTGTCCCTGGTGATCCACAGGTCGACCAGGCCGTCACCGTCGACGTCGACGACCTCCGCCGCCAGGGAGAGTCTGTCGCTGTCGGGGAGCTCCGTTCCGGCGTCGAATGAGCGGCGCTCATCGGGATCCTGGAGGAGGATCACGTCGGGGCGGGGCTCGCTCCCGCCGTATCCGAGTGTCAGCAGGTCGGTCACCCCGTCCCCGTCGAGGTCCGCGGGCACGATCGCGGTGGTCGGGCGGCCCCCCTCGACGGTGGTCACCTCGGCGTCCCGGGCGTCCCGCGAACCCCCAGCGGCCAGCCAGTCACCACCCCAGATGACCAGGCTGCGCTCGCCGTCGGTACCCACCGCGATGTCGACCCACCCGTCACCGTCCACGTCGGCGAGGGCCACCGACACCGCATCCCCGGCGTCATTGTCCGAGAGCAGTGGACCGTTGCCCGCCACCGGCTCGAAGCCGCCTCCCGGACGGGCCATCAGGATGTGCAGCCTCCCTCCGGCGATGGCCACGTCGTTGCGGCCGTCACCGTCGATGTCGGCCACGGCCGCCCCTCCCCGGAGGGGGTGGGAGCCGGTGGTCGCCACCCCGGTGAGACCCCATTCGGAGGTGGCGTCGACCAGCACCGGCAGGGGGCCGTCGCCGGACGTCCACTCGTGGAGGGTCTCCGACAGGCGCCCCGGTTCCCCTATCGGGGATTCACCGCGCAGGGCCGTGAGGGCCAGGGCGGCCGCGCTCCCCACCAGCAGGGCCACGATCGCCCAGGCCGTCACCGTGACGGCCCGGGAACGTCGGGGACGACTCACCCGGCCACGGTCATACCCGCCACATCGAATCCGGCGTCGTCGATGGCGGCCCTGATGGCCTCGTCGGCGGCGTCGCCCACCACGGTGACCTTCTTGGTCTCGAGGTCCA
>Ga0256841_1002805_pt1 | contig 13515 bp, 8 predicted proteins | sample 356308metaG_FD_185971 | JGI IMG/M metagenome (GOLD analysis project Ga0256841, IMG submission 185971) | Hydrothermal vent microbial communities from Mid Atlantic Ridge, Atlantic Ocean - 356-308 | ecosystem: Environmental > Aquatic > Marine > Hydrothermal vents | place: Atlantic Ocean: Mid...
AAAACCAATAAAAGTTTTGATGGGGAGCGTTTTTATACATTCCCTGCGGGAGAGAATGCATAAATTATTTTTAGGAATTTTTAAGATTGGACTTGTGTTTTAAGAGAGTATCTACAAAATTGCAAATACTCTTAACTTAATGGTAGTGCCCTGCTATCTGCATTGAAATCACGGATTCAGATAATAAGCAATAGTTCTATTGTTTAGGTAAACCATTCGCCTAATGTGTTTTTTAAACGATTGGTAATACTGCCTTTCATGGGGAGAATGGGGGTGCCGCGGGCAAGACCATTTTCCAGTTCAAAGGCTAAGTCCATAGCATTGTCGAATCCTTTTTCCGTGTTTACAGCTCGGGCCAGTAGTACACCCAGCCATGCAGGTAAATCAGGTCGATATTGGCTTAATGGCACTGGTTTTTTGAAGGAGGGGCGCGTAAAAGGCTCGATTTCCCCATAAGGATAATGGCCCTTACTGAACATTCGGTAAATGGTAACTCCCAGCGCATATAAATCTGAGCGCTCGTCGCCGTGACCGCCCTGAAATAAATCTGGCGACATGTAGCTGGGGGTGCCTGGCGCTGTTGTTTCCAGTTCATCATCAAGGCCAGGTAAACGTGCTACACCAAGATCCAGTAATTTGAGACCGCCATTTTTAAGTAAAATGACATTGTCGGGTTTAATGTCACGGTGAATCACTTTTTCCTTGTGTAGGGAATAAACTGCTTTGCAAAGTTGCAGGCTGATATCTATGCCCAAATCAAGGGGGATCTCCTGTTGTAACAAGGCTTGTTCGAGAGTTTCGCCTTCATAATATGGCATAATAGTGTAAAGGCAAGATTGTCTTCCGGGTTCCAATTCTACTTGTTCAGCAATCCATGGATTATGAACATGGGCGGTAATCCAGTTTTCACGAATAAAAGCCTGGCGATAAATGGTTTCGGTATTGGCGTCAGGTTTAGGAAATTTAATAACTACCTGTCCATGATTGGTTTTTTCGTCAGTTGCCAAAAAAAGCTGTGTGTAGCGGCTGTTGGAAATTCTATGGGTTAATAAAAAGTCATCTATCCGATCATTTTCCTTGGGTAAGCTTGTCAGCATTGGCAAGTCATCAACAGCAGCCTCCAAAAATGATTTATCAGGAGGTGGTAATTTGAGAATATCGACAACCAAGGCACTGACATTATCGTGAGACCCGGCCTGTAAAGCCTCTTGGATAATGGTTTCGGCCAGATCATCTGGGGACTGGTTATGTGAAAGTAATTGCTGTATTTTTTTATGGCTCAGCGCGGTATGAACGCCATCGCAACATAATAAAAAACGGTCATGTAGGTTTAGGTTGTGCTCGGAATAATCTATATGAGGCGTCTCATCAATTCCCAATGCGCGAGTCAGAACGTGTTGTAAATCTGGGTGCTGATGAACGTGGTCGGTTGTCAGACATTGCAGGCGCCCATTTCTTAGGCGGTAGATTCGGGTGTCTCCCATGTGGATAATGTGGGCTTGGCTTTTGAGCAGAATCAAAGCGCTGAATGTGGTCCCCATGCCTTTGAGTGTAGAATTTTTGCAAGACTGAGAGTAGATCCAGCGATTGATGGATGTTAACGAACTTTCAGCCATTCTTTTTATGCCGAAGGTTTGTTTTTGTTCATAATAGGCTTCGATAAATTCGCGCACTGCTAATTCAGAAGCATAACGCCCCCCCCCGGTTCCACCGATGCCATCGGCTATGATTGCGGCGCTACCGTAGATGGCGCGTTCTTTTTTGGTGCCTTGATAAAAGGCTACAAAGTCTTCATTGGTTTCTCTTTTGCCTGTTTTGGTGGCAAAGCCGCTTTGTGTTTCTAGTAGTTCGGGCATTAAATATCCTCTTTTCAGGGAAGCTATTGAGGGGAATGCACCATGCGAATGCGAAGTCGGTTAAATGATGCACTGTTTTGATGCGTGGCTATCAATATCATCAGTAATATTTTCTTTTAATATATTATTTTTCATACTCAAAAATCAATGAAAACACATGCATACGAAGGTTTTTTTTGCACTGTGAAAAAGGTGTTTTTTCGGGCATAATTATTGCTTAATTTAAACTGAATTGATTATTGAGCCTATGTCTATTTCAAAATTTTTAAAAAGCGGACACAAAGATACCTTAATCAGTGCCTTTATTTATTCAGATATGAGCTTTATGGTCTGGGTGCTGATGGGGCCTTTGGTTATTTTTATTGCAGATGATTTAAATCTGACTGAAGCGCAACAATATACGTTGGTAACGATTCCTTTGCTAGCGGGGGTTTTGTTCCGGATTCCAGTTGGGATTCTGGTCGATCATTTTGCGCCGAAGCGGGTTGGCCTAATTATCCAGCTTGCCATTATCGTGGTATTACTTATTGCTTTTCTCAGCAAGATTGAATCAATAAATGGTATATATATTGTCGCTATGACCTTGGGGTTGGCTGGAACCAGTATGGCTGTTGCATTACCATTATGTAGCCGCTGGTATCCCGATGAATATCAAGGTTTGGTAATGGGTATTGCGGGAGCAGCCAGTAGTGGCACTGTTTTCACTGCTGCATTGGTGCCTAATCTGGCAGAAGCATTTGGTTGGAGGGCGGTATTTGGTTTTGCTACTCTGCCGCTGATTGCAACCGTCATATTTTTTCATCTGAAAGCAAAAGACAGTAATTATCAACCAGAGAAAAAACCAATCGCAGATTATTTAAAAGTTCTCAAGGAAATTGATGTGTGGTGGTTCATGCTGTTTTACAGCTTAAGTTTTGGAGGCGTCATCGCTTTGTCTAGCGTCATGGTCCTGTATTTTTATCAGCAATATCAAATTGATGCTGTAGCTGCTGGATATTACACAGCGATTTGTATTCTTGCCGGCACAGCATTACGGCCGGTAGGCGGCTGGATGGCAGATAGATTTGGCGGTATTCGTTCCATGCAGCGATTTTATGGGGTAACAGCGGTGGCAATGTTACTGGTTAGTTTTTCGTTGCCCAGTTGGTTGGCAATTTCTTTATTGGTTATTGGAACGGCTGCTTTGGGTATGGGAAGTGGGGCAGTTTTTCAGTTAGTGCCTTTGAGATTTCGTAAAAATGTGGGTGCTGTGACTGGTATGGTTGGAGCTGCCGGTGGCATGGGTGGATTTTTGCTGGCGTGGGTACTTGGCCAATCCAAACAATTAACAGGGGGCTTTGGCATAGGTTTTTTTATTTTTACAGTTTTATCTGTGCTTAGTTTGTATGGTATAAATCGTGTAAAAACGCGCTGGCGAACTACCTGGGGCGCCGGAGAAGTGACTCGCGCAAGAGTATAGCTTTTGCGCGACAACAATTTTAGAATTTTGATTCATTTATCTGACGATAGTAGTAAATCGCAGATTTTAACCAATTGAAGCGTAACAATTTTTTATTCTGGGGAGAGGAAGAATAATAATGAAAAACAAACAGCGCCCTTCTTGGGCTAATTTTAATATAGTCTTTGCTTTTATTCTGAGTCTGCAGTTCTTTAGCCAGGTTGCTTTAGCAGTCGTTTGGACAACGGTTAAGGATCCTGAAACCGGGAAAACGGTTACCCTGAGGAAAGGCGAAACGCTAGAACAATATCGGTTAGAGAAAAGCACTACAAAAATTCAAATGCCATCTGACAGGCAGGTAGAATCAGTGAAAAAAAACTGGACTGATGTTACCAAAGAAGAAAAGGCTAAGATGCTAAAGCCATTCAAAAATCTGAGTAAAGAGAGTGCGACTTGTGCTTCCTGTCATAAGAATGAACACCCAGGCATCTATCAGCAGTGGGGGCGCTCCAAGCATTTCGGAGCCAATGTTGGTTGCTATGAATGCCATAAGGCAGACAAAAATGACCCGGATGCGATTCGACATAAGGACTTCTTTATTTCTGTGATTGTATCGCCTAAAGATTGTGGTACTTGCCATAATGTAGAGGCTCAGCAATTTGGTAAAAGTCACCATGCGAAAGCTGCCGAAATTATTGGCTCATTGGATAATACTTTGGCAGAAGTCGTGGAAGGGAAAATGAGTTTTCATGGCAAATCACCTGTTGCTGTTGCTGGCTGTTGGCAATGTCACGGTACAGAAGTCAAAGTGCTGCCAAATGGCGACCTGGATCCTACTACCTGGCCTAATACCGGTATTGGTCGGATAAATCCTGATGGTTCTCGTGGAGCTTGTAGTGCTTGTCACCAGCGTCATCAATTTTCTGCGGCTCAAGCCAGACGTCCTGAAAACTGCGGGAAATGTCATTTAGGACCGGATCATCCACAAAAAGAAATTTATGATGAATCCAAGCACGGTATCGGTTTTTATGCCAATGTCGATAAAATGAATCTGGATTCAGCCAAATGGGTGGCGGGTGAAGATTATGATGCGGCACCTACTTGTGCAACTTGCCACATGTCAGCAACACGTAATTTGCCAATTACCCATGATGTTGGAGATCGTATTTCATGGACCTTAAGGCCTGCTATTTCTGAGAAAATTGACGCGCGGGATGAAAAGAAAGGCTTAAAGGTTAAACCGTGGGAATTAAGGCGCGACGACATGAAGAATGTTTGCCAAAGTTGTCACGGTAAAAAAATGATTGAAAGCTTTTACGAGCAGTTTGATGGCGTAGTCAATATGTATAATGAAAAGTATGCTATTCCTGCAACCAAAATGATGAAATTGCTTCTCGCAGAAGGTTTACGTACAGAAACACCTTTTGATGAAGAGGTCGAATGGACATATTATTTTATGTGGCATCATGAAGGCAGAAGGGCGCGTCATGGAGCATCCATGCAAGCGCCGGATTATGTGCAGTGGCATGGTATGTATGAAGTGGCGCATCGCTTTTATATGGAGTGGATACCCAACATCAAGGAAATCATCGAAAAAGCCGAAAAAGCTGGCAAACATGAGCAAGCAAAGAAAATAAAAGATTTTCTGGATAATGAAATCATGACATTGGATGGACATGCCTGGTTTGTTGGGAAAATGCCGAAAGAATTAGCTGAGCAACGTAGAAAAGAGCGGGAGGCTTTTAATCAACGTTATTTACAAGAGATTAAAAAATAAGCTGATTCAGGAAATATCATGATGATTATGCGTCGCCTTGGCATGGGCGGCGTAGTATTGATAGGATTGTTGTTGATTTTTGCAGCAACAGTTTCTGCCGAAACTGCGCCTTCCGTAGTCGATCCAATAGCTGTTACCAAAGATACTGATATTGATACCTGTCTTGATTGTCATGGTTATCATGGTTTTGCTGTGCCTACTGGAAAAACAGGAGAAACGCCGAAGCGGCAGTTGCATGTAGAACAAAAGGCTTTCAAAAAGAGTGTCCACGCTGAAGTCAAGTGTGTTGATTGTCATGTGGACATCGAACAAATGCCACATAAGCAGAATGTTAAACGATCGGTTGACTGTGTTACATGTCATCAGGAGTTAAGCAAAAAAGACAGGGATGAAGCCAAGGAACAAGTCGATGTAGCGAAACAATTAACGCATACCATGATAGGTTTGCCTTCCACCGTTACATTAAGCAAAAAAATCAAGGCAGATACTCAGGCAACCCATTATCTTGCTTCAATTCATGCGCAACCAAACAAAGACAATCCGGATAAGGTAAATGCTACTTGTTGGGATTGTCATGGTTCTCATGAAGTTTTTCCAATGAAAGGGGCTACCAAAGATAGTTACCGGATAAATAGCCCGGAGACTTGTGGTCGTTGCCATGAGGAACAATTAAAAGAATACACTCAATCCGTTCATGGTGCCCCTGTTAAGCGATATGGAGAGCTTGAACCTGCAGTTTGTAGTGATTGTCATACTGCACACAAGATATCTGTGGTAGAAGATGACCCCGCTAAACTGGTTATTACTGAAAATTGTGGTAGTTGTCATGAGGATTACTACAAATCTTATAGAGATACCTATCATGGACAGATTGTAAAGCTGGGTTATACCCACACGGCTAAATGCCATGATTGTCACGAGCCGCATGATACACATAAAGTAGATGATCCAAAGTCCAAGGTTCATCCCGATAATATCAAAGAAACTTGCAAAGAATGTCATGAGGATGCAAGCAAAGGGTTTTTGACTTTTCATCCACATGGAACAACTGATGATTATGCACGTTATCCGGAAATGTGGATAGTTTCAAAATTTATGATAACTCTGTTAGTGAGTGTATTTCTGTTTTTCTGGGCGCATTCATTACTTTGGTATTTCAGAGAGAAAAAAGAGTTCGAAAATGGCCATCAGCCTGTCATTCGATTGCAGAAAGATGGCAAACCGATGTTGCAAGGACAATACGTTGTTCGTTTCACCAAGGGCTGGATGATTGCTCACTTGGCACTTGCGATTGCTGTGATGACACTGGTGATTACCGGAACAACAGTTTTATTTGCAGACAGTTTCTGGGCGCCAGTTGTGATGACTCTGTTAGGTGGGCCGGAAGTTGCAGCCATCATTCATCGTATTGCCGCTGTGACGTTTGCGGGCATATTTTTTGGTCACATTTATGTCATTCTCCATAAAATCTATATTGATAATAAAGAGCATGGCATCAAGTTTGACTGGTTCGGTCCTGATTCACTGTTGCCACGGTTACAAGATGGCCGGGATCTGGTGGGTATGTTCAAATGGTTTTTTGGTAAAGGGCCTCGTCCGGTTTTTGATCGATGGACCTATTGGGAAAAGTTTGATTATTGGGCGCCATTTTGGGGGATGTTTATTATTGGTTGTTCTGGCTTGTTGCTATGGTTTCCGACATTTTTTGGTGGTTTTTTGCCGGGCTGGGTATTTAATGTTGCGACAATTGTTCATGGGGAAGAAGCTTTTCTGGCGGCGGTGTTTTTGTTTACTGTACATTTTTTCAACTGCCATTTTCGTCCGGAAAAATTTCCGGTGGATGTGGTCATGTTCACTGGCTGTATGCCTTTGGAAGAATTCAAACATGAGCGCAAGGTTGAATATGATCGCCTGGTTAAGGAGGGACAGCTGGATAAATATCTGGTGGGGGCGCCATCTCCAAAGCTTAATCAGTATTCCAGAATTCTAGGTTTAGCATTGATTGCCATTGGTGTAATTGAGCTTATTCTGGTGTTGCTTGGATTTTTGCAGGATATTTTAGGATAACACTGCAGTTCGTCATTTCATAAAAACAAGAGGGTCTTATGTATACTGAAACGATTAATTTCTTTGCGAAAGTTGCCAGAAAAAAGGCCGATTTATTAAAAAATAATCCATTGTCCTTTTATATTGGGGCATTGATGGCGGGTGCGTATCTTGGCATGGGAGTTGTGCTGGTGTTTACCGTGGGTGGATTGCTAGATCCATCGGTTCGACCCTTGGTCATGGGGGCTTCGTTTGGTATCGCTTTGACATTGGTAATCTTTGCCGGGTCAGAATTATTCACTGGGCATACCATGTATATGACCATTGGTTGGTTACAAGGTACAGTAAAGGGCGAAGAATTATTTAAGGCTTGGGGGGCGTCCTGGATTGGAAATCTTGCTGGGGCTATGGTGTTTGGTGTTATGGTTGCCATTGGTCATGGGGCGTTATTCAATGAAAGTGCTGATTTATTGAATGCGGTTGCCAGCGCTAAGATGAACAAAGGCCCGATCCAGCTTTTCTTTTTGGCCATTTTATGTAATTGGCTGGTTTGCCTGGCTATCTGGACTTCCGCTAGAACAGAAAATGATGCAGCTAAATGTATTCTTATTTTCTGGTGCCTGTTTGCTTTTTTTGCCAGCGGGTTTGAGCATAGTGTTGCAAATATGGCTGTTTTTTCGATTGCTTTGCTCGGAGATCATCCTGACTCAGTTTCACTTTTTGGGATGTTTTATAACCTGTTATTTGTAACTTTAGGAAATTTGGTGTCTGGTAGCATTTTTATGGGGGTCGGCTATTGGCTGGCCTCGCCCGATGCTTTTAATAAATCTTCTGAATCTGGACAAAAAATTCAAACGCTTGCTAATGGATTGTTTGGAAAATTGGCGGCTTTGTTTTGTCAGGCTAGACATATCATCATTTCAGCATATCAGCCGGTATCGAAGAAACAATAAATTTGTTTGCACAGCGCGCTGCATTGTTACGTGTCATGAATTAACCTGGAAGTTATTCTGTTACAGAAAGTCTTTTAGTTGAAGAATGGCTTTGATGTCAAATGGATGTTAAAGTCTTCCTTTAAACTCCCGGCTGGTTCTGGTTGACGTGGAAAAAACTAAAAAGAGAAAATGGAGTAGATGAGAGTTTTAGGCATTGTCTGGGCACAACAAAGGAAGACAATGCACAAAAAAAGAGCATGGCAAAATGTTTTGCCCAAATAAAAGGCATGCGTTTTGTTGTTAATCTGTACACACGACAAAAAACTACATAGTAACTACTAAGGTTACTGTAGTTTCAATATCACTGACTTATTTCAGAAGACGCCGTAAATACCTCCATGTAGACCCGTATCTGTCATTCATGACTTATACACTTTGATTTCGTTTCATTGTTTTTGCAAGAATTTTTTGTCGTGTACATAGCATACTGAGTAGACATCCCGCCAATACTTTAGTTTTTTACTAATCAAAACAATAAAATAATGAACGGGATAGGAGTACATTGCTGCTACAGCTTTGGCTTGTTTTTCCTTGTCTTTGTTAAGTTTTTATCGATGGTATAGATTTTGCTTGTCCTTGGTGACAAAATAAACCTTATTCTTTGCAGACAATATTTAATTGCAATGAACTGGGGGCTGGGGCAGCAAAAATAGAATTAGCACAAAAGCAACTATAATTGTGTCGTAAGCGTCATTAACAAAATCTAATAAAACTGAATGAAAGAGAAATTAGTACTTATCGGTAATGGTATGGCTGGTATGAGAACAGTGGACGAGCTGTTAAAACTGTCTCCTGATAAATTTGAGATAACGGTATTTGGAGCAGAACCGCATGGTAACTATAACCGAATTATGTTATCACCAGTATTGGCAGGAGACAAAAAGCTTAACGAAATTATTATTCATGACCTGCAATGGTATGAAGATAACAATATTAGCTTGTATATTGGCAAAACAATTACAAAAATTGATCATGTAAAACGACAAGTTCATGCTGATGATGGGACTATTGCAGAATTTGATCGTTTAATTATTGCTACGGGATCAGTGCCGGTTATGCTGGATATTCCGGGTAAAGAACTGGAAGGAGTGATCAGTTTTAGGCATATTAATGATGTTAAGGTCATGATTGAGACAGCAAAAACCCATAAAAATGCAGTGATTATTGGTGGTGGATTGCTGGGGTTGGAGGCTGCAAATGGTTTGATAAAACAAGGCATGAATGTATCCGTTGTGCATAGAAATAATACCTTGATGAGCCAGCAATTGGATCAAGAGGCTGCCGATTTGTTGCGTTCAAAATTGGAAGAAAGCGGTATGAATTTTTTGTTGGATTACCATGCCGAAGCTTTGTTAGGAGAGAAAAGAGTTAAAAAAGTGAAATTTAGAGATGGTTCTGAAGTTAAGGCTGATCTTGTGGTGATGGCTGTCGGTGTTCGGCCCAATATTGGCTTGGCTAAGATATCTGGTATTCAGTGTGATAGAGGGATTTTAGTCGATGATAATTTGCAGACGTTAAGTGCTGGAATTTATGCTGTCGGTGAATGTGTGCAACATCGCGACAAAACTTTTGGTTTGGTCGCACCTTTGTTTGAACAAGCAAAAGTTCTGGCAAATCACTTGGTTAATAATGGAAGCACCAGTTTTAAAAGCGGCGCAACCTCTACGCAGCTAAAGGTTACTGGAATCAATTTGTTTTCGGCCGGGGATTTTATTGGTAATGAGACGACCGAGGCGATGATTTATAAGGACTTTGCTCGACATATTTATAAAAAACTGGTGATAAAACATAACAAAATTATCGGTATTGTGCTTTACGGCGATACCAATGATGGACTGTGGTATTTTTCTTTATTAAAAGAGCAGCAGGATATTTCTGAAATACGTGAAAATATTATATTTGGTCAGCATCAAATTGAAACAGAAGCGCAAATAGCATGACAGATTTAAATACAGTTTTAACAACATGTCCGTACTGTGGTGTTGGTTGCGGTGTGGAAGTAACAAAATTAGACAGCGGTTTGGTCAATGTTCAAGGCAATAAATCCCATCCAGCAAATTTTGGCCGATTGTGTTCAAAAGGATCAGCGCTTGCAGACACGATAGGTTTGGAGGGCCGCTTACTTCATCCGATGATTAATGGACAGCAAGTTTCTTGGGAAACAGCATTAGACGCGGTAGCAGATGGACTAAAACAGGTTATTTTGGAGCATGGGCCTGACGCAGTCGCATTTTATGTTTCAGGGCAATTGTTAACTGAAGATTATTATGTTGCCAATAAACTAATGAAGGGTTTTATCGGCAGCTCCAATATTGATACCAACTCACGGTTATGCATGTCATCTGCCGTTGCAGGTTATAAACGTGCTTTTGGTAGTGATTCAGTCCCCTGCTGTTATGAAGACCTTGATTTAGCTGATTTGATTATTATTGAGGGTTCCAATACTGCCTGGTGTCATCCGATTGTTTTTCAAAGGATTGCCAAAGCTAAAAAACTACGGCCAGAATTAAAAATTATTGTCATTGATCCCCGTAAAACGGCAACCTGTGATATCGCTGATTTGCATTTACCAATTAAGCCGGGTACGGATACCAGTTTGTTTAATGGCTTACTGAATGCCATAAACAAACAAAATAAAATTGACTGGGATTTTGTTAATCATCATACCGAAGGTTTGCTTGATGCTTTAAACGCTGCCGAACAGACGGCAGCTGATGTTGCACGAGTGGCACAAGTTTGCGAATTGAATGAGCAGGATATTAATCATTTTTTTCAGTTATTTATCAATACTGAAAAAGTGGTGACGTTGTATTCTCAAGGTATTAACCAGTCTTCATCAGGAACTGATAAATCAAATGCCATTATCAATTGCCATTTGATAACGGGTCGGATCGGCAAGCCAGCAATGGGGCCATTTTCAATCACTGGTCAGCCGAATGCAATGGGTGGGCGAGAGGTTGGTGCGTTAAGTAATCAGTTGGCTGCTCATATGGAGTTGGAAAACCCAAATCATCACGATCTGGTCTCACGTTTTTGGCAAACAGATAATTTGGCAACTACTGCTGGGTTGAAAGCGGTAGATATGTTTGAGGCCATACACCATGGCAAAATCAAGGCTGTTTGGGTAATTGCAACCAATCCAGTTGTTACTTTGCCCAATGCGGATAAAGTCCGAAGGGCGATAGAAAATTGTGATTTAGTGGTTGTTTCAGAATGTGAACTCAACACGGGTACCGCTGCTCGAGCTGATATTTTATTGCCGGCGCTGGCTTGGGGTGAAAAAACCGGTACAGTCACTAATTCAGAGCGTAGAATTTCACGCCAACGCAGTTTTTTACCTCATCCTGGTGAGGCCGAGGAGGATTGGTGGATTTTATCGGAAGTAGCTAAACGTATGGGTTTTGGTGATGCCTTTAATTATCAATCTTCCGCAGATATTTTTAGAGAGCATGCCGCATTGTCTGGATTTGAAAACAATGGTAAACGTGATTTTGATATTAGCAAACTCGCAGATCTCACTGATAAACAATACAATAAATTGCTACCTATTCAGTGGCCTGTGTCTTCCGATAAGCCATCCGGTAGAAAAAGACTGTTTCAAGACAAGCATTTTTTTACAGCGACAGGTAAAGCTCAACTGATTCCGATTACCCCACGATTACCAAAAAATCCAGTATCTTCAGAATATCCCTTGATTCTTAACACCGGACGCATAAGGGACCAATGGCATACAATGACTAGAACGGCTCGTTCGCCGCGATTAAATGCTCATATATCTGAACCGATTGTGCAAATCCATCCTGTTGATGCGGACAATTATCAATTAAAAAATGGAGCTATTGCCCGTCTGGAAAGCCAGTGGGGGAATATGTTGGCACGGGTTGTAATTACTGAGGAACAACGGGTGGGTAGTGTCTTCGTACCAATGCACTGGAATGATTTTCTTGCTTCAAAAGGACGGGTAAATTCTCTGGTAAATCCCGTTGTAGATCCTATTTCAGGACAGCCTGAATCAAAACATACGCCTATTAGAATAAGTTCATATCAACCGGCGTGGTACGGTTTTTTGTTTTCAAGAATTGCTTTAAAGCCAAGCGATTCGGAATATTGGGTAAAAATAAAAGGTCAACAATTTTATCGTTATGAATTAGCAGGAGAAACTGTTATTGAAAACCCTTCTGATTGGGCTAAAAACCAATTGGGTAAAGAGGGTGAATGGATAGAATTCTTAGATCAAGGGGCAAGTCGATTCCGTACCGCAAAAATTGTAAATAATCGCTTAGAGAGTGTTGTTTTTATTGCTTCGGAGTTCGATTTGCCGGCACGATCCTGGTTGAGTCAGTTATTTTCTGAGACATCATTAAATGACGAAATGCGCATGAGTTTATTAGCCGGTAAGCCTGGCGCCGGATTGCCAGATTGTGGACCAATGGTTTGTGCCTGTTTCGGTGTGGGTGAAAATGCAATTTTAACAGCTATAAAAGAAGGCTCTGCGAAAACTGTGGAAGAAATTGGCTCTTTGTTAAAAGCGGGAACTAATTGCGGATCGTGTATTCCAGAAATCCAAAAAATTATTTCTGGCTGATATTAATCCTTAATTTTCATATTGAAATTCATTCTTGTGTGATAAAATTACATTATTCTAATGTTGTTGTATAAGGAGAAATAAAATGTTCGGCGAGCATCACGATCTGCACCATGAATTTCCTGAATATTCTGATCGAATTCATCAAATGAAAATACAAAATAATCATTTTGCTAAATTATTTGACGAGTATCATTCAGTTGACAAAGAGGTTCGCCGTATTGAGCAAGGTTTGGAAACGCCATCAGACGAATATATTGAGGGTCTTAAGAAAAAACGTTTAGCGTTGAAAGATCAACTATATGGTATGTTAGTGCCAGCTTGAGTTGAATTAGCCTGATAAACGAAGAAGAGAAAAGCCCCTCCTAATGCCGCTCTACCTTTGCAATATAGGCGGTCGTTGTGCCGTTAAATTTAGGTTGAGTCGAGATGCTTGTTTTGCCGAGGGGGCTGCTCTGTGTTACCATTTTTATTAACCCTAAATTTCCACGACTACGTGCTATTTGTGTCGCGGTTCTCCCTGCATTATTTTTTAATTGAGAATTAGCGCCCCAGTCCAATAGAATATGGGCTGCTTGCAGGTGGTTGTTATAGGCGGCAAACATCAAAGCCGTCCAGCCATTTTTATCCTTGAGATTGACCTTTGCGCCGTTTGACAGTAAGAAGTCGACAGTATCAGTATGGCCGCTTTCGGCCGCTATCATAAGCGCTGTTCTGCCTTTGAAGTTTTTGAGATTAACTGATGCTCCGGATTTTAATACCAGCTGTTTTATAATGTCGTTATGCCCATAACCTGCAGCTATTTCCAGTGCAGTGAA
>Ga0256841_1002807_pt1 | contig 13504 bp, 12 predicted proteins | sample 356308metaG_FD_185971 | JGI IMG/M metagenome (GOLD analysis project Ga0256841, IMG submission 185971) | Hydrothermal vent microbial communities from Mid Atlantic Ridge, Atlantic Ocean - 356-308 | ecosystem: Environmental > Aquatic > Marine > Hydrothermal vents | place: Atlantic Ocean: Mid...
TCCTGTTTTACAAAGGGGATATCTCCCTAACGCAGGGTAATTCAATTGCCATTGTAGGGAGCCGTAAAGCTACCGCTTATGGCAGATCGATGGCGGAGAAAATCAGTTCCGAATTGGTAAGAGCCGGGATAATTATAGTTTCCGGTTTCGCCCGGGGTATAGATTCAATATCCCATAGATCAGCTCTGGAGCATAATGGTGGTACAATTGCGGTTATGGGGTGTGGGTTGGATATTGTATATCCTCCCGAAAATAAAAACCTCTTCGGCGAAATTGTAAATCGCGGCTGTGCTCTTTCGGAATTTCTGCCCGGGGTTCCTCCCGAAGGCAGGAATTTCCCGAAGCGGAACCGTCTTATCAGCGGGTTATCTTTGGGGGTGGTGATAATTGAAGCCGGGATAAAAAGCGGGGCGCTTTTGACCGCCAGCCACGCCCTCGAACAGGGTAAAGATGTATTTGCCGTTCCGGGACCTGCGAACTCCGCATCCAGTGAGGGAGCGAATTTCCTGATTAAGTCGGGGGCTAAATTGACAACATCGGCTGATGATATCCTTGAGGAATTAAAATTACAATTTAAGACTCCTCTTTTTTCCCAATCGGAAAAACGAACTATGGAAGGATTAAATGATACACAGAAATTAATTTATGAGGCATTGGGTGGTGAAGGGTTGAATATCGATAAATTAGCGCTTAAGGTGGGTTTGGAAATCCCCGCTTTGCTCAATTGTCTTTTGGAGATGGAGTTATCGGGGTATGTCCGTTCTATGCCGGGGAAGAGGTATGCGCGATCATAAAAATAAGAAGATTGACAATTGTTTCTATTCGATTATGGACGGAACGCCAGTGGGTGATATTATTTTGTTTGGCTCCGCCAATGGATTATGCCGATTAGAAATGGCTGTAAAATCGTTCGATAAAGCCATCGATAATTTCGCCCGTCAAGGGAATTTCCCTGTAAAATCGACCAAGGATGAATTAAGGGACATCGTTCGGCAGCTCAACGAGTATTTCCTGAAGAAACGAAAGTCGTTTAGCGTCAAACTCGACCTTACGGAAGTAACCCCGTTTCGCAGGCGGGTTTACGATATCCTACCGAAAGAAGCGGCCTATGGTGACACCATATCTTATGGCGGATTAGCTCTAAAGTTGGGGGGATTGAAATACAGCCGTGCCGTAGGCTCCGCAATGGCGAATAATCCGATACCGATTATTATCCCCTGCCATCGGGTATTGAAATCCGATAGGAGTTTGGGGGGGTTCGGCGGCGGGCTGGATTTGAAAGTTAAGTTATTGGAAATCGAGGGAACGGAAATTTCCCAGAGTAATCGAAAATAATAACACTCGGGTTTTAATTTTAGTAGTTTGAATTTTCGCTTGAAAATGATTGTTTATGGGGGCAATGATTTTTATATTGATGGCTTGAGAAGTAGAGGTTGAAAAGTTGGATTTCAGTAAGGTAAAAAAGATTACCAAAGAAGTATGTCAGGCTTGCGGAGCCAGATGTTGTAATAACATAGCCATCGAAATCGAAGCCCCGACAAATAGGGAATATCGGGAGTACATCCGTTGGTATCTCGCCCATAAGAATATATCGGTGTTTGTGGAGGATGGTTTGTGGTATATCGAATTCCATACGGAATGTGATAAGCTACTTCCTGATAAAACCTGCGGCATTTATGACAAAAGGCCTGATATGTGCAGAGATTACGGCTATGATGAGGATGGCGATATAAATTGTTTTATCTCCCAATATGCGTTTAATTATGAATACGAATTTCATACATTGGAAGAGTTCGATGAATATTTGGCGAAAAAATCAAAAGCGAAATCGAAGAGGAAAGTAACTCTATCCTACAAATAATCGGTAGAGGATAAATAAACCATTTGGGGAAATGATTTTTAGAAGTAAGACAAAGAGGATAGAGCAACTACTTGGGTTGATTGTCTTGGTGGTGGCAGTGGGGACTCTCGGGTATGTTATTATTGAAGGCTGGGGTTTTTACGATTCGCTTTATATGACAATTATCACCTTATCCACAGTCGGCTTCGGCGAAGTTCATATCCTTACTTCGGAAGGGAAAATTTTTACCATAATACTTATCCTCTTCGGGGTTGGGACGGCGGCTTATGGATTTGGGGTGTTAGGGCAATTTGTGGTTGAAGGAGAGTTGCGGAAAATATTGGGGAAAAGAAAAATGGAAAAACAAATTAAAAAGTTGAAAAACCATTATATAATTTGCGGCTATGGCCGGGTGGGAGGTCAGGTATGCCGAGAATTTAAATCGCGGGGAGCTTCCCTCATTGTTGTTGAGAATGACATAAATCATTTGGAGGCACTTGCCAAAACAGATTTAATCTTCGTTCAAGGTGATGCGACCGATGACGAAACCCTCAAAACCGCAGGTATAAAAAGAGCTAAAGGACTGGTTTCCACCATAGCTTCCGAAGCGGATAATGTGTATGTCACCCTGTCGGCAAGGCATTTGAACCCGGATTTGGTTATCACCTGCCGTGCGGATTCAAAAGAAGCGGAGCGGAATATCCGAAGGGCGGGAGCCGATCGTGTGGTATCCCCCCATATTATCGGTGGGATGAGGATGGCGTTGGCAACGCTCAGGCCTAATGTGGTTGATTTTTTGCAGGTAGCGGGTTTTGAGGAGGGCATAGGGATAAGCATCGAAGAGCTCCTTATAAAGGAGAATTCCCCCTTAGCGGGGCATACATTGAGGGAACTCGATCTGCGGGCGAAATATGGTTTGACGGTTATGGGTATCCGAAAGCCGGAGGGGAAAATGGTTCGAAACCCTTCAGCTGAAACCTTATTGGAACCCGGGGATATAATAATTCTTTTGGGGGAATCGAATCAATTGGAAAGGTTGGAGACGAACCCCTCCATATCATAAAAGGAAAGTCTATTTTCATAACCAATAAAGAGGTATTGATGATGTATAAGAAACTGATTGCTATTGTTGCCCTGTCCTTTTTTCTACTCGGAGGTTGCGGAGGAGGGAAGGAAAAACCTAAAGTATTTACCGGTATGCCCGATTTGGTGCTGACACAGGCGCAGTTCCACGATGTAAAGGGAGCCGACGGAAAGGTAAAATCCGTTCCCGGAGCGGCAAAGATGGTTTTGGTTTACAAAACCGATTCCGGCTGGGATTATGAAGTTGTGGAAGATTCCCAAAGTAATGTTTTCCATAAAGCCATCCCCTATAATACACCCGCCGGCGAGACCGGATTGTTGACTATCGCTGCGAATGAGGCGATGCTGAAATATTGGACACGCCAAAATGGAAAATGGGTCGGTAAGTTACTTTTCAAAACCGAATTTGGCGGAAAGCAAAACCGCCTCAGGGATTTCGAAATTGGTGATGTAACCGGTGACGGGAAGGATAATATCGTCATCGCTACCCATGATCAGGGAGTTGTGATGGTGCTTACCGAGAAAAACGGCGAATGGGATGCCCGACAGATAGATTACAAACCGAATACATTTGTCCATGAAATAGAACTGGGCGATATCGATGGCGATGGTGTAATGGAGATATTCGCCACCCCGAGCAATCCAAATAAACTTGACGGGACAGTTCAGCCGGGGATGATAAAGATGTATAAATATGACGGGAAGAATTTCAATAAAACGATAGTGGAGAAATTCCCGGCCCGCCATGTAAAGGAGATACTTTGTGCGGATGTCGATGGGGATGGCAGACCTGAGCTTTACGGCTCGGTCGAAGCGGAGATGTCCAAAGTCGCCTCTGGAAAAAAGGCGGAGGTGACCATAAAGCAATACCAATTCAATAAAGGTAAAATAACGAGCAAAGTTGTAATGACACTTCCGGATATGCTCTGCCGTTTTCTCTGTGCGGGTGATGTGGATGGTGACGGCAAAAGCGATATTGTTGTCTCCCCGCTTAAGTCCGGCGTATGGGTGTTGCATTACAACGATGGGAAATGGAGCAAAGAATTAATCGATGACAAATCCAGCGGTTTTGAGCATGCAACCCTGATAACCGATCTCGACGGCGATGGCAGAAATGAGATATATGTCGCTGCTGACGATCAAGGCGTTCTGAATCGTTTAACCTATGACGGTAGTAAATTCGTAAAGGATAACCTTATTTCTATTCCTTCAGGGGTGATAACATTTGGAGTGATGCCCGGCAAACTTGCCGCTTATCAATATACCGAGAAGATAAGGTTGGGGAAATAACCGAATCGCACAAAGAACAAAAGACTAAAGAAAGAAAAGCCCCGATTTATCCCGGGGCTTTTGTTTAAAAATAATATAAAATTATTGTTTAATTAAGACAAATAATTTTTGGAATTTATAACTATTTATGTTAATATAATTGGTAGGACAATATATTTTTCGTGAAAAAATGGAAAAAGATATAAAAAGAATAGATAATTTTGACGGTAAAGCGGATATAGTCAACTCGATAATTATCGGCGATTGTATCCAAGTAATGAAAATGATAAAAAGCAATTCTTTTGATATGGTATTTGCCGATCCGCCCTATAATATGCAATTACAAAATGAATTATATCGTCCGAATAAGACAAAGGTAGATGGGGTTGAAGATAAATGGGATAAGTTCGATAGTTTCAAGAGTTATGATGAGTTTACAAAGGATTGGTTGAAAGAAGTTAAAAGGGTAATGAAAAATAGTGCGACGCTTTGGGTCATAGGTTCATATCATAATATTTTCAGGGTTGGCTCCATACTACAGGATTTGGGCTTTTGGATCTTAAATGATATTGTTTGGATTAAATCAAATCCTATGCCCAATTTTAGGGGTGTTAGATTTACAAATGCCACGGAGACCTTAATTTGGGCTGTTAAAGATAAAAAGATAAAAAATTATACTTTTAATTATGAAGAAATGAAAAGGCAAAATGGGGGCAAGCAAATGAGAAACGATTGGTATTTTAGTATATGTAACGGCATTGAACGATTGCGGGACGATTCCGGGAAAAAGATACACTCTACCCAAAAACCTCTATCTCTAATAGAAAGGGCGATTTTGGCTTCAACAAAAGAGGGGGATTTGGTATTTGATCCTTTCGCGGGTACCTGCACAACAGGCGTTGCCGCTTATAAGCATAACAGGAGATTTACTATGATAGAGAAAGAATCATTTTATATAGATTGGGCACTAAAAAGATTCAAGAATTTACAAAAGAACATCTTTGGTAATTATTTGGATGTCAATAGATAGAATTGAACAAATTGTTGAGGAAGCAATTAAAAGGATATTGGATAATACAATTTCCGGTCGCAAAATTACCAAAATATCTAAAAAGCACGAAGCCAAAATACATTTTATGCCCATTAGATATAGAATATTGAGCGGGCTTTTGCAGTCCTTAAATATACAATTCGGTAATTTTATAGAAGTTTTGATGCATCGAATTGTCGAAGGCGAAGAAAATTTGGAAATCATAGAATCCATTTCTGGTAGAAAAAATGTATCGTTACAAATTACTGACGAAACGGATAATTTGATTGATCAATTTATAACAAATTGCCAAAATGGAAATTACCCCGATATCAGTAAGGGATTTAAGTCATTATTAAAAAATATAATTAAAAGTCAGCGGACTGGGGAGAATCTTGTAGGCCATAAAGGTGATGTCGATATTTTATTCAGAAATAAACAAAGTGGAACCTATTATTACATTGAAGCTAAATATAATGATGATCATGATACCGGAAAATTTGTAAATATAAATAGAAAATTTTTGAAAACATATGCAGGGTTAGTTCGATCCTTGGATATCGAAAATATTGATCAATTAAAGCCTATTCTCTATTATTTTAATAGGAAGATTCTCAAGGGAAATATATATGTACCAGAAGAAGAATATATTTATAGGGGTAAAAAACTATTTGAAGAATTCTTTTCTATTGAGTATGACAAAGTAGATAAACTTTTAGAAAATATAAGTGAAAACAAGAAAATGGTAAAAATATTTGATGACCTTTATAAAACAATAAGATATAAAACGAATTTATAATTTAAAAAAAGCCCCGATTTATCCCGGGGCTTTTTTTAGTGCATCGACTATCAGTCGAGTTTGAAATTGCCGTGCTTTTCGATATGAGCCACCAAGCCGCCATCGTTAAGTATTCTTATCATCGAATCGGGCAGGGGAGCGAATGTTATTTCCGTACCGGTGGTTATATCCTTTATCGTGCCGGCGGATAAATCCACCTCAAGCTCATCACCGGCATTGATATTTTCGGTATCACAGACCAATACCGGTAAACCGACATTGATGGCATTGCGATAAAATATGCGCGCAAAAGATTTTGCCAACACCGCACTTACACCGGCGAGCTTGATTATTGTGGGGGCGTGTTCCCTCGATGAGCCCAAACCGAAATTGTTCCCCCCAACAACGAAATCTCCGGGCTGAACCTTTTTTGCGAAGTCCGGATCAGCATCCTCCAAAACATGCTTCGCCAATTCCGGGAGGTTGCTCCGCAGATGGAAAAGTCTTCCAGGAGCGATATGATCGGTGGAGATATCATCCCCGAATTTATGAACCTTACCTTTCAACAGCATTTATAAACTCCTTATTATGGATTATCGTACCAAACATTCCTCGATTCGGGATGTAAAAATCCCATTACAATTTACCGCCCAGAACTATTTCTTTTTGGCCGTTCTCCTTTTAGCGACTTTTTTCTTGGCTGTCTTTTTCTTTGCCGCCTTGACCTTCTTCGTTATCTTTTTGGCGACCTTTTTCTTAGCGGTTTTCTTGGCCGCTTTCTTTTTGGCCGCAGTCTTTTTCACCGTCTTCTTGGTTGTTTTCTTGACGGCCTTCTTTTTAGGCGTTGCCTTTTCGGCTTTTGCCGCCGCTTTTTTCTTCGCTAAAATTTTAGCATCGGGGACCGTCCCCAATGGTTTCAGTTTCCGCGAATATTCCCTTGGATCGGCTATATAACCGGCTATCGCGCTGGCAGCCACAGTCGCCGGCGAACCCAAATAGATATTGCCTTCCGGATTCCCCATCCTGCCGCGGAAATTACGGTTTTGGGTGCTGATTACATTCTCCCCATCGCCCAATATCCCACCGTGAACGCCGACGCAAGGTCCACAGCCCGGAGGAAGCACCATAGCGCCAAACTCCAAAAGTGTCTGCAGATAACCGTACTTTATAAGTTCCGCTTCGATTTTTCTGGAACCGGGGATGGCGATAACCCGTACGCCGGGAGCCTTCTTTTTACCTTTTACAATCGAGGAGAATATCGCCCAATCGGATAAACGGGAATTTGTACAGGTCCCCAAAAATGCCTGATTTATCTTTATCTTGTCCGCTACGACCTGATCGATATCGCGGGTGTTGTTAACGGTGTGCGGATAGGAGACGGTTGGTTTAAGGGTGGAAACATCGATATCGATTATCCGTTCATACTCGGCATCCAGATCCGGCTTTATCTCCCGCCATTTGTCGCCCCGTCCCATTTTCTTCAAATAAGCTTTCGTTATGTTATCGCTGGCGATAAGACCATCCTTCGCTCCGGCTTCAACCGCCATATTTGATAAAGTGAATCTGCCCTCCATCGGCATTTTATCTATTGTGGGTCCTCCGAACTCCAATGACTTGTAAGTTGCGCCATCGGCGCCTATCATCCCTATGAGATACAGGATGAGGTCTTTGGGGTAAACTCCCACCGGGAATTCACCGGTGATGTTTACCCTATATGTCTCCGGAACCCTCAACCAGGTTTTCCCCAAAGCCATCCCGATAGCCACATCGGTGGATCCCATACCGGTGGCAAAAGCACATAACGCACCACCGGTGCAGGTGTGGGAATCTGCTCCGATCAATAAATCCCCGGGATTAACATAATCTTCGTTGATGACCGTATGGCAGATACCATTGCCCACATCCGATAATTGGGCTCCTGTCTTTTCCGCAAACTTGCGCAAGGTAATATGGTCGTTCGCCAACTCCTTGCGAGATGCGGGAGCCGAGTGATCCAAAAATAAAACTGTACGGTTCGGATGAGCCACTTTTTCGAGGTTGAGTTTTTGCAGTTGACGGACAGCCAAAGGTCCTGTCCCATCCTGAACCAAAGCAACTGAGACGCTGGCGATAACAATCTCTCCAGCGGAAACCTCTTTACCGGCGTGTTCCCCGATAATTTTTTCAGCCAGGGTTTTTCCCATAATTATAAATTCCTCCTCGTCTTGTTGATTATACGCAAAATATATAAACCGCTCAATTTATGGTCAAGTATATTAATCCGTTATCACCGACGAATTGTAAATATTCCTGTTAGGAATCGCTAAAATATGTTTGCCCTCCGATTTTTTCCGATATAAATTAGAAACTTTCTATGATTAAGGCCGCCACCGTAGCTCAGATGGCCAGAGCAGCTGATTCGTAATCAGCAGGTCAGGGGTTCGACTCCCCTCGGTGGCTTTTCCTACATCCGCGAAGCCGTATCCTCCTTGAAGGTAAAAAGGCTGACCGCCCAAACGGTTATCAATGATAAGGTAAATCCGGGAATTAACTCATACAAAAGCGATTTTAGAAAAGGCACATTATACCATATCAAAACGGTTAGCGTCCCGACTATCATCCCCGACAATACGCCCTGCTTGGTTGTCTTCTTCCACCAAAGTGTAAGCAGAAGCGGAGGTCCGAAGGATGCCCCCAAGCCGGCCCAAGCATATAATACCAGCCAATAAACCAACTGCTCAGCAGAGATGGCCAAAATGAACGCCGCCATACCGATAATTACCGTCGATATGCGGGAGATAGCCACCAACTTATTTTGCGGAGCATCTTTGTTTATCATCTGATGATAGATATCCTCGGAGAGCGCGGAGGTCGTTACCAAAAGTTGAGAATCCGCGGTGGACATCATAGCTGCGATTGCCCCGGATATCATAATCCCGGCAAGTCCGGCAGGCATAAGGGATTTCGCCAGTATCGGCATAACTTTTTCGGTGTCGGCGAAATGTTCGGCTCCAAACATCGATAATCCCACAAGTCCGATGAACACCGCCCCGAAAAATCCTAATACCGCCCACCCCATAGCGATGACGGTCCCTTTTTTCAAATCCTTTGGATTTTTAATCGCCATAAATCGGGTTATAAGGTGTGGCTGTCCCATATATCCCAAGCCTATCGCCAATCCTCCAAGTATGGAGCTAATCATCGCCCAGCCGGTGTTGTCGCCGCCCAAGCTTAATAGTGCGGGATTGACTTTCGCTATGCCTTGATTTAGAGCACTTATTCCGCCCAACTCGATAATCCCGGTTATGGGTAATACAACGAGGGTGAAAAGCATAATAATCCCCTGAAACAAATCGGTCCAAACCACCGCAAAAAATCCACCCATTATAGTATAGAATAATATTATCCCAGCCCCTAAAATCATCCCTATCAATTTGCTCATCCCGAAAGTAGCGTTCAAAACCTTGCCGGCCGCCAAAAATTGAGCGGCGACATACAGCGTAAAAAAGAAAACGATGATTATAGTCGCTGTAATCCTCAATGCTCTTGAATTATCATTAAAACGGGCTTCGAGGAAATCGGGAATTGTCAAAGCGTTGAAATTTTCGGTGCTTAAGCGAAGTCGTTTGGATATCACCAGCCAGGAAAATAATATCCCGCAACAACATCCGATGGCAGGCCAGACGGCGTTATAACCCGATGCCAACGCCAACCCGGGTAATCCTATCAAAAGCCAAGCCGATTCGCCGGATGCCCTTTCGGAGAATGCCACCACCCAAGGACCCAATTTCCTCCCGGCGAGGATAAAATCAGCAAGGGTTTTTGTCAAATGAACCGTGGCGAAGCCGACAATGAGGATTAGTACCAAATAAAGGATAAACCCAATCAATACCGGATCCACAACAAACCTCCGGACAGATTTACTGATTTTTCCGATTGGTGGAGCTGTTTTCGGTATTCCGCGGGCATACGGTAATTATAAATTTCACCTTAATCACCGTCAATAAAAAATTCCTGCCGCATCGGAAAAAAGGTTTTAATATGATGATGTTTTGGAATAAAGTCGCATTTAGTCCAAATAATATTTCGGAAGATATTTCTTTGGAAGGTGATTAACCCTTGCAGAAATTACATAGGGAAAGGAAAGCGGATAAAAATATATTGACTTAACTATCGTTTATCGGGTAAAATAATAAACATCATATAAATAAGAACGGAGGTCTCCCTATGTGGGTTATTCGATATTTTATTATCACAGTGGTTATTCTTTTACTGATGGGATTTGCCATTCAAAATTCATATCAAAAAGTCTCGGTGAACCTGCTAAATCACAAATATGAGGACATACCGCTGATTTTAGTGTTGTTCGAATCCTTTGTATTGGGGATAATCTTTTGGTTCGCATTATCGATGTTTCATTTTTTAAGGTTGCATACTACAATCGGCAGGCAGAAAAAGGAAAACAAAAAATTATTAGAGGAAATTAAAGCAATCCGCAATATGCCCCTTGAGGCTAATGTGGAGGCCCAAGTAAAACAACCGAGTGCAATATCCGGAGAACCGAAGATTAGCCCCGAAGTTGCTGAAAAGGAGGAAGGCGAAGAACATATCCCTCCGCCGAATCCGTAGGATAAATTATTGAATTCCAATTTTGGAGCATTATATTTTGCGCCTTTCTTTATCATAGTTGATATCCATAGTTGATATCCGTTATTTCATTCCGGCGGATATTCAAACCTCCATCTTGTATTGGATACATATAATAGGCTGGGAAAAAGAATTGGACATTAACCTTGATGAGCAATTAACTTATTACTTGATAAATAAAGTAATATATTAATCGGGGAGATCGATCTATGAATGAAGAATTCACTTTAAGGAAATGTATAGAGTTGGCGGTAGCGACTGAGGAAGCCGGAGCCAAATTTTACGCCCGGTTGGCGAACAGATTCCATAAGGATGAAAAAGTCGCGGAAATTTTTGCTCGTTTGGCAAAAGATGAGGAAATACATAGAAGGCAGTTTGGTGATTTATTGAACTCGGTAGCGCCCGAAGAGGATATAAGTGCTTCCCCCGAAGAGTATGAATATTTAAAAGCGATGTTTATTTCGGAGTTTTTCTCCAAAGATAGAGGACCTTTCAAGGGTGTCGATTCTATCGAAAATAAGGACGATGCCTTAGGTTATGCATTCCAACTGGAGAAAATGATACTCGGATTTTATCAAGCTGTCAGGGACACGCTTGGGGAAAGCGATGTATTAAGCGGGGTTATCGATGCGGAGAAGGGACATATCACTGGTTTAATGAAGGTGATGATATCCGGGGGGAAATTTCGCAGTCTGCAGGATAGCTGGTAGCGAGCATATTCTTATTGTTTGCGGCTATTCGGGATATTCAGTTAACCCGTATTTTTTATTTGTTGTTCGCGTGAGGATAGGCGAAATACCCGAAAAATCATATTGACGAGAGGGGATATCTGTTTTATAATCTTATTTAAATTATATATTAAAACTCGGTAAGTTATATGAAAAGGATGATATGCATACTATCGCTTTCGGCACTTCTTCTATCCGTAGGAATAGGCTCAAACCAAGCTTTCGCCCAAGTAGATGTCGATCAATACTACAATCAAAAAGCTGAAAGGTTGGAAAGACGGATTTTAATAGATGGGATAACAGCGGAAGTGTTGCCCCGTGCGAGTTTTGATTTCGATATTCAGACTTTCACCAACGGCGGCGCACAGGCCGCCTTGAATGTCGGGCTTTTGGATAGGTTGACCATAGGGTTATCCTATGGCTCCGGCAAATTGCTCTCGGAGGGGAAGCCTAATTGGAACCCGCATATGGAGTTCTTGATAAAATATAAATTATTATCAAAAAGTCTGACCTACCCAACCCTGTCGCTTGGCTATTGTTCTCAAGGTAGCGGTTCTTGGGATAAAGTGAATAAGCGTTATGCGCAGAAATCGAAGGGTTTTTTCATCGTCGCCACAAAATCATATTTGGTCTATAGAAATGTCGTAAGCTTCACCGCCGGGGTTAATCTTTCCAAGGAGGGATGGGATAAGGATAAGGATCCTACGCCTTATATGGGAATCGTGACACAGGTGAATAGTAATGTCTATTTCATCGGCGAGTATGATTTTGCATTAAATGACAATAAGCGATATGCACAATATGGCGAGGGCAGGGGATTTTTAAATATCGGGTTGGAGTGGGTTATAAGCGATGCGGTTTCTATAGAGTTCGATTTACGCGACCTTTTGTTGAATAGAACGGATGCCAAATACATCGACCGCGAGGTCCGATTGTTTTATATTGAAAACTTTTAATTACTAAAGGAAAGTATTTATAGGATATGAAAGTTGTTTATTGATGATAAGAACTTAAGGATTTCACAAATGAGAAAATTATCGGCGACTTTACGGGAAGGATAGGAGAAGCCTTGTTTTTTTCCTTGACTATAAATCTTTTATTATTTTATTTTTCAAGTTGTTGAAGGTTTGTTTTATGCTTATGACTGCGGATACGAGAAATATTAATGTTTTTAGATAGGAGGAGTGCGTTGCGAGATCATAGGATACGGATTTTGTTTTTGATTATCATTGTGGGTGTGGGGTTGTTGCTTTCCGGCTGCGGGAAGGATAAGGTTGTTATTTCCAACCGCCTGCCGCAGGGACAGATAGTAACTGGTGTTCCCAATGATTCCATCGGAGCGGGTGAAGCGCTGACTTTGACCGCTGACTATACCGATCCCGACGGTGATGCGATTGAGTTTTATTGGACTGCTCCCGCAGGGCGGATAACCGATCCCGATAGCGGTACCACGATTTGGAATGCTCCGGATAAAAAGGGAAAATATTTTATTCATTTGTCGATGTTCGATGGAACGGACAGCTTGCTCGATTCGGTCCGCATAAATGTTGATACATACACTCCGCCGGTTGTGGATTATGCGAGCTATTACATAGGCTATGAGACCTGCAATGATTGCCATAAACCGCAAAATGTGGGTTGGCCCGGAATAGTGGATGGATGGACGGAGACTAAGCATGCCGACGCATTTAATGCGCTTATGGAAGCTGGCCATGGGGATGATGAAAGCTGTCTGTCCTGTCATACTACCGGCTGGGATACGAGCGTGAACAATGGGGGTTATGACGAAGTAAGATTTACTACTTTGGAAGGTATGCAATGTGAGAATTGCCATCATCCGGGATCGTTGCACTGGACGACCCATGCCATCGCCGACAGCAATCAATCCTGTATAAGCCCGGTTTGTCATCCGACCGAAGATTCGACGGTTTATAATTGGGCTAATCGTGATTCGTTGGGTTATGTCGATGCCGACCACGCGGGGGCGTTTGATACTACGATGGTATTGGAAATGGATGCCGAGCAATGCGGCAGTTGCCATAGTGAGGGAAGTCATTATAATTACTACGCCGACTGGGACTCCACGGCGCACGCCAAATCAGTGGATGCGGGCGATTATCGTGGATTGGCTGTCAGTTGCGGGGCGGAAT
>Ga0256841_1002808_pt1 | contig 13502 bp, 6 predicted proteins | sample 356308metaG_FD_185971 | JGI IMG/M metagenome (GOLD analysis project Ga0256841, IMG submission 185971) | Hydrothermal vent microbial communities from Mid Atlantic Ridge, Atlantic Ocean - 356-308 | ecosystem: Environmental > Aquatic > Marine > Hydrothermal vents | place: Atlantic Ocean: Mid...
ACACCATTGTTGATAAATGCCTTTTCCGCATTCGTAGATGTCCATGTCAGGACAGATAATTCCCCACGATTTACAGTCACAGGGTTTGCACTGATATGGACAGTAGGGACATCTGGAAGTTCGTCCACATAAATAGTAACACTAGAGGAAGATGTTCCGCCGGGGCCGTCGGCTGTGATGATATAGGTGGTAGTGACTTGTGGCGACACACTGGCTGATCCGTTTACAGGAACGGTTCCGACGTCGTTATTGATACTGGCAGAATCCGCATGCCGGCAAGTCCAAGTGAGGGTCGTGGATGTACCATTGTGGATCACACGAGGATAAGCATCGATAGTTACTTGTGGAGGTAAGTAATCAAACTCGCCTGTGAGAAAATCCACTTTGACGTTCTTATCTGTAATCTTTACTTGACGGATAGCACCCCGGCCATCCGGAAGTAGCGCTTCAATGGTATAATTCCCCGGGAAAACGGGTATCGCATAGCCGCCTGCAGACGCAGTTCTTGTGAAGGCTCCGGATTCAGGTATCTCAATCCGAACATCTCCTATGCCTTCCCCGGCAGTATACATGCCGTCTTTATTTTTGTCGTCATAAACAACGCCGAGCAGAAACGGACGGGCGTCGGTTGAAGATGAAGCAAAATCTGCAGTAAGGGCATACCCGTATTGTGGTTCGTCATTACAGCCTTTCGCTATCCCGACACCTATTTCTTTAAAATCAGCCTTGAGGATGTTCAGGCGATGTCCACGTCCGTCAACTCCTGCATCAATAAACAAATCATCGTGCATTTCCAATATCGTCGTTATCTCGTCTAATGGATCTTGAGAGCACTCTGCGCCTATATTCTCACCGGAGACAACTGCATGGTAACCAGAATCACGAATGCGATCTTCGAAAGTTTTCCCGTCCGAAGAATCGTGACCAAAAAACTTATGATTAACCATGTCAGCCGAATGGAAATAAGATGCACGGGTTAAGTTGGTGTTGAAAGCCAGAGGTTGGACAGGGTCCTCGGGAATTGTTCCTGCTGGGAGCCCTTCATTCAGATCAATCCCGAGACGAGCAGCTTCAGCTGCAGGGTTTGCGCGAGCCCGGTTTATTGCCTCCAGAAATGCCTGTTCTGCACCGCTTGGGTCTCCGTATGAATAAGTATCACCTGGATTAACAAAAACTCGCACAGTTGCTTCAGCCGTTCCTCCGGGACCGGAAGCTTCAATCCTGTAAATTGTTGTTGCAGAGGGAGAAACCAAAAGAGAACCGTTTAAGTCGACCGTTCCTATTTTAGGTTCAATAACACAGGTATCCGCATTCAAAGACGACCAGGAAAGAGTGGCAGAATCACCATTTTCAATCACAGCCGGATCTACGCTGATGTTTACCTCGGGTGGGGGATACGTTACTTTAACCGTTACACTTGCCGAAACACTTCCTCCGGGGCCGGTAACGGTGATTGTGTATGTTGTTTCCTGAGTGGGTGAGACAACAAGGGAACCGTTAACATTCACTAGACCAATACCATTGTCTATTGAAGCCGATTCTGCATCTGTGGAGTTCCAGGTTAAAGTAGAAGATTGACCAACGAGAATAGTTTTCGGAGATGCGGTAATGTTCACCGAGGGCACAGGTAGTAATACGTTGACAGTTGCGGTGGCAGTATCTGTTCCGCCTGGTCCGGTGGCGGTAACAGTATAAGTGGTGGTAGTCGTTGGAGACACTTCCACCGACCCGTTTAAAGCTACTTCGCCAACACCATTATTGATAGTTACTTGGGTCGCATTGGTTGAGTTCCAAGTCAAAGTTGTTACCTCACCGACATGAATCATTTCAGGGTTGGCCGAAATGGATACAGTTGGTGCCGGTTGATTTACTGTAACTGTTACTCTGGCAGACGTTGTTTGGTCCAGGCCGGTGGCTGTTACCACGTACGTGGTTGTTTCAGTAGGAAAGACAGTTATTGACCCTTCTGGATTTACATCTCCAATCCCCGGTTGAATCTCGCATGCATCAGCATGAGTGGAATGCCAAGTCAGGGTGACAGGTTCACCAGCGGTAACCGTTTTCGCACTTGCAGAAATCCCTGCAGTGAGAACCGGAAAAATATGAACTCCGCCCGATGAACCAATAATCGCGTATCCTCCATCCATGGATACGGATCTTCCAAAGTGATCGAATGCAGCGGGACAAAAAGAAAGGATTTCTGTCTGTTGCAACCAGCTTGAACCGTTGTGCTTGAAAATATATGCTGCTCCTGAACTTGTACCCTGTTTGCCGTCTCCTGAAGCACCAACAATCGCGTAATCTCCGCTGAGGTCTACAGAACACCCGAAAAGACCATATGAGGAAGGATCATTCGGACATAGCTTTGCTTTCTCTTCCCAGCCAGAACCATTCTGGGTAAAAATATACGCCGCTCCCGAGGAATCAGTGCCATCATCTTTCCCCGGGGCACCGCCAATAGCATGTTTGTTTCCTATTGCCACCGCATTTCCTAGTTCGTCCTGGGCAGCAGCATCACTTGCCACAATTTTAGCTTTTTCTGTCCATGAAAGACCGTTTCGCTCAAAGACGTAAAGAGACCCTGTATTATTAGCGCCTACGTCATCTCCCTCCGAACCGACAATTGCGTATTGTCCCCGTATCCCAACAGACCGTCCGAACCAATCGTATAAACTCTGGGCATCTGCAGCTATAAGCTTATCCTGCTCAACCCAGCTAGAACCCTCTCGCACGAATATGTATGCAGCACCAAAGTAATACCATGTCATCTCGCCGTAAGCGCCTATTATTGCGTAATCACCGTCAATATCCACACAATAACCGAAACGGACAAGCTCACCAGGTCTACCTGCCTTCAGCTTTTCTTGTTCAACCCACTGTGACCCCTCTCGTTTAAAGATATAAGCTGCGCCAGAGTCATTTCCTCCATTATCGTCTCCGTATGCCCCCACAATGGCATAGTCTCCGTCAATTGCCACGGAACGACCAAAATAGTCCCCTGCTTTCAAATCGTTTGCTGCGAGCCTAGTTTGTAACTTCCACCGTGAATTCTCACGCTTAAAGATGTAGGCAGCTCCAGAAAGTTCCCCGGCCTCGTTATCTCCATAGTCACCAACAATTGCATAGTCACCGCTAATATCAACAGATGAGCCAAAATGGTTGGAAGCCGTAGACGAGTTTCCACGAAAATAGAATTCCCTGTGATTGACTAACACAGGACCTTTACTATAACTTACCACCGGATCGTGTTTCCCGTCCTCAATGACGGCATATATATAATAGGTACCTTCCGGTATCTCAGACGTATTCCACAAGTACTCGTCAGCCTGCCCATCAGGATCCTCTCTTAGCCCGCTTGCGATCAGTGTACCATCCTCCCCACTTTCGTCAGTATCATAGAACAGTGAAAGTGTGGCATTATCGTCAGTATCGATATCGGTCCATCGAATCAGGTAAGCATCGTTAGCCAAGTCATATCTGCCGTCAGGTTCCACGATTTTAATATCGAGCAAGGGGTGGTAAACAATTGTCACGGTGTCCGAAACAGATTCGTCTCCTCTGGTCGCAGTTGCAGTAACAGTGTTCGTACCTTCTTCCAGATGTACATTCGCGTTAAAATAGCCATCTTCGTCCAAATTGGCCAAAATGTCATTCACTGTCACCACTGACTCATGGTCACTAACATACCCATTTATGGTGACATCCGGATAATATACGATTTCCCCATCTACCGGATCATTGATAACGATGTCAAAAATACCGGATGGACCGTAGACCACACATACTTTCGACGAGGAAGTGATATCGGGTTGGCACTTGCCATTACACTGATCTTCACAGGCTATTTCGCAATCATCGTTGGTGCAGTTATCCATGCATTCGTCAATACATTCGGCACAACATTCCGTTCCAGAAAGGGTCGCATCAACGGTGATTTCGTTGCTGCCGAGTCCCAAAGCAAAGTTTCCAATGAACCTGTTTCCATCTAGTGTTGCGAACTGTCCGTCGACCAGAACTTCCTTTTCGTAACATTCATCGAGTGAAGGAAGTGAACCGGATACTCTTATGGAGGGACCATCATGAAGCGGGATCACCAGTCCATCGAGTGGATAGTCAACAGTGAGTCTGAAGTCACCTTCGTTATTGGCACAAGTCTCGGTCGGAGAAACCACGTACAATGTAACAGTTTGTGCGGCGGCGCCACCGGGGCCCTCAGCAGTAATTGTGTATTGAGTTGTTTCTATGGGAAAGACTTCAAAAGAGCCCTCAGGATTTACATTGCCTATTCTAGGATCGATGGAAACGACATATGCATAAGAAGTGAACCACTGCAGTATGCCTGATTCGCCAGCTTGGATAGTTTGAGGAGTTACGGAAAACGTTACTAGTGGAGCATGGTTGAGCCAGGAAGAGTAGTAAGCAAGGTCGATCCCGTCAACATCACCGTCGTTGTCTCTGTCAAAACAATTTAGGTCAGCAGGTAGATCGGGGGCAACTTTTCCAAACGAAGAAGAGAAATTACTGACACCGAACTCTTCGCCATAGGCGCAGAAACAGACAAAAAAAATAACCATAACTAGAGCAGCGATTGCGAATCGGCGGCTTCTCATTGCACAGATCTTACTCAGGTTATGAATGGGATGTTGCAAAGATGGATTTCAATGCCGCGGGATCACCTAATTGGAAGTGCCCAAAATGCGCTAGGCTTTTAGGTCCCCTCATCAACTATGGGCCACTTTCATAAGATCGCCCTGAACGTATTCTGATTTGATAAGCACCAAAACACGCGTTCCATGCACTCTAGAAAATTTAAAAGGAAATGTAAATGTTTTTTCTCGAATTTTTTTCATTAAATCATGTTTCGAGGGAATCCGTTAAGATGTACTGAGTCGAGAGTGAGCGCATATAAGGAAAAGCTTCCTTTTTACTCTAGTACCTTCATTGCGATAGTGCAAGAAACCTTATGTAAAGAATTTCTTAACCTTTCTGATGTGTGAGACTTCGCTCTGGTAACCATCAAACGCAGATGTCGGTTTGAACGGTAATCATTTCCAATACTTGATTCACTATGTTATCATAGCGTCCGCATTAAAATTTTTCTTTTCAAGGAAGAGAAAACGATGAGCCCCTAGATTTTAGGCACGGGATGCTTTAAACCTACTCCGTGTCACTCGGATGAGGAGAGGTGCTGATTACCTGGATGAAGCGATTTATATTCACATTCGTTTTTTTACTTTGTTCTTTTCTGCCTTTTAGGGTTCACGGAATACAACGGCTGGTGATAGAAAGCGACCTGGTGACAGTGATCTTTCCTCACGGTTTTGACGTTGAAGCCAGAACGATTATAAATGATTATCAGGGAATATTAAATGACCTGAAAAAGGAGCTTTCTTGGGGACTGAAAGCGAAACCGACTGTTATACTTGTTGCAAATAAGGCGGTCTTTGAGAATATGAGCGGAACCAAATACGCGGTTGGACTTGCGATACCTGACAGGAATGCCATAGCGATAAATATCCTGCCTCTGGTTTCGAGAACATACATGATGCTCGAAGTGTTCAAACATGAACTCTGCCACTTGGTGTTACACGAACACATAAAAAGTTCTCTCCTACCCAGGTGGTTGGACGAAGGTGTTGCTCAATGGGCAAGCGGTAACCTTGGAGAATTATTGCTCTATGAAGACAGGTTCAGAGCTGTCAGGCTAAACCTTGCACGAATGGTAATTCCCCTGGATTACCTCACCACTTCTTTTCCCGCTGATCCCCAGTCACTTTTTCTTGCTTACGAAGAAAGTCTTAACTTTGTAAACTATGTTGTGAAAAAATATGGCAGGGCAAAACTAACTAGCATACTTGGCAAACTGGCTCTGGGTAAAGATGTAAACAGTGCCTTCTCAGAGGTTCTTACAAAGTCACTGGTCGGAGTTGAAAAAGAATGGCTTAAAAGTATAAAAAACGAAAACAGGTGGTTGCTCTGGTTAAGCCACTATCTCTACGAACTATTGTTTGCCCTGGGTGGGCTGCTGGCTGTAGTTGCGTTTATAAAGGTGAAGATTAAGAAAAGGCGCATGGATCTGGAAGAAGATCTGGATTGAGATGGGACTACGTGGCACAATCGTTGGGGGATACGAAAACTATTGTCTGAACATGTAAGCTCTCGCAAATTTTCTTGATATGACGATGATAAAAAACCCCGATCTTGACATACCTCCTTTATGGGAAAATGCCGCAAATAGAATTGTTTCAAATCGATGGCGAAAAATCCTGGTTATGGGAGGAATCGACAGAGGAAAAAGTACGTTTTGCAAGTACCTGGCCGGTGTTATCCTGGAATCAGGGTATGAAGTTGCCGTGGTAGATGCAGACGTTGGGCAGAAAGATATTGGTCCCCCTGCGACCATCACCCTGGGCTACCCGACGCTCATCGGTTCTTTTGAAGACATAGAGCCAACAGCGATGTATTTCGTAGGTTCTGTAACCCCGGAAGGCCATCTTTTACCAATGGTGGTGGGAACCAAAAAGATGGTAGAAATAGTGAAGACGAATTTTGTTATTATTAATACAACAGGCTTGATCCACCAGGCAGGTAGGGTGTTGAAGGGGTACAAAATAGAACTGATCAAGCCTGATGTAATTGTAGCCATTGAAAAGTCTCATGAACTAAAAACTATCATGAGGCAATATCGAAATCACAGGATCATAAGGTTGGAACCTTCAAACAAAGCGGTGTCCAAGAACCTTGATCAGAGAAGGGAAAGAAGAGAGAAGGCATTTTCAAGATACTTTCGGAGTGCCGTGGAAGTGAATCTCAACCTGCGTGAGCTAATTTTTCAGAGGACTTTACTTTTTACAGGAAAAAGGATTGAAAGAGAAGACTGCATGTACAGTGAATTAACCTCTGAAGGCGTGGTTTCGGTGTCTAAGAATTCGCCGCAGTCAACAGGATTTCAAAAGAATATAGTGGCCGGATTTGAAAAGAACCTTCTCTGCGGACTTGCAAACTGGAGGAATCATTGTGTTGGAATCGGGATTATTAACAGTATTGATTTTTCAGAAGGGGTACTCCGTGTAGTTACACCTGTGGATAAAGAGAAAATAAGAATTATTCAGCCCGGCGAGATATACCTGGAACCATCTGGTAGGGAAATTGGAAGGATGAAACCGGGAAGTTTATGACGAACGTAAATTAAGCTTTCTTCTGGTTGCGAGGGGACATGAAGAATTACTTGTACAGTGATAACGTTACTATTCCCGTAACGGCGTATGCCCTTGGAGAGAGAATAGAACTGAAAGATGTAAATGTGGGCGAAAAGATTTACAGTTCACCTCTCACCTTAGCTGTAAGAGAAGGGAAGTACGCCGTTTTATTCCGTTATGGAGCGGCTGTTCTGTTTAACATGCAAACGGAAGAGGAAAAATCTTTTATAAAGGAAATCGCGCCAACGATAAAAGATGCCTTTTCTGTCCCCAAGATAGAAGAGGCCGAGATCGTTTTTGATAATAAACGTGAGGAAAGCGCAGCTAACGGGATTATAAGGTTACAGGATTCGAGCATTGAAAGGCTTCACATAGTGGCTGATGTTCTGGCCAAGAGTGTCATTCTTTCTCATTATGAATCAAGCATAGCGGAGGCGTTTGACAGCGTTGAGCCCTTTGCCGAAAACCTTCAAAAGAAGGGAAAGCGGTTTTATTCCAGCAAGAAACTCCTGGAACAGATCGGAAGTACGCTCCTTATCCAGCATAAAATGGTGGGAAGGGTCGAAGTAGGTGAAAATCCAGACATACTGTGGGAACGCCCCGACCTGGAGAGGTTGTATGCTCGGTTGATTGACGAGTACGAACTCCATGACAGAGACCGTGCCCTGGAACGTAAGCTTGAGCTAATCTCACGAACAGCGGAGACGTTGTTGAATCTCCTCCAGGGAACCCGCAGCATCCGCCTTGAACTCTACATCGTCATCTTAATAATCCTGGAAATACTAATATCTATCTACCAAATGTTTTTATGGGGAAAATAGTATGTGGGAGCGAAGCCATTGGGTTACTACCTAAAAAGCTTCGGGTCCATTGCGTCTCGTAGTCCTTCTCCCACAAGATTGTAAGCAGTAATGCTTATGAAAATCGCAAGTCCGGGAAAGATGGTTAGCCACCAGGCAAATTCTATGTAATCCCGGGACTGGGAAAGTATGTCACCCCAACTGGGTGTTGGAGGTGGGACTCCAAACCCAAGGAAGCTCAAGCTTGATTCGGTTAGTATGGCACCTGCTATTCCGAATACAACGGATACGAGAACCGGAGCCATGGCATTGGGGAGAAGATGCCGGCTTATTATTCTTGCGTGGGATGCTCCGAGAGCCTTCGCTGCTAACACAAATTCCATTTTCTTCAGTTTGAGTATTTCAGCGCGCACCAGTCTCGCGATGCCGGTCCAGCCAGTTAAACCTATTACAGCCATTATGTTGTATATGCTTGGAGGAAGAAAAGCGATGATGGCTATTATGAGGAAGAAGGTTGGGATTGTTAATATGATTTCAATTAGCCTGTTTATTACATGGTCCACTATTCCTCCGAAGTAGCCGGAGATGGCACCGAGTGCCACTCCAATAACAGCCGCTATGCTTACGGCGACAAAGCCAACGGATAGCGAAATCCTTGCACCGTAAATCATCCTTGCAAGAACATCTCTTCCGCGATCATCAGTCCCGAGCCAGTGTTTCTTGCTGGGTGCTTCTAGGGTAGCCGTAAGGTCGTATTCCGTGGCGGAGTAAGGAACAGGCGGAAAGATTGCATATTCCCCGGGCTTTAGCTCTTCTTTTAGCTCTTTAAAGTCAACATTGTGAAGTTTCTTATAGTCAAAAAGAGCCGGGAAATATAGATGATTCTCGTAGTAGAGAACCAGTGGGCGGTTGTTAGCAAGAAGGGGAGCAAAAATAGCCACTAGCAACAAAAGCACAGTCACAAAAAGGCCCACCATTGCGAGCCGGTTTCGTTTGAGCTGTCGCCACACCATTCCCCAGTATGTCAGGTTTTTCCTATCCTCGATACCCATTATTCAAGCTTAATCCTCGGATCAAGTACTGCATACAGAATGTCTGATATAAGTAGCCCAATCAGAGTGAGTAAGGCTGAAATAGTTGTAATTGCCATGATAACCGGATAATCCCGCGCCAATACGGCCTCAAAACCGAGTTGTCCCATCCCTGGGATGGAAAAGATACTTTCTATGATTACGCTCCCACCAAACATTCCTGGTAAAAGAAAAGCAAGCAGTGTGATTATTGGGAGAATTGAGTTTCGAAAGGCATGCTTGTATATAACAACCCTTTCACTTAATCCCTTGGCCCTTGCCGTTCTTATGTAATCTTCTCTAATCACCTCGAGCATCTCGGCTCTTGTCAACCGCGATAGGTACGCCAAGCCACCGTAAGTTAAGCATATTACGGGCAAAACCAGGTGCCATAACCTGTCAAGGAGCCACGGGATAAACGGAAGAGAATGGGCACCTATGGAAGATATTCCGTACACTGGGAAAATGTCCCAGAAATCTCCGCCGCCAAAGAGCATTATAAGTACGACCGCTACCCAGAAATTTGGCATTGAATACAGGATGAAAAAGAAAAGGGTAAGGAATTTATCAAGCCAGGTTCCCACGTGGGTGGCGGAATATATTCCGCAGGGTATTGAAATAAGGTAAACAAGGAAAATGGAAATAACGTTTAGCTGGATCGTTATGGGCAGTCGCTCGAGAATTTTATCCATCACCGGACGATGATCCTTGTAGGAGTTTCCGAAATCAAAAGTAACGACGCGTTTTAACCACAGAAGGTATTGAACTGGAAGGGGTTTATCAAGCCCGTAGAGCTTTTTTGTCTGCTCAATAATCTGCTTGGATACTGCATCACTAGCTACTTGGCCCTGCGTTGCCATCTTCACCTTAAAAACCGCGGGGTTACCGGGTGCAAGCTGAATTATCACGAAGGTGATAAGGGTGATACCCAGCAAGGTCGGTACTATCTGGATAAGTCGCTTTATTATGTAAGCTCTCATTTGTACCTCTGCAGAGCAACCGGGACCCACCATTCTCTTGGCTCAAGCCCCATGGGATAAACGTTCACGTTCTGGAACCTTTTGTCCACAGCCACAAGAGCATTCATGGTGAAAAGAAAAGTATAGGGTTGTTCCTCGTGAATTATCCTGTGGAAACGGTGGTACATCTCGTTTCGCTTTTTGGCGTCAAATTCTCTCCGCGCCTTTTCTATTATTTCATCGGCTTCCTTGTTGACAAATCCCACGAAGTTAGACCCTTTTTTCGCCTGAGACGAATGCCATATCTGGTAAGGATCCGATTCCCAGCCCATGCTCCACCCAAGGGTACATGCATCAAACTGGCGGTCATCTATTTGTTGTATAAACACAGCCCACTCAAGCCTGCGAATCGTCATGGATATGCCGTGCCTTTTAAGGCTTTCTTTCAATATCGTGGAAAGCTGCTCGGCGAACTTGGATCCCGCAGATATTAGAAATTCAAAAGAAAACTTGGTTCCGTCCTTGTCCCTGATACCGTCTCCGTCGTGGTCTATCCAGCCAGCCTCGGCAAGTAATTTCTCCGCCTGTTGCGGGTTGTAAGGGTAGGGCTTGATAGTTTTATCGTAGGCAGGGCTATTTATATAGAAGGGCCCCGTTACAACTACTCCCAGGTTGTAGAGAATATCCTTAAGAATCCCCTGGCGATCGACCAGCATCGTAAGAGCCCTTCGTACCCTTTTGTCTCTGAAATAGATTCTCCTGTTGTTCCATCCGATGTAGTTGTATGAAGGTAAAAAATACTTCAATTTCCGGAAATGCTTCTTGAAACGCTTCGAACGAGTCTGCTTTACCCACTGGATCGGGCGCAGGCCCATGAGATCAAGCCCGCCCTGTTTCAGCACCTGGAAAGCGACGGTGTTATCGGTGATAATCTTGTAGACAACTTTGTCGATGTATGGCTTCTTACCGTAATAGTTTTCGTTTCTCACCAGCACAATCTCTTTCCCAGTGTCCCACTTTGCGAACTTGTATGGCCCAGTGCCGATGGGAGCCCTGTTAAACGGGTGCTGGTTAAAATCCTTCTCCCCGAATACGTGCTCCGGCACTATGGGAATTCCTCCGCAAAATTCTAAGGCTCTAAAGTAGGGCTGGCTGTAGGTAAACTTAACGGTAAAAGGATCGAGCATTTCTACTTTCTTGATGTCCCTGTAGTAATTCCTTAAGGGCGCTGCGTCGACCTTTGGGTCCATGATCTTGTCGTAGGAAAATTTTACATCCCTTGCGGTAAATTGTTTCCCATCGTGCCAGTAGACATCTTTTCTGAGGTGAAAGGTGTAGACAAGGTGGTCAGGGGATATTTCCCAAGAACTTGCAAGCTGGGGTATGAATTCAAGGGTTTTCGGGTCTCGTCTTATAAGGGAATCAAAAATTTCCCCGTCTATCTGGGAACCGTACACATCTGTCACAAGGATTGGATTAAGGGTAGATGGTTCCGCTGGGAGATGTCTTATAAGCCAATCGCCGGGTACGGGATGACTGTAGTCGATTTTAACGGTCTTTCCCTCAGATGTACTTCCTATTTTCTCCGATTTTCTCAGGTTAAAAAAAGTGATAAGCGCAGCTATGACGATTAGTACTAAAACCAATTTTTTCATTTGTTTAATCTCCGTAGCCCGGGTCTTTGAAATTGTTATTAAACCACTTTCGACGAAGTAAAACAAGTTGATTCAAGTTCTGCTGGGGCAATGTTTCTTATTCTTTGGCTACAAATTGTGTATGTATTCGATACAGCTATAGGTGATCAACTGGGAGAGATCCAATTATATTTGTTAAATTAACAGGTTATCTGTTCCACGATTATGGCTCCGAATTTGCTTGTCTTTTTATCGTAATACCTTTCAAAATCTATATCTTCTTGTAAAAAAAGGAGTTATTATGATCGTCAACCATTCACTTAAATATCTACCATGTGTCCGTGTACTCAGAGTCTTATGCACAATTGTCGTTTTAACGGTGGTAATGGTTCCTGGAGTGGCCCCGGCTGATATTCGCACTCCGGTGCTAAAGTGGAAATACGGTGGATGTTACAATTCGTGGTGCGAAACAGGATGGTACAGTTCTCCCGCTGTTGCGGACCTGGATAGAGACGGTGTACCGGAAGTTATCGCATCTGCGTATTCAATTGTGGTGTTGGATGGAAAGACCGGTGCGCTAAAATGGCGGGTTAAATCGGGGCATGATTTAAGTGAACCGGGAGCTTCCAATGCTGGCCGGACATGGCCAGGAGTAGTTGTGGCTGATATAGATAGTGATGGTGATCTTGAAATTGTATGTGCTCACGGCGGTGGCTACGTTTCAGTTTACAATCACTCCGGATATTTTAAACCTGGGTGGCCTAGGCGGCCACTTTCCAGTGAGTTAAGGTCACTTTCCGTTGCTGATATTGATGGAGATGGCTACATGGAGATAGTGGTAGGTGCAGCCAGAGGTTCGAGTTACAACAACATCTATGTATTCGATCATGATGGTACTTTGCATCCCGGCTGGCCGCAGCTTTCCTCGGGATGTTGTGCGTACGGAATATTCAACGATAACATAGCGCTTGCAGACATGGATTCTGACGGGAGAAAAGAAATTGTTGCCCCTTCGGACGTTCACTATATCTGTGCTTTCAAAGAAAATGGAAACCGAATCAATGCAAACAGCACTTACGGGAATAAAAAATGGGGAGAAGTTGGCACCTGGGTGGATCTTGCCGCAGAGCTTAGAGGCTGGGGATATTGCGGAACGGAGCATAGACCCAATTTTGCTCATTGCCCGGCAACTGTATCGGACCTTGACGGAGATTCCAGGCTCGAGGTGATAGTTATAGGAAATGTTCATAACTGTGGAACGAGCCCTTATGCCAACCTCTACCATGGCCCCTTTATTTTCAATGCGGACAGGAGCCGCTTCAAATCCGGACATTTTAACTGGGAAACGGTACCGATTGATGTTGGATCACCAGTATGCGAGGATTACAACGTAATTGAAAGCTGCATGCCAAACCCAGTGGTGGCAGACATAGACGGAGACGGCATAAAGGAAATTCTATTTTCCTCCAACGATGGGAAAGTCCACTGTTTCTGGCTGGATAAAACAGAAAAGTACAAGTGGCCTTATTCGGTGTACAGTGAAAGTGAAGGGATATTTAGATTTGCGTCGGAACCGGTGGTTGTTGATCTCGATGATGACGGGTATGCGGAGATCATTTTTTGTTCCTGGGTGCAGAAAGGGACAAACAAAACGGGGCATCTTTTTATACTCAACTACCGGGGAGAAGTACTTGCAAAGGTTTCATTACCGGAGGCGTATTCCGGAGATTGGAACGGCGCCCTTGCGGCTCCCACTGTTTCAGATATTGATGGTGATGCTGACCTGGAACTTGTAATCAATACGGCTCATAGCGGAATCGTCGCTTACGATCTTCCGGGA
>Ga0256841_1002809_pt1 | contig 13502 bp, 13 predicted proteins | sample 356308metaG_FD_185971 | JGI IMG/M metagenome (GOLD analysis project Ga0256841, IMG submission 185971) | Hydrothermal vent microbial communities from Mid Atlantic Ridge, Atlantic Ocean - 356-308 | ecosystem: Environmental > Aquatic > Marine > Hydrothermal vents | place: Atlantic Ocean: Mid...
GAATAGCCCTCCACCGCCACCCGGCAGGTTTTCTTGTGGCATTTGCGGGGTATTGTAATCTTGGGACGGGTAAGCTTCCGTTTATCCATGGATAGGGTGACGGGGAAAAATTCTGGGTTGTTGCCTGTTCCCATGGCTGCGGCGGAAGAAGTGATAAGACAGATAAAAAGCAAAATGATCAAGATGTACAATCCCAGGTTGGTTATTGCGCCGCTTCCACATCGCCGGCGCCGGTGATGGTTTTTTCCACCCGGGCCGGATGACCGTAGTAGATGACTTCTCCAGCGCCATCGATATCCACCTTGAGGGAACGGGTGGCATGGACTTCGGCATCGGCCGAGCCACTGATTTTGACGCGCGCGTCTTTGGCTTTCAAATCCTTGAGTCTGAAGCCGCCGCTGCCCTCGGCCAGGATTTCCAAACGGTCCACCTGGCCCTGGCCTTCCACGTCGCCGCTGCCGGAAAGCAAAATAATCAATACCGGTGAATTGATGGACTCCAATGTCACATCGGAGCTTCCGCCGATTTCCAGCCGCTCCAGTCTTGGCGTGGTGACTTCGACACGCACCTGCCCTTGGCTCTGGAACGAGCGGTTGGCGGCGATGGTCAGGCGTTTTCCCCGCACTTCCGTGGCGATGACAGGATGAAGATTACTGTCAGCCACGATGTTCGCCTCGCAGGTTTTTCCTTGGCGGACGACCAGATCCACCCCTGCTGTCACTGTGATTTCAGTGAAACAGGGCAGGGGTCGCCGCTCAACCGAGGATTGACCGTTACCGGTCACCACACTGGCATTGCCTTCGCCCATCACGACTCCGTCGATAACGATTTTGCCGCTATAGGCTTGTGCCATGATGGTGCCGGCAAACAGGCAACCGCAGGCGCCTAACCATATTGAGGATTTGAACTTCATTGGCTTGCTCCGTTAATTTGCCGCCAGTTTGTTTGCCCGATGGAGTTCCACCCGGCGGTTGATGCCGTCCGTGGGGTTGCGCCCCGGCAGGGGCTCCTGCTCGCCCCGTCCCACGACCACCAGGCGCTTGGGGTCGATGCCGAATTTGGATGTCAGATAAGCCTTGACCGATTCGGCCCGCTTTTTGGATAGCCAGTGATTGTAGTCTTCGGAGCCGATGGCGTCGGTATGCCCTTCCAGTACAATCCGTTCGTCTTTGAATTGTTCCATGCTCAGCATTTTTCCCACTTCATTCAGATAAGCGCGGGCATCACCCAAGAGCTCGGCGGAATTGAACGCAAACTGGATGGGCAGGGCGATGCCGGTTGTTTCTTTTGACGCCGGTTGGGTGGGTTGACCACTTTTCTTGGAGACCGTGGTAAAGGTCAAGGACCGGGTTTTGAGCTTTGGCCGTTGTCCCACCGCTTTGTCGGGGAAGAGTAATCGTCCCATTTCGTCGGCGCTGGGCGGTTGGGTGAACAAACGGACTTCTTCTGCCATCGCCGGCACGCTCAAGGATGCCGCCAGGATGGCCATGGCCATCTTTCGTAGCCGGGGTTGGTGGAGTAAAGGGATTGTCTTCATGGTAGATACCTCTCAGTGTTCTTCATTGCTTAAGGATTTGCTGACTCCTTGTGACTTTCTAAGGAGCCTCTGAGCAAGCCAAGGATGACTGGTTCAGAGGTTTCCTAAGGGTCCCGATGCCCCCACGTAAGGAAACCGGAATACTTGGCTGAATCATGTTTATTTATACTCCCAACGGGTCACCCGGCCTTCGGTATCAAAAAACACCACTTGGGTCCGGTATTCCCAGGATTCGCCCCAGGGTCCCTTCTTGGTGCCCTGGCAGGTGTAGCAGCGCCGGCCCCAGGCGGCGCGCACTTGTTCTTTGGTCATGCCCTTGGCGATCATGCCCGCGCGAATGATTTTGACGAGTTGGGGGTCCCACTCGGGATGCTGGGCGATGTAGTCTTCGCGCCGCACGGGTGCGGTTTCGCAGGCGGTGATCAAAATCAAGATAGCTAAAATAGTGAGCCGTTTCATGGTGCTTGTCTCCTATTGCGCTGCGGCATTTTGCTGGTTTTGGGGAAGCACTTGAAATTCATCTCCGGCATAGACGCGTTGTGCATCTTTGGGGTTGCCTGGTTTGAATTCACCGTCGCTGGTCAAAGGCAGGTCTTCGGCAGTGACGGGTTTGGGGGAAGCCACCGCGCGGATTTTATCCACCCCGGCCGGCGCGCCTGCCGTCAATTTGAACGGTGCATTGCTGGGCGGGATGCGGTAGGTTTTCCCGGGCAACACATAATTATCGTTCTGGTGGGGATTGGGAAACAGCGTGGCCACTTGTCCCGCCGCGTTGACGGTGACGATGCGGACAAACATGGGTTTGCTGACCTTGAAGAATACGGCAACTTCGTCACCAATCACTACTTGTTCCTTATCGGTCCAGACCTTTAGTTCACCCAAGGTTGGTTGTTGCCCGGCGTCTTTCTTCGGCGCCGCTGGTTTTGGGGTTTGTTGGACCACGGGCGTTTGGGCCACAGTGCTATTGGCTTGCTGCCGGTATTGGGCGAGCATGGTGTTCACCTGTTGCCTGCGTACCTTGGCGATGACGTCCAGCGGCACGTTTTCAAACAAGGCCAGGTACAGTGCTTCGCTGACCGGTTCGGTTTGAGTCACGCCATATTCCGTTTTGAAGGCTTCAATGGCTTGCATGGTGGCTGCGTCCAAACGTCCGGTGATTTTGACGGGCTTGCCGTATAGATAAAGATATTCCTGGATTTTGACGATACGCTCGGTGGGTCCCATGCGGTAATAGTCTTCGCGAATTTGATCCAGCACTACCCGGTCCGGCTGGGAGTTGGGAATCAACCGCCAGTAGGGGAGCTTTTGATATTTGCCGACAATCTGGATGATACTGAGCTGGACCAACAGGCGGATGGCGGCGTGACGGCCCTGGATTTTCTTGATGTTGCCCCGCAGTCCCAGGGTTTGGCCGTAGACAGTAAAGCCCAGTTCATCTTTACCGACGCCTTTATGAACCCGGATGCTATTGACTGCTTGCATAAAAGGGATGCCGGTAAAGGTTTTGAAATCCACCAGATTGAAATCCAGGGTGATGCGCGCCAGCGAACTTTTGCGGATATCACTGAAATCCAGGCCCATGGGCACGCCCAAATCCTCGGCGCTGCCGCTGACATCGGCGCCTTCTTCCTTGGTGACCAGGCCGCGGTCAAATTCGGTGAGTCCACCCACCAGTACCACATTGGGCAGATATTTGTCGCCCCATTGGGTATAACCGGTCTGGGCCGTGCTGATCATGAACTCCGGGTCGAAGGGAACATACAAGATCTCGCCGCCGATGGCGTTGAGGGCGCTTTTCACCATTTCTGAAATGTCCTGGGGGATTTCTCCCTGAGTGGGCAGGGAGGTGCCGGTATTGTCGCGTACGGGTTTTGACATCACCCTGAGGGGGCCGCGCCCATATATCACATTGGCTTTCCCCAAGTCTGCGATTGCCTGGCTGAAGACCGTAGAATTTACTTCCGGCAAGGTTTGGTTTAAGTCCAGATCGACATCTTGCGGGCTGAGGCCACATCCGCTGGTTAAGGCGGCAATGAAAGCGCCAAGGATAAGGGAGGTTAGGCGTAAATTGGTTGAAACTTTCATGATCGGCCTGCAATGCTAATGGAGTCTTTATTTTGATACCGCCGTGGCGCCGTTGACATCGGAATTGTTGATAATGATCACTCCCGGGGGCAGATCGACGCCCGGCTTGATGACAATATTGCCCTGGCCCACCACGCCGTCTTCCTCGGAGATCACCTTGTCGCTGCCCATCATCAGCAGGCCCTTGGCTTTACTGTTGATGAAGGATTCGTTGATGCCGGTTTGTAACGAATCATCCACGGGGGTATCCAAAGGGATGCCGTCGTTCAGATCCGTCGCCATGCCCGGTCCTGGATGGAACAAGCATACAAACAGCCCGATCATCGATATTTTGTGGGGAAAAAGGTTGGACATCATGGTTATCCTGTAAACACTGGGTTGTTTGAATCCAAAAAAGCCAACGGCACATCCTTGTGCTCATGTTGACTTGTCGGCGGGTTATTCGATTACGACTGATCCTTGGTCTGCCCGTCCGCCATCCCGGGCGGTGTTTTGGCTGTTACGGATGTTGGCGCGGTTGCTGATACGGGTATTGCGCAAAGTGGAGTTTTTGATCTTGACCGTGCCCTGGTTGGCTTCGGACTGTTTATTGCCTCCGAAAAATCCACCGAAAGCACCACCACCAGAACCGGATGCCGTGTTGCGTGAATTCGAGATAGTCGCATTATTGGTGACAGAACCGCCGGTGATGGTAGAGCCTTCAGCCAAAACGGAACCGGTGTAAACAGCGCTCATGCCCAATGCCAAAGCCAGAATTTTGATGGATTTTTTCATTTGTCAGTACCTCTGAATAGATCATTGATGTTAAGTCATGTGTTGGTGTCAATGTCATCATCAACACTCACCCCCTAAGCACGGACATCGGCGGAAAAATTTGCCGGGGATTCTTATAGTTTGTTTGCATAATCAAATTCCAATTGGTTTGCTTTCTGTCATCAAGGGTAGAGGAGTGTTAAGCTTTGCCCATGAAGACAGCCCCGCCTTGCTACCTTCAAGCCTTTGCCGTGATTTCGGCGGCCGCGAGCATCGCCGCTGAGAAGGTTCATAGTCCTTCCCTGATTTCTCATCCCCAGTCTGATGCTTTCAGTCCCGGTACTTCTTATCCACTGGCCACGGTGGCTGAAACCTTGCCGGAAATGCCACCAGAGCTGGGGCGTTACCGTTGCCGCAACAATCGTTTGCTATTGGCGGCAATCGGGAAGATGTTCGCTGCGTTGCAAAACGCCATTGAACACTATGGCAATGACCGGATAGGCGTTGTGATTGGCACCAGCGCGTCCGGCATCCGGGAAGGGGAGGTGGCTTTGAAACAATACCGCCAGGCTGGAGAATTCCCGGCCGGATTCCACTACAAACAGCAGGAAATCGGCGGCGCGGCGGAGTTCGTGGCCGCCTTGTTGAATATCAGCGGACCCGCCTGGTCGGTGGGAACCAGTTGTGCCGCTTCAGCCCAGGCCATGCATTCGGCCCGCAATCTGCTCCGTTTGGGGTTGTGTGACGCGGTAATTGCGGGGGGCGCGGAAACCTTTTCCGGCACCACGGTGCAGGGGTTCGCCTCCTTGGGAGCATTGAGCCGGAGCGGATGCAATCCGTTCAGTCAAAACCGCAATGGCACGGTGCTGGGCGAAGGGGCGGCGCTTTTCCTGTTGAGCCGGGAACCAGCGCCGTTGGCTCTGTTGGGAATCGGCATGAGCAGCGATGCTTATCACCTGTCGGCGCCCGATCCCGAGGGAAGCGGAGCGCGGATTGCCATGGAGAGGGCTTTGGCCGACGCTGACGTAAAAGCTTGGCAGATTGGCTACCTCAACCTTCACGGTACCGCCACGCCCCACAATGATGCCATGGAAGCCAAGGTAGTCTTCGATATGTTTGGCGGCAACGTGCCTTGCAGCGCCACCAAGCCTCTCACCGGCCACTGTCTTGGGGCTTCCGGCGCGGTGGAACTGGCCCTGTGCGCCCAGCTGCTGCAGCGGCCGGAATCCCCGCTGCCGGTGCATCACTGGGACGGCTGTCAAGATCCCGGATTACCTCCCTTGCCATTCGCTGACGGCAGCCAGGTCCTGGACCGGAACCGGCCGGTTTGCATGAGCAATACCTATGCTTTTGGCGGGGCCAACGTGTCATTGGTGATTGGCTGTAGTGAGGTCATGAAAAGAGAAGGGTAAATGTGTTGTGCAAGTCTGGGGAGGTGTTTCCCGGGGTAGCGGGAGAACAGGACTGTCTTGCCTGCCGGTAATTTCCCGCGGCGAGGAGTCACCAATGCCCGCAAGATTCTGCAGACCCCTGCAAAATTTGTCGATAATTACAGTTGGCAAATCCTGTTTCTTGCTGGTCCTGCCAGGCGCATGGCCATTTCTGTTACTTCGGGACGACGTCCAATCATCGTTTCTGGTGAAAGAGGCACTAATTTCAAGGCAAAACCATGTCGCTACAAAACGACATGGCGTGCCTGCTTTCCCCGTCCAGAAGCCGGCTCAGCGTTAAAACACAAGCTTTTCTGGTGGGTTCCGGTAAAACCGACACATCGGCCGCTGGCATAGGTATTCTGCTTTGGCCACTCTTTATTATTGTTAGTTATTGGCGAGAGCTCCATGCCTGCCTTATCCCGGATAGTTCAACATCATCGGAAGTGCTGATGAAGTTTCCGGGTTAAGGCATTGCAAACGGGATGTATTCATTACATTTAAGTACAAACCAATGGCATGGAAAGTGCTTTTATTTTGGTTGGCAGGAGCGTTGCAATGCATCATGGATGACTTGGCCTATCCGCCAATCCAGCCCGGTCTCTGAGGGCTGCCTGTCATCTCCAGGGAAGGCTACCCCCATTTGACTTTTATGGATGAAAGTCGGTATTTGGCAGGCAGCCCTCAGAGATCTGGTCATTGCGATTCACCGGAGTCCCAAGGAGTGTGCGCTTGCGCTATTGGGACCTGTGATCCGCTGATATCGCCGTACTGCTTGAATATTTGGATTTTTTATAGGAGAACAATATGGATAAGCCAACCGGACTCTCAGTAACCCCCTCCCCAGCCATGCCGGACTCGCGGGGCGATCCGCTAGATCGGGACCGCATCACCAAGGCGAAGGTTTCCTACAATGCCCGTAATATCCCCCTCGATATTGCCCGTTTTTTGCTGCAAGGCAACGTGCAACCCAAGGCTGGCGACCTGGTGCTGGCAAGGATCCTATCGATCGGCCAGCACCAGCGTCTCGAGTTACCCTCTGGCCGCCGGGCGGGTCTGCATGTGGGGGACGAAGTGATTGTTTGCTATGGCGCCCGCTACGCGCCCGATCAGTTCGAGGCGTATGTGCCTGATTCTCTGGAAGCGTGCCATTTGGTTGCGGCAGGGGGAATCGCTGCCAAAAGTATCAGCCGCCACCGCCGGGTCAAGGCAGCCACTGCCATCATGCCTGTCGGCTTGCTGGCCGACGGGAGGGGGAAACCCATCAATCTCAAAGACTGGCCGGTGGTCAAGCCAGTTTCATGCAAACCCAAAAGGCCGTTTACCGTGGCGGTTGTCGGCAGCTCCATGAATGCCGGCAAAACCACGACGGCAGCAGGCGTGATTCATGCCCTGAAGCAGCGGGGCTTGTCGGTAGGGGCCACGAAAGTCACGGGAACCGGCGCGGGCGGGGACCGTTGGAAGATGATCGATGCCGGCGCGGACCAGGTGCTCGATTTCACCGACGCCGGCCTGGCTTCGACATTTGGCGTCAACAAGCGGGTGCTGGCGTCCACCTTTCGTTGCTTGATCGACAATTTGGCCCTCGCCCGCTCCGATGTCATTGTCGTGGAGGTTGCCGATGGCTTGTTTCAAAAAGAAACCGATGCCTTGTTGTCTTCGGGAATATTCAAGGCATCCGTCGATACGCTGATTTTTGCCGCGAGGGAATCCCTGGCCGCCAAGGCCGGCGTGGATTCTCTGCGGCGCAGGGGATTTCCCATAAGCGCCGTCAGCGGTGCGATCAACGCTTCGCCATTGGCCAGGCGCGAGGCAGAAACGGTGATTGATCTGCCATTGTTGATGCCGGAAGAGGCGGGTGATCTGCTCTACGAGCAATTTCAAATGACCCGGGCTTCCAGGCAATCAGATGCAACCGTCAACGTTCTTTCCTGTGCTCAAAGATAAACATGCCTGTTCCGAAAATGCTCAATTCCGGGCGGAAACAGATTTTCCGCAAGCTCGTTGCCATTGGCTTTATGCAAGCGTTGCTGACGGTCGTTTCTGCCCTGCTGATCAGTTTCCTGTTCGATCAATGGATAGCAGGTGGTTCCGGCGGGTTCGGCGCCAACGCTTGGGGCGTCGCCGTCGCATTGCTTCTGACGACCTGCGGCGGCGCGCTGCTGCGGTACGCGGAACGGGTCAATGCCGAGCGGCTCGGGCAGGCCTATACCTATGAGGTTCGCCTGGCCCTGTACGACCAACTGGTGGACATCGCCCCCTGGACTTTGCAAAAACGCAGCCGCGGTGGTCATTTATTGCGCTTCATCGGTGATTTGACCGCCTTGAGGCAATGGTTGAGCCAAGGATTGGCGGTGTTGACGGTGGCGTTGATCACCAGCACTGTGGCGATACTGGCGTTGGCGCTGATCAATCCGGTACTGGCATCGACCGTTGGGGTGGTCCTGTTGTTCGGCGCCGGTACCGCCATCGCCTCGGGCCGGAAGTTGCACGACCGCATCAAGGAATCGCGCAACCGTCGGGCGCGTATCGCTGCCAACGTCAATGAAAAAATCGCTTTTCTCCCGGTCGTGCAAGTATTCAATCAAATCAAGCGCGAGCGCAATGTCCTGGCTGGGCAGAGTTTGCGCCTGAAGCAGGCAATGATCGAACGCGCCAAGGTTATCGGCCGCTTGAGGGGTATCACGGAAGCGACCAACGGCATCGCTACCCTGTGCGTGTTGCTGGTGGGCGCGTACGAAGTTTCCCGTGGCCATGCGACGCCGGGCATGGTGGTCGCCTCGATGAGTGTCCTGGGAATGCTGTTGCCCTCATTCCGCAGCCTGGGACGGATCTATGAATTTTGGCATGGGTACCGGGTCTCCTTCAACCGCATCGAGTCCTTCATGGCGACGCCCGAATTGATTATCGATAAGCGGGGCACCAAGAAACTGAAAGTCACCAAGGGCGAAATCAGATTCAAAGAAGTTCGTTTGGGCAATGTGTTCACAAATCTCAATGGCACCGTGCCCGGCGGAACGAAATTGGCCCTGGTGGGGCCCAACGGCGCCGGAAAGTCCACCTTGATCGATATGATCGGGCGCTTGGTGGAACCGGATTCGGGAAGTGTCTATATCGATGGACAGAATATCGAACGCTGCAAGCTAGCCTCGCTTCGGCGCGCCATCGGTATCGTCAGCCCGGATTTGCCTCTTTTGAGGGGCACTATCGAACGGAACCTGCGTTACCGCAAGCGCCGCGCCACGGAAGAAGAGTTGGCGAGGGTTTGCCGCTTGTGCGGTGTCGATCAAGTGGTTCTCGAACTGCCCGACGGTCTTGGCACCCGTGTCGTAGATGGCGGGGCAAATCTTTCCTTGGGCCAGCGTCAGCGTATCGCTCTGGCCAGAGCCTTGCTCGGCAAACCGAAAATTCTGCTGCTCGATGAAGCCGATGCCAATCTCGACCAGAAATCCAAGACGTTGCTGGATGATATTTTGGGCGATTTCAAGGGTACCGTGATTATGGTGACGCACCAGTTGGAACGGGTGATCAAGGCCGATCTGATTTGGCATCTGGATAACGGCCAGATCATAGAGTCAGGTCCTCCCGATGCGTTGTTGCAAGGCAGTGGGCCGACGGCATCCCTGTTTCGGTTTGCCCGGCACGGCCGGTTCGGCATGGCAGGATAGGGCGTGGTGCCTGCTTTACAGTCAATGGAAGCGACAGACAAGGAGTTTGCTTAATGAAAACATCAGAAAAAAGGCGAAAGTATTACAATCGGGGTTACCGGCATGCGTCCACGCCGGAGTTACGCTATCACCTCCAGGTACCTTCGGGTGGGGCCTTTGGCAGACCGGTTCTTGTCGCGGTGCATGGCATTTCCCACCGGGCCAAGGAACAATGGCGTGCGTTTGCGGATTTCGCCGAGCGGGAGAACTTTGTGTTGGTGGCGCCGCTGTTTAGCCGAAAGCATTTTCCTGCCTATCAACGCCTGGGAGTCAGCAACAAGCCGGTACCCTATTATTCTGATCTTGCCCTCAACCGGCTGCTCGACGAACTCGGCGGACGCACCGGCGCGGATACCGGAAACATTTATCTGTTTGGCTATTCGGCCGGCGGACAATTTGTCCATCGTTACGCGATGGCGTACCCGGAGAAAGTGCGCGCGGTGACGATAGGATCGGCAGGCTGGTACACCTTCCCCGAATGGCGAGCACCGTTTCCAAGGGGGCTGCGCTTGCGGTCCGGTTCGCGTTTGCTCAAATTCGACCCAGAGAGTTTTTTGAAAGTGCCCATGGCGGTGTTCGTGGGAGAATTGGATATCGAAAGTGACACTGCATTCAAGCGCTCTCCCCGTTTGGATCAGCAGCAAGGGTTGACCCGGGTGGAAAGGGCTCTGCGTTGGACGCGGGCGATGCGGATTGCGGCCCGGTTACACGGTTTCGAAACGGAGTATTCATGTCAAGTGCTGGCGGGCTGCGGCCATTCCTTCGCTGATTGTGTCAGCCATGGAAAACTGGCGGAAAAGGCCATCGATTTTCTGTTTTCCCACTCTGAAAAACAACGGGTGGCGCCACCTCACCCCCCTGTCAATTTCCGGCCGGCATGCCGGATCGCTTGAAAACACGCTATGGAGAAGCCTATGAAAAATTTTGTCTTGATCAAGCCGGATATCGATGTGCAACCTTTCCTGGATGAAATCAATCGCCACCCCAATCCTTGGGAATTACACACCGGGCGCCAGGACAAAATCAAGGTGCAGCGGGAAGCCCGCGCCATTCCCTTGCGGGGCATCGTCAAGTCGAAAATCATGGGGCGCAAGCGCTATGACGTTCACGAAAGCCGGTTTACCACGATCTCCAAACAATTTCCGGTATGCATCGAATTCATCAAGCAGTTCGCACAGGAAATCGGCGGTGAACTGAGCCGGGCGAAACTGGTGAACCTGCCGCCCGGCAACCGCGTCTATCTGCATATTGACCGGGGGGAATATTACAAGATCCGCAACCGTTACCATTTGGTCTTGAGCACGGGCCCGGAGGGAAGCTACCTGAAAGCCGGCGATGAATTCGTGCGGATGAAAACCGGCGAATTATGGTGGTTCGACAACAAAGCCCCCCATGAGTCTTACAATGACTCCGATCAGGACCGGATTCACCTGATCTTCGACCTGTTGCCCAAAACGGCCCAACAGTCACAAGCCGGATCTGCGGATTGAGCGGGCGGCCTTGATGACTATTCGCTTGAAATATCTGGCTCTGCTGTCGGGGACCGCGTTTTCGCTGTCCCTGACAGCCGGTGAAAACACCGCTCTGGAAGGCAAGGAGATTTATCGCCTGATCCGCCAGCAACAGGAAATGCTCCAGCGGCAACAAACCCAGATGCAGGCGCTGAGAAAACAATTGAAGGTACAGCAGGAGCAAATCGAGGCTTTACACAAGCTGGTTCGGCAACAGCATCAGGAAACAGAAAAAAAACACAAGCGGACGGCAAAGAAAGTCAAATCCCTGGCTGCTACCTCCAATAAGGTCAAAATCGGCAAGAAAGGATTGCGGATTGAATCACGGAATGGGGATTACACCTTTCAGGCCGGCGGGCGGATTCACGCCGATTACGCCTATTACGATGATGACAAGACATCCATGGGCAACGGCGCCAGCCTGCGCCGCGCCCGAATCCACTTCAAGGGTAAATTTCTCCGGGATTGGCGCTACAAGGCTGAAATCGACTTTGCGGAAGACAGTAAAGTGGGACCCCGGGCCGTTTGGCTGGGATATAAAGGGTGGGATCTTGTCTCGTTGAAAATTGGCAACTTCCAGGAACCCTTCAGCCTGGAGGAAATGGGAGGTTCAAACGCCATTACGTTTATGGAGCGTTCTCTGGGCAACAGTTTCGCGCCAAGTTACCATCTGGGTATCGGCCTGGATACCCGGGGCGATTTCTGGCATTTTTCCAGCGGTGTGTTCGGCAAAAGCGTCGGCAGAAAGAACGATACCGTCGACGATGGCTGGGGCATCGCCGCGCGGGTCACCATGGCGCCTATTCTATCGGACCGCAAGCTTTTGCACCTGGGCTTTTCCAGCGAATACCGGCATACCGACAATAATAACCAAATCAGGCTTCGTTCTCGGCCGGAATCCAATGTTACCAGTAGCCGGTTGGTGGATACCCGCACCATCAACGGCGTCAAGAAGACGGTTTTGCTGGGTGCGGAATTCGCCGCACTGTACGGCCCGTTGTCAGTGCAGGGTGAATATTTCCACGATTTCGTGGGGCGCGACCGGGCCCCAAACCTGGGTTTCGATGCCGCATACGTGCAGGGAAGCTGGTTTTTGACCGGCGAATCCCGTACTTATCGGGCCAAACGGGGCGTTTTTGACCTGCTAAACCCGCTCCATGACTATGGCGCATGGGAAGTCGCCCTGCGTTACAGCTGGATCAATCTCAATGACCGGGATATCCAGGGAGGAGAGGAGACCAACTACACCCTCGGATTGAATTGGTACGTCAACTATAACGTGCGTTTCATGGTGAATTATATTTTCGCGGAGGCCCATCCCAACAGAAATTCTGTCCATGAGAATGCAAACATAGTGCAAATGCGCGGACAGGTGGTGTTTTGACAGTCTGGGAACCAGCCATTCAACGCACCCATACATCTACCCACGGACTGGTTTCGAGCAACCTTAGCAATCTTTCTTTGCCGAGATCCTGGAGCAGGGCGCTTTTCTGACGCGTCTGATTTCGGAAATCATTGTCCCACCAGGATATGCCGATGTCGCCGCCGTCTGCCGCCGGATCGATATTCACAATCCGCTGCTGGGTTTGGCCAACATAGAGATTGATCCAGCGGTTCTGTTCTGCCGCCTGGCACGGCGAAACCATAATCAGCCACACCAAAGGGAACCATTTGAATGGTAAAAACTTCATGACGCCCTCCTCATGAACAGCGCCGTTCCATTGCTTGCTTCAATTAAAAACACCCCCCGCTTTCGAGTCAAGCCCGTTAGCCGCAAAATCAGTGATATATCATCAGTACCGCCCTAAATTTCTTGCGAAAACCATTTGAAGGTGGTAGTTGTACAGAAGTCACAAAGACCCAAAAGGAGACTATTATGAAGAATCAGTGGATGACGTTGTTTTTTTCTACCTTCCTTTTCCATGCTGCCCAGGCGGATGTGGAAATCATCACGGATCGCGCCGTGGTGGGGAGTGATGATGTTCTGGAGGCCAGGTTGCGTTTCCCGGTGGCGGATGAGGGGGATTTGTATGTCGCCGCCAGGATCGGAGAAAAACTCCGTTTTTATGGCGAAGACGGCAAATTCCACTCAACGCCGGTACCTTACCGCCGGACAGGACCTTTCCATCAGGAGGAGACTATTTTTCGCTTTCCCGGCATGATGGTGCCGCCGGGGCGGTATATCCTTTATTCCGTGGTGACCGACGAGGGGGCGGACGTTTACGACACCCATCGTTGGCATGGGCCGCTTGCCCGGCAACTTTTCATCGCCAATCAGCCGCCGCAGATGAGCGGGGACCACGACAGGGATGGCTGGCCCGACGACGATGACGATCATGACGGTTTTTCCGAGATGGATCATGACTATGACGGCTGGCGGGATGACGATGATAACCGCAACGGTATTCCTGATCTGGATGAAGAACATCCAAGGGGTGTCAGAGGAGACAGGCCGGGTGTCAAAGACAGGCCGGTGCCT
>Ga0256841_1002810_pt1 | contig 13501 bp, 10 predicted proteins | sample 356308metaG_FD_185971 | JGI IMG/M metagenome (GOLD analysis project Ga0256841, IMG submission 185971) | Hydrothermal vent microbial communities from Mid Atlantic Ridge, Atlantic Ocean - 356-308 | ecosystem: Environmental > Aquatic > Marine > Hydrothermal vents | place: Atlantic Ocean: Mid...
TTTGGGGCAGGAAGCTGGTTCGCTGGCTATGCAGCGGATGTTTTTGCCCTGTTCGAAATTGAGTCGCAGGAAGGGGAAAGAGATACCCGCGAAGTTGGAACCTCCTCCGAAGGGAGCTACTACGATATCGGGCATGTTGCCTGCCTTTTCCATTTGCAGAATGGCTTCCTGACCGATGACTGTCTGGTGCATGAGTACGTGGTTGAGCACGCTGCCCAAGGCGTATTTGGTGTTTTCGTCTTGTGCAGCGACTTCTACGGCTTCGGAAATAGCGATGCCCAGGCTGCCCGGGGAATCCGGGTCTTCGGCCAGGATTTTGCGTCCGGCTTCGGTTTGGTCTGTGGGTGAGGCGTGCACTTTAGCCCCCCAGGTATTCATCATGACCTTGCGGTAAGGCTTTTGTTGATAGCTGATTTTGACCATGAAGACTTCGCATTCCAGGCCAAACTTCTGGCAGGCGAAGCTCAAAGCGCTGCCCCATTGGCCGGCTCCCGTTTCAGTTACGATGCGTTTAACGCCTTCTTGTTGGTTGTAATAGGCCTGTGCAACGGCCGTATTGGGTTTGTGTGAGCCACTGGGGCTGACTCCCTCGTATTTGTAGTAAATTTTTGCGGGGGTATCCAGGGCTTTTTCCAGGGCATAAGCTCTGTACATGGGAGTGGGACGCCAATGCTTATAGATGTTTCTGACTTCTTCGGGAATTTCTACCCACTTGTCCTGGCTGACCTCTTGCATGATGAGGGCCATGGGGAAAAGCGGTGCTAAAGCCTCCGGCCCTATGGGCTCTTTGGTGCCGGGATTGAGCGGAGGCAATGGCTTGTTAGGCATATCCGCCACGATGTTGTACCAGTGCGTGGGAATTTCCTTTTCTGAAAGCAGGATTTTCTTGTCTTGCATTGGAAAATTGCTTTAGGGGGTGAACAAATTAGATAATGGACAAAATGGCAAGCCAGGCCGGCCATTCAAAGAATTTTCTTTTTGGGTAGGTTTGTGTTTCAGTCAGTAAGCCTAAGCAGGTCTGTTGAGCAGCAAGCATTTGATGATTGATATACTCATGGTGAAGTGGTTTGGGAGGCGTCAGCCTTTCAAACTCCCTATCTTTCACTCGTTGGGGAGCCGTAAATATCCCAAGCCATTTCGGTTTGAGTATAGATACAGATAAGCAAATATAGGCAAGTGTTTTTTATTTTTTTCTATAAAGCTCGCAATTTTTCATCTTTGAGGGATTTGAAGAGCTTGCTTTGACGAGAGTGAGCCTTTTATGAGAACCTGGACATTTAGTATTTTGCTTCTCAAATCGTTTTCAGGTTTTAAAAAATATTTTGATTTGCTGTTTTTGTTATACATATCTTTGGTTTTGCAATGGGTTTTTTGGTTGTATTTTTTTCGACCTTTGGCTAAGTTACGAAATGTGGAAGGGGGGGAGTCCGGCTCTTTTCCTTCTTTGAGCATAGTGCTTTGTGCGCGCAATGAAGCGGAAAACCTGAGGCATAATCTTCCTGTTTTGTTGGCCCAACGTTATCCCGGGGCCTGTGAGGTTTTGGTGGTTGACGATTGCTCTACGGATGAGACTTTGGAGGTTTGCAGGGAGCTGGCTTCGCAGCAGGAAGGGCTTGCTTTGCGGGTGCTCAGTTTGGAGGGGCCTAAGCCGGAGGGTAGCGGCAAAAAGCAAGCCCTTGCGGAGGGCATTTCAGCGGCCTGTTATGAGTATGTCCTGCTTACGGATGCCGATTGTCGGCCGGCTTCTCCTTTTTGGGCCAGGCAAATGGCGGAGCCTTTTTTGCGGGGCTGTGATTTGGTTTTGGGTTACAGCCCATTTGCACGTCGTCCGGGTTTGCTGAATGCCTTTCAGCGCTTTGAGGGGTTGTGGACGGCGATTCAATACCTTTCTTTTGCCTTTCGGCAAATGCCTTACATGGGTGTGGGGCGCAATTTGGCTTACGCCAAATCGCTTTACCGTTCGGTTGGCGGGTTTGAAGCGCATGCCGATTTGCCTTATGGAGATGACGACCTTTTCGTTCAGGATGTTTCGGACAAAGCTGTTTTTGAGGTTTGTCTTGAGCCGCAGAGTTTTGTTTGGACGGAGGCCTTGCCTCATTGGCGAGCGTACTGGCAACAAAAGCGCAGGCATATAGGGGCTGCGAGCCGGTATAAGCTAAGAGACAAAATATTGCTTGGGCTTTTGTCTTCCGGTTTGGTTTTTCATGTGGGCTTGGGGTATTTGTTGCTGCCGTTTTATTTTTGGCAGGCCGGGCTTGCGCTATTGCTTCGCTATGTTTTGGTGTGGCCCATAGCTTTTCGCCTGAGCAAAAAGCTGGGGCAAGAAGATTTGGGCAGGTATTGGCCGTTTTTTGAGATTCTTTTGGTTTTGTATTTGTTGGTTATGGCTCCGGTTGCTTTTCCGAGGAAAAATAAAGGGCCTGTCGTATGGAAGTGGTAATTGTTTTAGGCAGATGTCGGCTTATTGGTTTTACGGCTCATCTCACAAATTTTCTTCTCGTAGTGCTCGAAAGCGTTTGCGGGCTTCTACAGCGAAGGTGCTGTCGGAGAATTCCATGAAGAGTTTTTCGTAGAGTTCTTTGGCCTTTTCTTTTTGGTGGAGTTTGGTTTCGTAGAGTTCTGCCATTTGAAAGAGTGCATTATCAGCTCGGATACCATCGGCATATTTTTCCACGATTTTGTTTAGGGTTTGGATGCTGTGTTGGAGTTCACCTTTTTTCAGATAGATTTGAGCTTTGAGGTAGAGCACGTCATCATCCAGGGCGTGGTCGGGGAATTTCAGCAGCAGGCTGTCGAGTTTTTTTTCTGCTTCGTCCAGTTTGTTTTGGAAGACTAGCAAGTCGGCTTGTGCGTACATGCCAAGGGCTTCGGCTGTGGTATCCAGGCCGAGGTTGTCGGTGATGAAGATGGAGAGGTCCAGGGCGTCGTTGGCGATGAGTTTAGAGGTGGAAGCCTTGAGGACGTCGAGTTGGGTTTGCGCCCAGCCGAAGTCGCCGTTGTAATAGAAGAGTCGGGCATTGCGGAATCTGGCTTCGTGCCCGAGCGGGTCGTCTTGCAAGGCTTTATCCACTTGAGCGTAAAGGAGGGTAGCTTCCCAGATTTCTCCCTTAATGAGATAGAGGTCACCCAGCGTGATTTTGGTTTTACCCAGTGTTGTGGGTGAGAGGCCCGGTATATCGATGACTTGTTTTAGCAGTTGTATGGCCGAGTCGATTTTATTGAGTTGGAAGGCTTCGAGTTTGGCCAGTTCGACAGCGATGTGGGCTGTGCGGGGCGTGAGGTGGAATTCTTTGAGGAAGTTTTGGTATTGTTTTTCCAGGTCGAGAGCGGCGAGGGTGTCTATGGGATATTGGTCAAAGACCATCAGGCCTTTGGTTTTGAGGGCGAGGCGCTGGGCTTCGATATAGGTGGGGTTTTCAGGGCCTTTATCAGTCAGGTACTCAAAGATTTTTAAGGCGGCTTTGTAGTCTTTGTCTTGCAGGGCTGTTTGGCCCAGGTTGAAGATGTTGTAATCGTAGCCACCTACTCGTTTGTCGAGGGATTTTATTTGCCGAAAGGCCCCCAAATAATTTTTTTCGCGCAGGAGGGCCCAGGCCAGGAACTCGGGGTATGTGTTGTTTTCCGGTTCTTTTTGTATGCGATCGTAGAGTTGGGTTTTGAGTTCTTCGAAGTCTTTTTCAGAGAAGTATCGTTGGAAGATGGTTTGCAGGGTAGTTTGCCTGCGGGGGTTCATGCTGAGGCTATTCAGGTAATTTTCAATGGCTTTGGCGTTGAGGCCTTGCCGGCGGTAGAGGTCGCCCAGGTTGTAATAAACCAGTTCATCGGGGCCGAGCATATTCATGCCTTTTTCATAGGTGCGGGCGGCCAGTTCGTACAGTGCTTGGGAGGTAAAGGCTTGCGCCAAACGCACCACAGCGTATTTGTCTGCGGGCAGGTTTCGAATAGCTTTTTCGTATTGTTGTTGAGCTTTGTCCGGTAGGTCTTGCCTTTTGAGTAGTTGTCCGTAGGTGACGTACAATTGTACTTTTTCCGGATGATTTTTCAGCGCTTTTTTGATGTTTTTTTCCGCATCGGCATAGTTGCCGGTTTCCATAAGGCAACTGATGTATCTGTTGAAGTAGAAATCGTTAGTGGGGTACTGTTTGGCCAGTTTTTGGTAGAGGCTGGCAGCCTTTTCGTATTCTCCATTGCTGTAGTATTGTTGTGCCAGCTGGGGTTCCTGAGCGGAGAGGTTTGCCAGGTTTGTGAGGAGTAGGATACATACCGACCAAAGCGTTTTCATGGCATTGTTTTTAACTTGAGTTTTTATAGAGGCCTATGTAGAACGTGAGAGGGGGCTTTGTGGTTGTGTTTTTTTGTTTTTAAGCTTTGTGGCGGGCGATTTTCAGAATTTCTTTTTCAATTTTTTGGAAGAGTTCGTCGGAAAGCGGAAGGAGGGGGAGTCTTGTTTCGCGGGAGCAAAGGCCCAGGGCTTCCAAGGCGCCTTTGATGCCGGCGGGATTACCTTCCCGATAGAGCAGCTCGTTGAGAGGCAGGAGGCTGTTGTGGATTTTTCGCGCTTTTTCCCATTCGCAGTTCAAGGCATAGCGGACCATGGAAGAAAATCGGTCGGGCAGGGCATTGGCCATAACGGATACCACGCCGTCGGCGCCACAGGCGATGAGCGGTAGGGTCAGCATGTCGTCACCTGAGAGGACGAGAAAGTTGTCGGGTTTTTGCGAAAGCAAGTTCATGATTTGCGTCAAATTACCGGAGGCTTCTTTGATGCCGATGAATTGCTCTTGGCCCTTTTCGGCCAAGCGCAACACGGTTTGGGGCAGTAGATTGGAGCAGGTGCGGGAGGGGATGTTGTAGATGAGGATGGGCTTGGGGGAGGCTTCTGCCAGCTGCATGAAATGGGCATAGAGACCTTCTTGGGTGGGTTTGTTGTAGGGGGGAGAACTGATCATGATGGCATCGACGGCGGAGTAATCGAAGCTTTGGAGGTGTTCTTTCAGGGCTTGGGTATTGCTGCCACCAAGGCCGGCGACGATGGGTTTTCTGCCGGCGTTGATTTCTATACAGAGTTTGAGGAGCTGTTTTTTTTCAGTATCGAATAGGGTGGAGGCTTCGCCTGTGGAGCCCAAGGGGACGAGGAAGTCTATTTGAGCGAGGATGAGTCGTTCGGTCATTTCGGCAAAAGCCGCATAGTTAACCGGGCCATTTCTAAAGGGTGTAACCAGAGCTACACCGGTTCCTCTAAACGGGGAGGGATTCATATTGGCTTTGCATTTTTTGGAGGTATTGCTCTGCTTGTCGAATGAACTCCTGGATATTCTGGTCTTTGTTCATGTCTAGCATGAGGTCGCAGGCTTCGGCAGCTGCTCGGGCTGATCCTACGCGAAAGCGGGCTGCGGAGAGGGTGGCTATGTAGTCCATCCAAGGTTGCGGTTGTAGCGACAAGTGCAGCAGGATATCGAAAGGTTCTTGGATGAAGCGTCGTGTTTCTTCGGCTTTAGGCGTGAAGAACCAAGAGAGGTCTTTGCGGTTGAAGTTGGGGAAGGGGTGGTTGCTGTTGTCCGCTGTATTGTCCATGAAGCCCAGGAGTTTGACCCGCTTGCCACTTTTTTTGAGTTGCCTGGCATAAGCCAGTACCGGATTGCGATTTTCCAGTTCGGTGCCGTCGAAGAGGATGCCGATGTAGCGAGCCTTTTCCAGGGAGAGCGAGGCTCGTTTATGGTGTTGGTTGTGTAGTTTTTTTTTCAGCTCTCGTTGAAAGAGGCGCTGGCGTAGTTTCTCAAACATGCTGTTTCGGCTTTGTAGCCTTTAAGCCCCGGCTATGATTTTTTTTTCTTTCGTTTTTTTCCTTGGCCGGAGTCGGCTTCTTCTTTTAGTGTATCATAAACGCCCATAGAGGCGTATTTGTTGATTCTGGCTTCGATGCGTTTTTCAGGGTCCATGGGCATGAGTTCTTCGAGGGCTTTTTTGATGTGGCGTTTGAGGGTTTTGGCCATTTCTTCGGGATGGGCATGAGCGCCGCCCAGGGGTTCTTTGATGATGCCGTCGATGAGGCCAAATTCGTACATGTTTTCAGCAGTGAGTTTCAAGGCTTCAGCGGCTTGTTCTTTGTAGTCCCAGCTACGCCATAGGATGGAAGAGCAGGACTCCGGAGAAATGACGGCATACCAGGTGTTTTCCAGCATATAGATGCGGTCGCCCAGGCCGATACCCAGAGCGCCACCGGAGGCGCCTTCTCCAATGACGATGCAGATGATGGGTACTTTGAGTTGAGCCATTTCAAAGAGGTTGCGGGCTATGGCTTCGGCCTGGCCGCGTTCTTCGGCTTCTATGCCGGGGAAAGCCCCCGGGGTGTCGATGAGGGTAATGACTGGATAGCCGAAGCGCTCGGCCAGCTTCATCAGGCGCAGGGCTTTGCGATAGCCTTCGGGATTGGGCATGCCAAAATTGCGGTATTGGCGCATTTTGGTGTTTACTCCCTTTTGGTGCCCGAGAATGACGATGGTCTGACCATCCAGCTTGGCCAGCCCCCCTACGATGGCCTTGTCGTCTCCAAAGCAACGGTCGCCATGCAGCTCTATGAATTTTTTGCACATTTGTTCAATGTAAAAGAGCGTATAGGGGCGGTTGGGGTGGCGGGCGAGTTGTACCTTTTGCCAGCCACTGAGATTGCTGTAAATTTCTTTGGCTGTAGCTCTGATTTTGTTTTCCAGCTCCGTGACCATAGGCTCTACATCCACTATGCCTTCTTCGCCAACTTCTTTAACTTTTTTTAATTGTTCATACAGCTTCTCCAAAGGCTTTTCAAAATCTAAAAAGACCATGCTGGTGTTTTTTGACCGTTGCTTTTGCTTTTTATCCATATTTGTACGCTCAAAGGTAGCAAAACTTGTGGTACCCCCTCATTGATTTTTTGAAATATACCCAAACCGAAATGGTTTGGGATATTCACGACTCGCAAACGGGCCAAAGATAGAGGATTTGGGAGGTGCCAGCCTCCCAAACCACTTCGCCATGGGTACACTTCCTTCCTCGGAAAAACGACCGGCACCTGCGAATAAAGAACTGTATAGAGGCATGGCGCAGGAGGCTTTAAGCCCTAAACCAAAGCGAGATATTTTATGGCATCGCCAGGGGTGGGCTGAAAATATTTTTTGAAAAAAAGCGGCATAAAATTTGGTCATAAAAAATTGTTAGCCTACCTTTGCGGCACCTTTCCTCGAAAGTCAAACGCGCTGAGAAACTAATTGGTAAGAGGCGCGTTATTTGGAGGCATAAGGGAAAAGGTCCGGTAGTTCAGCTGGTTAGAATACCTGCCTGTCACGCAGGGGGTCGCGGGTTCGAGTCCCGTCCGGACCGCAAAATCAAACACGATTTAGTTTTCATAGCTTTAGGGGGTTTGGGCCGTAAGGTCCAAGCCCATTTTTCATTTTATGCCAAGCCATTTTGCCATAAACATGTCTGAACTTGCCTGCTTAGTGGTGTGGTATGAGCGTTTTTGCGTTGTCTGCCATGTGCGAAGAGCAAGGTTAAGGGATTAACTCGTTTTTGTTGTATTGGAGTTAGATAAGGGCGATAGCGGACTCGGGTATTTTATCGTTGGAGAGGCTGTAAGCCAGGAAGAAGCCTCCGCCGCCAGCTCCACAGAGTTTTAGGCGATATTCATTTTCAGTCAGGGAGGTTTTCCAAAGGTGGTGCAGGCTTTGAGGAATCATTTCGCGCAGGTGCTGCCACTGAAAGAGGCTGATGGCTGTTACGGCTTTCGCCAAATGTTTTTGGTCTCCCTTGAGCAAGGCATCTATGGCTTGACGGGTGGCAGGCAAGAATTGTTGTTCGAGGGCTTGGAGGAAGGAAGGAGAGAGGCATTTTTTTAAAAACAATTGGACTAAGGGGCCCGTTTTGCGGGTTTGCCCGCTGTCCAGGAGAGAAAAGCGGCGGAGTAGAGCTGGAGGTAGGGGCTTGAGGAGTTGTAAGGTGCCGTTTTCTTCTCTGAGCACGGGTTGCTGGAGGAGCGAGATGAGAGGGTCCATACCGGAACTTTGTCCGTGGAAGAAACTTTCCAGTACAGCCAGCTCCTCTCGGATTTGAATGGGTGAGCTATTCGTTTTTTGCTTGCGGGTGGCGAAAGTGTCGTAAAAAGCAGCACACAGGGCACCGGAGCTGCCCAGGCCGTAGCCCGAGGGAATATCCGATTGGAAGTGCAGAGTCGGCTGCTTGGCAAGCATTTGCCGAAAGGCAGCAAGTCTATATTTCTGTCGAAGTAAGCCTTTGGTTTGTTTAGCTTCGAGATAGTCAGCCCAGCGTAGAAGTTGCTCTTGATGAGGGTTGGGCGTTGGCTGTTCGACCCAGCGCCCGCTGTATTTGCCGAAAGGCAGGGCCAGAGAGGCTCCGGATCGCAGAATGGCGTATTCGCCGAAGAGAAGGACTTTAGCCGGGTAGGTAGAGGAGTACATCATTTTTTGTAGTCGAGCAAGGAGGCTTTCGCTTGAGCTATCATCTCCAGAAAGGTATTGACCTGATTGAGGTGGGTGCGGAAAGAGAGGACGGCAAAGCGCAGCCAGAAAATTCCGTTGATCAAGGTTGAAGAGACGAAGATGCGGCCGTCGCGGTGCAGTTCTTTCAGCAGGCGGCGGTTGAAGCTGTTGGCATCGCCTTTCTCGGGCAGGTAGCGATAGAGTACGACCGACAAAGGCGGCTCGGGCCCTGTTTCGAAGCCCAGCTCTGCGATTTTGTGGTAGAAATAGCGAGCCAGCAGATGCTTTTCTCTGAGGGCGGCTTTGAAGCGATCGAGGCCGTTGAGTTGCAGGCTGAGCCAGAGGCGCAAGCCGCGAAAGTGCTTGGTCAGTTCGGGAGAAAGTTCTGCAGGATCCCATAGGGAGAGGTCGGTTTTTACGGCATCTTGCATGTAATTGGCTTTGTAGCGGTGGGCTTTGTGCAGGGCCTCTACGTTTTTGACGAGCACTGCACCCAGGCCGTAGGAGAGGAAAAGCCCTTTGTGGGGGTCTATGGTGATGCTGTCGGTGCGTTCTATTCCGCTAAACAAGGGCCGGAGCTCATCTGCCAGCAAGAAGAAGCCCCCATAGGCAGCGTCGAGGTGAAGCCACAAATCGTATGCCTGTGCGATGTCTGCCAATTCGTCGAGGGGATCCACGGCACCGGTGTCGGTGGTGCCGGCGGCAGCGATTAGTAAGAAAGGGCGTAAGCCGGCTTTTTGGTCGGCGATGATTTGTTCTTGTAAAGCTTGAGGCGACATGCGAAACTGTTCATCCATGGGGATGTAGCGCAATGTGGCTTCTTTTAAACCCGCAATGTTTAAGGCTTTTTGAATGGAGTGATGTGCCTGTTCCGTGAGGTAAATGGTGCTGCGGGGAATGTCGAGGCAAGAGAGGTCTTTGTCTTCCCTGGCCGTGGTGATGGCGATGAGGTTGGCGATGGAGCCTCCGGATGTCAAATTGCCAAGAGCTGTTTGGGGGTATCCAACCATGTTGCACATCCAGCGCAGCAGGCTGTTTTCCAGCCGTACGGCCCCCGGGCCTGCAAAGGAAATACCTGCATAGGCGTTGGTGATGGCTGCCAGATAATCCCCTAAGGCTGTGGTATAGATACCTCCGCCGGGGATATAGCCCAGGTGCCCGCCTGAAGCGGGGTTTAATCCGGAAGAGAGCAATTGTTCTTGTAAAAAATCCAGCGCTTCTTCCATTTTACGCCCTTTTTCCGGCAGGGGCAAATCCCGAAACCCTCCGGGGGGTGGAGCAGCCTTGTAAGCTGGTTCTTCGGGAAGGCTATCGATAAAGCGGGCGGCAAAATTTGCCGAAAGGCGAACCCACTCTGCGCGTTCTGCCTCTGAAGCTTCCAGTTTTCGGGCTGTTTTTTCCAGTTGTCGGATCTCTTTGAGCAAGTTCTTTTCCATAGGCTTGCAAAAGTGTAAAGAAAATCCGACTTTTGCTATTGAATTTTTGTTTCATAACCCCAAAAAAAAACCAAAATGCGTTGGTTTACCTTTTTCTTTTTTCTCTTTCTTTCTCCGCACTTTCTTTTAGCCCAACCCTGTGCACCCGGTAGCATTGTACTCAATACACAGAACCAGGTGGATAGTTTCAGGATCAATTATCCGCCGGAGTGTACCCAGGTCGTTCAGGATTTGATCATTTCGGGCGAAGACATCACTCATTTGGATAGCCTCCTGGGCTTGAATTTCATAGGAAGGGATCTGATTATTTCAGGCAACTTGTTGTTGACTACTTTGCACGGCCTTGATAGCATAGTGGTCGTAGGAAGACACCTCAAGATTGAAGACAACCTGCAGCTCTTTGACGTCAATGGCTTGAATGGGCTGCAGTCGATTATTGGGCAATTGTGGATTAGAAATAACCCCAGTTTGCAACATGTGGACGGACTGGAAAACCTGTCGGGAATCATAGGCAATTTCCGTCTGGAGGATAATGCGGCCCTGGCTGATGTGTCGGGCCTCAAATCTCTGGGTGCTGTGGGTGGGAATTTTTTGATCAACAATAATATTTCACTTCCGAACTTGTACAATCTTAGGAAGCTGATGTCTGTAGGAGGTACGCTGCAAATCAAGGGCAACAGCAGTTTGGTTCAGGTTTCGGATCTTTCTCACTTGCAGAGTATAGGGGGGCATTTAATAATATGGGGGAACGATGTTCTGCAAAGCGTTCATGGTTTTATTCATTTGACGAGTATAGGCGGCTATTTGTACATTCGCAACAATCCGGTTTTGCCCGATTTGTTGGGGCTGGACAATATAGACCCCACGGGCATTGTTTTTCTCATCATCAAAGACAATGCATCGCTCTCGCTTTGTTCGGTAATGAGCGTGTGTGAGTATTTGAATGGCACAGGGCCTCGTGTCATCAATGGCAACCCGGCCAGTTGTGCTACGGAGGCTCAAGTGGCTGACCTTTGTCTGTTGCTACCTGTAAGTCTGGTGTCTTTTGAGGCGGAAGTAAAGGCTGAAGGCGTTTTACTTCGCTGGGAAACCGAAGACGAAACAGAAAACCTGGGTTTCAACATACAGCGGAGTGCAGATGCTCAAAAGTGGGAAGATATAGGTTTTGTTTCGAGCTCCGGCGGTGGAGTTTACTCCTTTTTAGATGAGCATCCGTTTTCGGGGCGGGGGTTTTACCGCTTGCAGCAAGTGGATCCGGATGGTTTATCGGTTTATTCTCCCGTGGCCTCAGCTGTATGGGGTGAGGCCTTTCGGCAAATTTTTGTTTATCCCAATCCGGTAGAAAATTTCTTGTGGGTAGGGGGGCTTTCCGGCCTTTCGGCAAATGAGGAGGTGCCTTATGCTCTTTACGACTTGGCCGGGCGCTTGATGCGGCAGGGAGTTTTGGAAGGGGCACCTATTGATTTGAGTGATTTGCCGGCAGGTTTTTATCAGTTGAGGCTTGAGCTCTATGGAAATGAGCAAATTTTTAAGGTTATGAAATAAGCCCGTTGAAAGCTCTTATCGTTCGAGGCGCTGATGTTTAATAGTGTATTCTTGTTGCTTGGGAATGCCTCGGGCATTCCCAAGCTCTTGTTTGTCGGGCTGTGTTGCTTTTTTAGTTTTTGACGAATTTTTGGACGCCGATTTCCCCGTCGTCATAAGTGATTTTGACGAAGTACAGGCCGGAGGGAAAATCTTCAACTGCGATACCGGTTTGTCTGTCGCCTTGTGCAGGCATTTGTCTAAGCCGTTTTCCACTTGCGTCGTAAATCTCGATATACTCCAGCGGTCTGTACAGGGAAATGATGGTCAATTGGTCGGTAGTTGGGTTTGGAAAGAGTAGGAGTAATTCCTGCTCGGGGCCTATTTCTTTTTGTTGTCCTTCCAACCTGAACAATTTTCCTGCACCCGGTTCCAAGTACAGGTTATATGTTGCACCGTACTCATTGTTTTCGAATGAGACGTCTTCCCAGGTATTGGTTTCGACATCGAAAGTTTGCAATTCGTTCAAGGTGTAATTGATGAAAACTTGAGTTTCGAGCTCGTCGTCATAATCTTTGTTCATGACCATGTAGTACTTTTCCTCTTCGTTATCGTCTTTAAAAGTACCTACGATGAGGGAAGCAAATTGGTCGGGTTGTATGATGATGTTGGGTTTTTCGGCGGTGTTGTACCGCATGTCGTCGCTGTGATAGACGGCCGTTGTGGTTAGGTGTTCCATGATATCTTTCAGGCTATCGATTTCAGCATTCAGGGTCTGAATTTGCGGATAGACCTGAGGCCCGCAGGGATTTCCCGTAACGCCCCATTCGTGGTACCAGTGAAACCAAATGATGCCGTGCACTCCATAGGCCAAGGAGGAGTAGATGAGCCATCTCATTTCACTTTCATCGGGAACTCTCCACTCCAGGAAGGCAGCACTTGTGCCATTGGTGCCGACGGCCTGGAGCTCTGTGTAAAAGGGAATGTCGTAGCTCAACGAAAAACTCCTCATTCGGAGAATCTGTTTGAAGTAATCGTCTTGCTCATCGTAGCCATCGAGGTAAAAAATATACCTGTCGTAGCACAAGATATCGGCCTTTGTTATTTGGAGGAATTTGTCCACATAGGGGTCATCTCCAATGGGATAGTCTCTGTATTCGTCGGGTTCGAAGTAGGGCCATATTTCGACGAGGCAGGGTCTGGTAGGGTCGTTTTGCCTGATTCTGGCTATGACTTTGGCGATATTTGGAAATGCCGTTTCGTAAGGTTCGTTGCAAATGTAGTATCCGACTAGTTTGGGATCGTTTTTGTATTTATTGACAAAGGCGTCGAGCTCGAGGAGCATTTCTTCGGTGATTTCTTCTACAGGGGTATTGGGCCCCCCTTTCAGGTACCGGTCTTCGCCTTCTTCGCCGTAGAAATTGGCAATATCGAGCAGATAGGTAAACCCGAATTGCTGCACCTTTGCCATCAGTTGGTCGTCATCTCTGACCCACATCATGTTGTCGAAGTTTGCGTTTTGATAGTATTCGAAGACCTCATCTTCAAAGGGCGGGCCGGCGTCCAGTTGAGCGTAGGGCGGGTTATAAGCGCTGAGAAAGAATTCGTTCTCGTGCCAGTACTCATTCACGACATTCAGGCTGATGGCTTTTTCCGCGTATTCGGGTTTGGTGATTTTCAGTTTTAGAGGAAAAGCAGCTATTGAATCAAATCGGACAGTCCACAGCAGGGTGTCGCGAGTTTGTTCCGGAATAGCAATTTCTCGTTCAAGAGGCCCTTCGACGAGTTGTACGAAAGGGGATTGTGGAAGTACAAGTCGGGCAGTAAGGGATAGTGCAAACTGATTCTTGTTTTCAACAATAGCCCTTATCGGAATGTCTTTGTGGAGTTTGACGACAACCCGCAAAGGTGAAAAATCGATGATTTCAAAATTTGAAGTCTGTTGGGCTTGAGTAGTTGGTAGCAGTGCGTTCAACAGCGTAAACAAAAAAAGTAGCTTGATTCGCTTCATGCTTGACTTTGTTTTATTTCGCGTCTTTGTGTTCTTGTTGTTTTTTGTTGTAGGTTGGA
>Ga0256841_1002811_pt1 | contig 13499 bp, 6 predicted proteins | sample 356308metaG_FD_185971 | JGI IMG/M metagenome (GOLD analysis project Ga0256841, IMG submission 185971) | Hydrothermal vent microbial communities from Mid Atlantic Ridge, Atlantic Ocean - 356-308 | ecosystem: Environmental > Aquatic > Marine > Hydrothermal vents | place: Atlantic Ocean: Mid...
GGCAATGTTGCTTCTTGGTATCCAATGGAGTTAGTTGATAAAAGCATACTTAAGTCTTGTATAAATGCAGGTGATAAAAAGGCATTTTACGCCTTGTATAAATCGTGTTATAATTACATGATGAGTATAATCGTGCGCTATTCAAATGGAAGTCAAGACCAAAAGTGGTTATTGAATCAATGTTTTGCCAAGGTGGCACTTAACCTGGATAAATACGATATTAATCAACCCTTCAAATCGTGGATGAGCCGGGTAATGGTCAATGAAATATTAGACCACAAGAGAAAAGAAAAACGAAGGGAGGTTGCTGAATCCAAGTACAGTAGGGACAAGAACCACACGATTACCTTCAATTCAGGAGAAAGGGATCTACAGCTTAATGACTTATTAAGTTTATTGGACAAACTGCCGCCGCAGACCAAAATGGTATTCAATATGTACGCTATTGATGGTTTTAAACATCGAGAAATCGCACAAAAATTGAAGATTAGCGTAGGGACATCCAAGTGGCACTTGGCACAGGCTAGAAAACAATTACAAGAGTTGATCCAGGCAGTTGAAGAATTGCCTGAAGAATTCAATCCAAATCCTGCATTAGAGAATGGGTATAAAACTAAATTATTCAATAAACAGTAAGAGAGAAGGGAGTATCAACTAATGTATAATGGAATCAAAAATAAGAAAATAATTATTGAGATAAACAATACGCTTTGGGTTAAAAATGAGTATCTGATGAGGGAACAAACCAATAACATAGATGAACGCTTTCGGCAGGGTTTTGAAAACCTTGAATTTGAAGGTATGGAGGCACAATGGGAATCCGTATATGCCACCTTGGAGTCCAAACGCAGACGCAGGTTTGGGTTCTGGATAGATTGGAGAGTGGGAATGGCCCTGTTTATACTGCTTCTGATGGGGAGTGTGTATTATTTTCTTCGTCCGCCTACTGCACTTCCGGCAGTTGAAATTCGCTCTCATAAATCGGTTAAAAAGGACGAAAATAAAAGAATTAACCCTAGAATTTTGGCATCCACATCCCCAAAGAAGACCTCAGATAATCCCCAATATTCAAACCGGCATTCCACGTTAAAGAGTCATAATATCTCAAGTTCAACCCGTATCGCGGATGTAATAAAAACAGACAAACAATCTAATACCAATGAAAGGAGTTTAGCTTCTTCTTATGAAGAAACAACAAGTTCTCAAGTTCATCATAAGAGTGGCGATAGGAATAGACTTGCACCATCCCCTCCTATACTTCAGAAACAAACATCGGAGCCTGTTCAGTATGCAGTTCAATTGGAAGGCCATGTGATGGAGGGAATTTCAAGTAATCGGTATCCTTCTATTTCATTGCCCCAAATGAGTAAATTTGAATCGGCACACCCTGTAGAGATAAAAACAAAGCATTTTAGAGGACATTGGGAAGGTAAAGAGATATTCTCCCTTATATCTTCTCCACAGCAGATTTCCGGAGGAGGATATACCGGCTTCCGGGGAGGGGTTCGTGTTTCTTATTCGTTTTCACGATGGGCTTTTCTCTCATCGGGATTATCGGTCCTGTATAAACACAATGCGGCTGGATTTAATACGGTGGTAAGCCAGTCCTCATTTGGGTTGCGCAAGACGACATCCTATTATGGAGTTGAAGCCCGCCATTTGCAGTATTTATATGCGCCTCTTACTTTAGGTATGAAATGGCAAAAACACCGTATTGAGGTCGGCGCCGGAATAAATTATTTTATTGGAGCCTATGGAAGGATAGCAAAGATTAACACGGAAGGCCAACCTATTGAAGAAGTGGGAAAAGGGTGGATAAATAAGCGGTATTCCAACCATTTCATACCTGAATACAATCTCTATTATAGTTATGAGATGAAACGTGTAGAAATAGGGGTTTCGCTGCATTATAATATGAAGTCAACGTATCCCACTTCCTCGATTTTAGTCGGAGGAGCAAAGGATAAAGTTACCATTGGATTGAACATTTCATATCCTTTACATCTGTCATTCAATATATAAAATGAAGTAGGGTATGATTATAAATTTTTTAAAAAGATGAAAAAGAGATTAATTTATATCAGTTTATTTTGGTTCCTCCTCGGGTGTGATCCGATCGAGGTCCCAAAGCCACAAAATCCCACGCCGGTATTTGAGACAACTATGAAGATTAATGGACGGGATATCAGCCTCACAGTAGGGAAGGACAGTATCGTGAATACACCTACCTATGCCATTCAATCCGGCCATCGTTTAGAATACCTTTCAGCGATTGAAAAGGAAGGGTGTACACAAGGCTGCGAACGATTTTTATTCAGTTTTGTAGGGGATACGCATTATGATAAAGGAACGTATAATTTTGAAGATGCATTTCATAAGGGGGAATGGGATTATCGTTGGACGTATAACAAGAATCGATATCAATTAGAAATCAAAGTATCCGGGGCTTCAAAGTACTCTTATATGGAAAGATGGATGATCGGAGATCGGGTTATTAAAAACTGGCAAACGATCGAAGATCATACTTCAAGACGGGTTGTTTTGGAATTGGGGGATTTATCATCAGGTGGATCGTTTGAATTATGTCGGCACATACGAAGAAAGAATAAACCTGTACTCGTACAATTGGCTTCGTGCAAAACCATAAGCTGGGAGGATCTGAACAAGGATCTTTCCAAGGATAGTTTGCAGGTGTCTATTGTTATTTTTAAAGTATTGAGAAATAATAACTATAAACTTAAGGCAGTGCCCCACGGCATTAAAGATCAAAGAAATCTAAAATACGTGTGGTCCAACTCAAGGGAAGGTAAACCCAGTATAAAGGTAAATGGTCTTACGGGGAAAAAGTTTCGAGTTGAAGTGACGGATAAATCAACACAACATACCGCTATCGCCTATTTAAGAGCAGATGCGGAAGTTTCAAAAGGAGAGTTATCACGACTTCCCGTTGCTACTACCTACTGGATAAAAGCCTTTTCAAGGGGTAAAAACAAGGATAGTGAACAATTGGGTAGGGTTGTATTGAATTATGTAAGTTCAGATGGAGTTAAGTATAGCTCATCGGTGTATCAGCAGCCGGAAGGGAGTTATTTCAGGGTAAAATCAATAGGAGATTTTGTAGATGAATCTAATCAAAAGGAGTATAAAAAGCTAAAGGTCGAGTTTGCTGGCACCTTATACTCCAGACAAGGAAGCATAGAAGTAAAGGAGGGAAATGCGACAATAGCACTTGATTATCCGAGGTAACTTATCCTCATACGTAATGTATACTTTTTATCTCAAAGAAATAAGATAAGGGTAAAATGGTTTAGGAAACAGATCTGTATCCCTACAGTGTATGAGGAAGAATCCCCCTCCCCCGGCTCCACAGAGTTTGATATGAAAAGCATTAGAGTTGAGTCCATCTTGCCAAAGGGGTAAAATATGTGAAGGAATCATGGGTATGAAATGTTCGAATTGGAAACGACTGATAGAGGTGAAAGCAGATTGAAAAGATTCATAACTCTGGTGTTTTAACGCAGTTATGGCGTTGTGGACCCATTTTGTCAGCTGGGTATTAATTTTATTTTTAAATTCCGGTTGGGTTAATTTTTGTTGATAGATGGCGACGAGAGAGGAGGTATTTCTGGGACGTAGGGCATCTAACAAGTATAGGTTTTCGAATACAGTATCATTTTGAATTGGATCTAAGGATAGTAAGGATCCATCGCTTAGTTTTTCAACCGGAGATTGTAGGAGGCTTATCAGGGGATCTAATCCGGAACTCTGACCGTGAAAATAGGATTCCATTCTAGCTAAATATAACCGAAGAGGCTCAATAGGAATATTGTTACTATCCGAACTATATTTATCCCAAGTCGCTGCCACTAAAGCCCCGGAGCTACCCAATCCATATCCATTGGGTATGTCCGATAGAAAAATTGTCCCCCGATTAAATTCATAGGACATTAGGTCCAAATCCAGAACATCGTGCATGTTGTTTTCCTTCAACCATCTTAGATAATCTAGAAGACGGGGATCCGAATGCTGTCCGGTTGACCAATGACCGGAGAATTTATAGAAAGGGATAGCTAAGGCCGGAGAGCCGTTAATCACAGAATATTCACCGAATAAAAGAATCTTAGCAGGATATTTATTTTGCATACGAATTGCAAAGATAGGACAGACCGAGGATTGAGGCAAATCTTAAGAGCAGGAACTTAAAGCACACAAGCAGTATCAAAAACGCGTCAAGGAGGGTTAAAAATAAAGAGTATATTTGGGGTAAAATAAAAAACCAATTGAACACCGCGGTACGATAGCAGCAGAAAATTTATAATACATTTAATTTCAATTTATTAGAAATTTTTAAAGATATGAAACAGGATAGGCGAAGGTTTATACGGACATCTGGTTTAGCTTTAGGGGGGTGGATGACACGATCGATGGTACATTTCCCATCATCAGATAGGATAAGTAGGATTTTAAAAGACAAATCCGGTCTTTCTATAGGACAAATAGCGGAGGATGAAGCATTTTGGAGAGCCATTCGCCAAGCCTATACAGTATCATCCACTATACTTAATCTAAACAATGGAGGTGTGAGTCCACAGCCGTTGGTCGTACAAGAAGCAGTAGAGCGATACAATCGATTTTCCAATGAACTACCCTCTCATTATATGTGGCATATATTAGACAAGGGAAAAGAAGAGATACGTAGGAAGTTGTCGATAGTAGCCGGTTGTTCGCCGGAAGAGATTGCGATCAATAGAAACGCTTCAGAGGCTTTAGAGACGATTATTTTTGGATTGCCATTGAAAGCGGGGGATGAAGTGATATTGACTCGACAAGATTATCCCAGTATGAAAAATGCATGGTTGCAACGGGAGCAGCGGGAGGGTATAGTCTTAAAATGGTTAAATTTTGATTTCCCGATAGAGGATGAAATTGCGATTGCAGACCGGTATGTAGCGGCGATGGGTCCTAAGACTAAAGTTGTACATATTACACATGTCATCAATTGGAACGGCCAGATAATACCTGTAAAGCGGATAGCAAGTCAAGCGAAGGAAAGAGGCATTAAAGTACTGGTGGATGGTGCGCATAGTTTTGCTCATTTAGACTTTAAGATACCGGATTTGGAATGTGATTATTTTGGAACGAGTTTACACAAGTGGCTGTGTGCTCCATTTGGAACCGGTATGTTGTATGTAAGGAAGTCGGAGATCCAATCGATATTTCCTCTACTGGCATCAGAAGATCCCTTTTCCTCAGATATTAGAAAATTTGAGCATTTGGGTACTCGATCTATAGCCATAGAGCAAGCTATCGGACAAGCGGTAGATTTTCATAATTTAATCGGTATAGAGCGGAAAACAGCGCGATTGCATTACTTGAAGAAGTATTGGGCAGATCGAGTACTTGAGCATCCTAAGGTATCCTTAGGGACTTCGTTGGATTCCCGTTATTCCGGGGCGATAGCTCTAGTCAATATAGAGGGTATGGATCCAGGCAAATTATCTGCCAGACTACTCCACCAATGGCAAATACATACGGTTTCTATGGTGTATGAAAATATCTCCGGTGTACGGATCACCCCCAATGTTTATACCTTGACGGAAGATTTAGATCGGTTGGTAGCCGCTATTTTAAAATTGGCGGATGCGTAATTTTATGTACTCCATCTAGGTTGATTATTCTTTGAAGTCGTGCATTCCAGCACTTCCGCGTTTGATGAGGTAAACACCTGATATAATGAAGAAAAGGGCAAGAAAATGCCAAACACTTAAATGTTCGTGATCCAATACCCCCCAAAAAATAGCCACCACAGGCAATAAATAGCTGACAGATGAAGCAAATACTGCATCTGATATTTCTAACATTTTGAAGAACAGGGTGGAGGCGAGAAAAGTTCCTATAATAGAAAGGGTTAGGAGTGCCCATATGGAAACATTGGCATCCGAATGGGTAGTTAAAGTAGAAAGAATACCTGTTTTCCATAGCGCCCAAGCACTGGGTAATAACATAAACACAAAGGGAATACCGGCAATAGAAATTGGACTGTAGCGTCCTTTGAGCTGGGTTTCAACAACATTGCCAGATAATCCATATAATGCAGTAGCCAATACAATTAACAAGGACCACAAAGAGAGATGAATCTCCTTACTTGTGGTATAGAGTATAATCATGGCAGCTCCTAAAAACCCAATAAGGACTCCTATCTTTTGAGTAATAGGGACGCTTCTGTGTTTGAAAAACCAGAGCCCTATTAGCAAAGTAAATATAGGGGTAAGTGTATTGAGTAAACCAGCCACAGCACTTTCAATATGTGTTTCCGCAAGTGCATAAAGGAAAGCCGGCAAAGCATTACCGGCAAGAGCGACAATGGAGAAGGACAACAAATCTCTATATTGAATACTACGCAACTTATAGGCAACGACGGGTGTAAAAGCTACTGATGTAAGGAAGACACGAGCCAAAGCAACCTGTGTAGGAGTAAAAGCTAGAAGTGATTTTTTAATCAAAATAAAAGAACTTCCCCAAACCAGGCCGAGAAAAATAAAAATAAACCAGGCTTGAAGGCGATGATTGTTTTTCATTATGGGCAAAATCTATACCTCAATTTAACGATAGAAATGGATAATTGTTGGAATGAATAACCCAATGAGAGCAGGATTTATTGACCGGAGTTCATGAGTTCTTCGATTTCCTCTATTTCAATAGGGATATCGGACATAAGGTTGATAGGATGATTACCTGAAATGAGAATATCATTTTCAAGTCTGATTCCCAAGCCTTCTTCAGGTATATAAATTGCCGGTTCACAAGTGACGATTACGCCATCTTGAAGAGGGGTATGCCTATCATTTACATCATGGACATCAAGACCCATATGATGGGAGGTGCCGTGCATATAATATTTTTTATAGGCAGGGGATTGAGGATTTTGGTTGGCGATATCTTCTCTTGTAATTAATCCGAGATGAATGAGTTGCTGCTCCATTAGTTTGCCCACTTCTTTTTCATACTCATCAAGTAAAACACCGGGTTTAAGTAGTTGAGTTGCTTTGTTTAAAACGTGTTGAACTGCTTTATAAACTTGTTTTTGACGCGGGCTGAAGTGACCGTTAACAGGAATACACCGAGTGGTATCTGCAGCATAATTAGCGTACTCAGCTCCAAAATCCATTAGGATGAGTTCTCCATCGGAGCATTGATCGTTGTTGGCGACATAATGTAGGACGTTGGCATTAGCGCCAGAGGCAACAATCGGGTAGTAGGCATAACCATTCGCTCTTCTTGAGATAAATCCATGGAGAATTTTAGCTTCTATTTCATATTCCCAAACCCCTGGTTTTACAAAAGAAAGGATATCATAAAAAGTATCTCTGGTGATAGAACAAGCTTGACGAATAAGATCTATTTCTTCCTGGAGTTTAACTGTTCTCATGCGCCGGAGAATTGGTTGAGCGCGGAGGAGTTGATGTAGCGGATAGTTAGATTGTATGAAATCAGCGAAACGCATACTTTTAGAGCGAACAGGGGTGGAAAATTTAGGTTGCTCATTTTGATTGATATAGATTGAGGAGGTGTATTGAAGGAGTTGACGAAGTAAATTGTCAAAGGAGTCTGTCCAATGTATATGTTGAATGCCAGATATCTCTTGAGCTTCACGCAAGGTAAACTTATGCCCTTCCCAAATCGCAATCTCTTTATTGGTTTTCTTAATAAAGGCCAATTCCTTCCACTCCTCTTTAGGAGCATCCGGAAATAGCACAAGAATAGAGTCTTCTTGGTCTAGTCCGGATAAGAGAAAAGTGTCGGAGTTTTGACGGAAGGGGAAGGTTTGATCTCCGTTTCTAGGCATCTCGTCATTTGAGAGAAAGATGGCAATAGCCCCCGGTGTCATATGCTTCGTAAATTGGGCACGACGTTTTTTAAAGAGAGAGGAAGGAATGGAAGGATATTTCATATCTTTAAAATTTTCTAATAAATTGATAATAAAAGTATTATAAAATTTTTGCAGCTATGTAACCGCTGCGCTCTCACATGAATTTTTTCATAGTGCCTGACCATAAAGTGCTTAATGAATGAAAGTAGTAGATTTTTGATGAGATTTTTATCTTTTTTTAGATCAGTGATGCCTGAGTATCATTGATTTAAAAAAAGTGAAAATATCGCAAAAAGATACGCTTTCAGCATGAATGTTTTTATGGTCAGATGCTATCGACATACTTCTGTGTGAAATTTATGTTTAATAAAATTCATGTTCGTTTCATATCTTTAATTCTTTTGAAAAAGGATAATAATAGGATCACAAGAAATCTATACTTAGAAAAAGGCATTGAGAAATATACAGAAATGCAAAGATATTGGAAGGATCGAGACTTTGAATACTTTCTGATAAATTTCTAAAATTATCAAGTCCCGTCTATTATAATCTTTCGAACACTTACAAAGATAGAATAACCACAACCGATATTTTAGTTATATTTAAATCAAAAATAGAAGCAATCCCTAAGTATTTGCACAGGAAAAGGCCCAATTAATGCACGATACATTTATCTTTTATTGGAATAAAGGGTAATTATAATAAGGTTATGAAAGGTAGCTTTGAAAGGTTGGTGTTTTGAGCTTACATAGGCAAAAAATTTACATAAATGATTGATATATGTTTATTTATGTGAAATTCAGAGATATAGCATTGTTTTAAAAGCAATTAAATTACGAATTATCTTAATATAATGATAATCAATTAGAAAGAACAAAAAAAATTTTGATACGTGGAAGAAAAAAAAGTGTATTTTTTTTATACAAACTCAATATCTTCTTATACATTTGCGCCACCTAACAACATGATTGAAAGCTTTTGAAAGATATATTATATATTTAACAATATAAAAAAGATTTCATAAGGGATGAATAAAGATTAATTAGGTGAATAATATGGGTGTGTGGCGTTTAGTTGTGCAGTTGTATGTATATGCCTTAAATTAAAAAGGACAAAATAATAAATCCAAATTGTTTAACATAATGTATTCAGTATAGTAACTACCCAACAATGGGGAGGTATTGTATGAGTGTACAAAACATATTAGCCATGAAAGTTTTTAACCGATTAACGCTTTTTTTACTTATCCTATTTTTAACAAGTAATAAAAGTAGTGCAAGTATTACATTTTCAAAATCTGTCATCAGAATATCCAGTTCTGATAATCTCAAAGACCAATTGTATTACACTTGGGAAGTAAGAAAGATGAAGCTAAAGGAGGAGATTTCTCCATCAGCTGCTAAAATTCTTACTACTTGTAAGGTATCGGCAACAACATCAAACTGTAGTGCGACTATTCATTGGTCAGATTATTTTATAGGTGATTGTTGTAATCATATAGATATTAATGGTCCGGGTGGATATAGTCACTCCATTACTGTGACAGGATGCAATCATTGTTATGTAAATGGCAGCGAGTCATTGGGAACATTGGCTGCTGGAAATTATACTTTCACCTCTTATAGTTGGGGTGATAAATGTGATAACGGTAATTTTACCGTAAGTTGTAATAATAATACTGGAGGGAATACTGATTTTGAGATTTTATGTGGGGAAGGAAAGAGGGTAGATGTATATGGCGGTGGAAATGGAAATTGCTCGAATAATCCCGATATAAAAGTCTTTGTTCCCAATTCGGGAAATGTCTACAAAAACGTTGTAGAAATCGTGTATAAGAATAACTATCCGGGGAGTAGTGTAACCATTGAAGATAACAATGGAGTAACATATACATTACCAGAGGTGTATAGCTCCTCATTTAGTAGCTGGGTATATAGAAAGGAGATTACCGGTAGCAAGGATTGGTTTTCACATAATAATCAAGCAGGAGGTGGATGTGGAAGTGGTCAAGGCGTGCAATCCATGGTTGTATATGCCTTTAGGAATACAAGTCAACCGTTTTCTCAAGTTGGTAAGTTTGCGTCCGAGTCGGGATACAACAACATTGTATCCTTTAATATTGATATTAGTAACCTTCAAGACCCCAATAGTTTTGAAAGAAACATGACTGTTCAAATTCCCATCAGTGAGTTGTCCAATGATGGTCGTTATTTAAAAGCAAAGGTTAAAACAAATGGGACGAATCCCAGATCGGGAGTTAAATACATTTGTGGTCCGGATAATAGTTTAAATGGTTGTTGCTTGAATATTATAGAAGTACAACTTAACGATGTTAGTCCTAATGCTACGATGGTAACCGTTGAAATAGATACAAGAAATGGTCAGAATGCCGGGAATCACGGTTGTAGTAGCAATGATGGGCAATCCTGGATTATGGGCGGTATCACGACGGTATCAATGGAATGTCGGGGAGAACGTCCAAAGGATTGGAAATTGTCTTGTAATGATCAGATAAAAGTTGATGTATTTGGAAAGGGTGCAAATAATTGTAGTGGTGATCCCGATGTAGAAATTACTATTCCATATCATACCGATGTAGACTCTATTTATGCAGAAGTGGTTTATAAGAATAATACCCCGGGTAATTATGTAGAAGTATTTGACCAAAATGGCTATATATATTATTTGTGGGAGCACACATTGAATAATTATAATGGTGCCACAGTATACAGTGGAAAATTACCGGGAGGTTCAATAGAATCCTTAGCGACCAATGACCCATCTGGTAGTTGTGGATCCGGAAACGGACTTCAGTCTCTTGTTGTTTATACCTTCAGGGATGTAACCTACAATTATTCCAGTGCTGGAAAACTTACAGCAACAGGAGGATACAATAACACCAAAACTTTTACAATAGATATCCCCACAGACCCCAATCCAAGGAATTTAATCGTAAAAGTTCCCATCTCTGAATTAACGACAGACAATCGCTATTTGACTGTTGATGCTTCAGCAGGTGGTGTAAACAATTCTAAAACAATATGTGGTCCGGATCCTAATCTAAATAGTTGTTGTTTAAATATTGTAGATGTTGAGTTAAATAATGTACCGGGAAATACTAACCAAGTTACGATTGATGTAAAAACAAGTTCTTCTGATAACCCAGGAACATGTGCTGGAGGCCCCGGCCAATCTTGGGTGATGGGAGGATTTGTAAGTGTAGACATTGAATGTTTGGAAGACTGTGGAGATCTATTGGTGAATTTTAATGGTACATGTGCTGATGGACCGGATTCCTTTGATCCACATGAAATAGCAGAATGCTTAAAAGATGTATCAACCTTAGCTCCTGAAAGCTCTTCTAACGCATCTTGTAATGATGATATCATTTGTATGGATGCGAATTATAGGCATTGGACCTTTGAATTTACCGGACGACACAATGTAGATGTAACGGGGTTAAAAGCTACGTTTATTTATCCCATTGAATTTTCAACTCCAGGAGGTGAAAATTCCAGTAATTGTCCTAAGATTTTCCAGTATCATGTAGAGTTCTTTAAGAATAATACTTTGGTTGAAACAATAAATGGAGAAGTTCCAAGTGACTACGAAGTGCTGGAATATATTTATCTAACAAATACTTTGCACTTAAATCCCAACGACAAATTAACGGTTAAGATATGGGGTGATCCGATGTCTAGTGATTGCGGAATTTTTGAGACGAAAGGGGTAAAAGTGATAGGATGTTGTGGAGCAGCTCCCATTGATTATGGTGATGCGCCCGCTTCATATGGAGAAATTTGTGTAGATATTGATTGTGGTTCCCCCTCATTCTTAGGTACCATTCCAGATGGGGATAGTGGTATGCAGTACAGTAATAATGCGGATGGGGATGACAATAATGGTACAGATGATGAAGATGGGGTAACCTTTATGGGTGGGATTAATCTCACTCCGGGTCAGACAAAAACAATATCTATTACTTGGGAAACGGATGATGTAGATAGTTATATATCCGGTTGGATCGATTTTAATAATGATGGTGATTTTGATGCTTCGGATAAAATAATTGATGATTACAAAGTTGGGTCCTTTAATGGCACACAAACAGGATCACATAATTTTCAAATCAATATTCCCTCCTCTGCGATATGTGGTACTAGCTATGCTCGATTTTTAATCGTGAGTGATCCCAATGGTGGACCGACTGGAATGTTGTGTAATGACCCAACTTGTAATGATGGTGAGGTAGAAGATTATAAAGTAATTATTGAAAGTGGGGTCAATGCCAATGCCGGTCCGGATGTAGATATTTGTAATGGAAGTTCTACGTTACTTTGTGCTTCGGGCGCTGGAGCTGGGGGCAGTTACCAATGGAGTAATGGATCTAATTCACAGTGTATCACAGTATCTCCAACTTCTACTAAAACATATTCTGTCACTGTTACGGATTCTCATGGCTGTACTGATGAAGATGACGTTACAGTAAAGGTAAACCCAAACCCCTCCGTTACGATAACCAAAAATAATGCAACCTGCGGACAAAGTAACGGAAGTGCAACAGCCAATCCTACAGGTGGAACGGCTGGTTACACCTACATGTGGAGCAATGCGAAGACGACGAAGACCATCAGCAATCTATCGGCAGGAACTTATACGGTCACAGTAACGGATAGTAAGGGCTGTACAGCAACAGCGAGCACGAACATAGGCAATGAGACAGGGCCTACCGCGTCAGCAACAGCAGATCCGGAATTTTTATGTTACAAATCCGGCAGTTCAACGTTGACCGCAAGTTCAACGGGCGGGACAGCTCCGATAACGTATACCTGGGATCATGGCTTGGGCACAGGTGCAGTGAAGACAGTATCGAATCTCACTACGACGACGACGTACAAAGTCACAGTAGAAGATGCGAATGGATGTACCGCTACGGCTACGGCGACAGTAACGGTCAATCCGGAGTTGATCGCAGATGCAGGACCGGACGCAGAGATATGTTTGGGATCGAGCACGACACTAACAGCAAGTGCGACTGGTGGAACACCCGGATATACATATGCGTGGGACAATGGCTTGGGTACCGGAGCGAATAAAACAGTGAGTCCAAATGCTACGACGACGTATAAAGTCACAGTAACAGACAGCAAAGGCTGTACAGATGAAGATGCGGTTACGATAACAGTAAACCCAAAACCCTCCGTTACGATCTCTAAGAATAACGCAACCTGTGGACAAAGTAACGGAAGTGCAACAGCCAATCCTACAGGTGGAACGGCTGGTTACACCTACATGTGGAGTAATGCAAAGACGACGAAGACCATCAGCAATCTATCGGCAGGAACTTACACGGTCACAGTAACGGATAGTAAGGGCTGTACAGCAACAGCGAGCACAAATATCGGCAATGAGACAGGGCCTACCGCGTCAGCAACAGCAGATCCGGAATTTTTATGTTATAAATCCGGCAGTTCGACGTTGACCGCAAGTTCAACGGGCGGAACAGCTCCGATAACGTATACCTGGGATCATGGCTTGGGCACAGGTGCAGTGAAGACAGTATCGAATCTCACTACGACGACGACGTACAAAGTCACAGTAGAAGATGCGAATGGATGTACCGCTACGG
>Ga0256841_1002813_pt1 | contig 13495 bp, 14 predicted proteins | sample 356308metaG_FD_185971 | JGI IMG/M metagenome (GOLD analysis project Ga0256841, IMG submission 185971) | Hydrothermal vent microbial communities from Mid Atlantic Ridge, Atlantic Ocean - 356-308 | ecosystem: Environmental > Aquatic > Marine > Hydrothermal vents | place: Atlantic Ocean: Mid...
CAAACGCGCACACTGGCGCCGGAGGCTCAGTTCGGGGTGACCCGGTTCCAAACATTGCCGCTTCTCCTCAACTGACAGGGCCAGCTTTTTTTTTCAACCAGTCCAGCTCCATCTTGAGCCGACCGATCTCCTGATAGAGCGGCGCTGTCAAGGCATCCGGATCCACTTCCCGGCGTTTACGCCCGAACAGATCCGTGGCCCCTTCCAGCAACTGGCGCTTCCACTGACTGATCTGCACCGGAGCCACCCCAAATTCACTGGCCAGTTGGCTCAAAGTCTTCTCGCCTTTGGCGGCCTCCAAGGCAACCTTGGCCTTGAATTCGGGGGAATGACGGCGTCGCTTTCTGGTATCGCTCATATCGTTATCTCCTTCTTGCATATGCCCGGAGATCTTAACTTATCCAGTGGTCCAGTTTTTGTGGACCACTATAATGGCAGGCTCAACGCTATGAACAATGCCGGAAAGTGATGATGGAAAGACCACGAAAGCGCGCCTTGCAAACGCTGCTGGAGCCCGTGATCGACTTGCTGGAACGCTGCCGTGAGCTGGGATTGAGTAATGCATGAATAATCAATCAGTTAGGGCTTAAGTTGGCGTGTATGGGTATAATGGGTCCGGAGGAGAACATCATTTCAACGGTTGTTTTTTTAAGTCTTGTACTTCATCATCCATTACACCTTACTGTTCTTGTTGCCAAAATGGTTCTGCTTGCCAGTCGGTTGGGAACCCCATGTGTACCCGTGACACAGATGGATACCGATCTATCAACTCCAGCAATCGCGCTTTCCATCGGCTCTCTGGACAGACCACGCGTATCAGGCAATCGATGACCACCAGGTGCATGTACAAACGCTTCTGCGCATCGATAGTCTGGTTAGGGTGTAGGTCCGAACACACCGGAATGGCATGATCGATTTCAGGCCAATCCACCGGACGGTTTTTTTCCCTGGGCAGCAAGGCGCTGACGCCAAATCCCCGGTTCCATATCCGCATGTGATGAGCGCACTTGTTGCGCAGGTCGGAAAGCGAACGAAACCAGGAACGCAACACAGGAAATGGCCACCCATAAAAGTTTTCAATTTGCCTTCGGTCTGACTTCTCTCTGATTTTGGCAAACAGAATGGATACGGTAGAGAAGGTTAGCAATTCCATGCTCATCCAGACGGGCGGGTGTTCCGGCGCATTTAGATACTTCTTCCGGTAGTGGTTTATAAAGACCTCTACTTCTCGGCCACTGCACTCTCGAGACAGAGTCTGGAGTAGGCGTTGATGATCGAAGTCATCGCTAAAAACTGTAACGTCAAGGTAACCGTGCGGTCCGTATCGTTCCGCGAGCAGGTTAGTCATTTGCGCCCGTAACGATACCTCGATGCGTTCAATGGCGTCGAGCAGTAACAGCCGGAGTTCTCGGTCGAATATGTAGAGCGTCAGAATATCGTCGAATGTGGTTTCGGGAAGGAACCGGTGATCCGTCTCATTTGGAATGTAGAAAGGCCGAGTGTAGGCGGAAAACCGATAGTAACTAATATTGGACAGATAATGCCTGGCTCTATCTTCATCCGGAATGCACAGCCCACGCGCTTTCAACAGGGCGATATGCTCATCCAGGGTTTTGGCGGGCTTGTTGAAGGCAGTCATTGCCCTGCTCCGGACACAAAAAACCCGCCAAAGTGTGCTTCCGTGAGAGGCATGGCGGGCGTGTTAATCGATACTATAGCACTGATACCAGCGCAGTTCAAGTCTTTTGCGTAAAAAAGCAACCCACCGGTTTGAGGATACTCCGAAGAGCATAGCGTTGGCATATCTTTTTCTACCCAGTATAGCATAGCCATCAGCTATTGTCACAAATGGAAAGCGCCATGACACAAAAATCCCCAATTTCGACAGTTACGGTCATAAGTATTTGATATTGTTGACCACGATTTCAAAAAATTGCACTACAAGGCACCAATCTCGGGTTTTTTCACCTGCAGGACCTTGAATAAGTCGAGTTGATCTGCGTCCATTTGGGTCAGCCCTCGGTAGGTCCGGTAGCCGATCTGCACCTGGTGAAGCTGGATGGCCTGGAGTTTCTCGTGGGCACTTTCGACACTGTAGGCGCGGTTGTGCTGCTCGAGGCACATCCGCATGATCCGATGAATTACCAGTGCCAGAAAACAGATCACAGCGTGGGCTCGAATCCGGTCTAATGGAAGACGGATGCGATCGCGATGTCCTGCTTGAGCACCTTGAAGCCCCGTTCGATATCGGCCAGGGCCTTGTAGCGGGCAACGATGTCTTCGGCCGGGCAATCGGAGACATTGGTGATCAGGACCAATTTTCCATCCAGGCTTGCTGGCTGGGCGAGTGCGCTTTCGTTGACGTTGAAGGTGAACCGGTCACTGTCGAGCTGCGCCTGGATGAAACGATTGAAATGCGCCTCGTGAACGGCCCGGCTGAAGCGGCTGCAGGCTCCCCGGTCACTGGCCCTTCGGCCCCGTTCGCTTTGGCCTTCCTCCTGGGTATCGAGCTTTTGGGCCAGACGGTCTCCCAGTTGGACCAGTTCATCGAGTTTCTGCCTGCGGCGATCGGTTTGAGTCTTCGCCATCTCAGGATTATGGACTACCACCAAGCGGCAGCCTTCCCAAGTGCTTTCACGGACGCTTTCGCTCTGCTCGGCAAAGTCCATGATATCGATCAACTGACCGAAATCCTTGTATCGGCTGGCCGGTACCGCCAGAATGTATTCCAGCTTGCGTCCGCCCCCTAAGGTCAGCTTTTCCACCTCGGCCAAATTACCCCCCAGCTGAGTAATCCCCGGTCGGCCACCACGATCACCCGCGTAATGGCATACAGTGCCGACACCGTTCAAGCATCGGCAACAAGGTCTTAACCTCGGCCACATTGCCCTCGAACAACTAAAAGTCCAAAGGCAAGCCGTCGGCGGTCTGGATCAATCCCAGCACACACTGACGGGCAGGGCCTTTCAGGTCCTTGCTGTGACCATATTGCCTCAGATCATCCTCTACCTCACCTTCCCCCTGGATCCGAATCGTGGTCAGATCATAGAATACCACCGACAACTCCTGGTCCAGCAACGGCAACAGCCTCAACCATCAAAGCCCGCCGGTTCTAACTCGGCTTCGCTGATCATCGCCTGCAATTGCCGGGCATTTTGTACCGCATAGGCGTTTTGATCGTTGTCAAAAAAAACAAACACCTCCCTGCCCTCGTCCGCCCATTGTTTTATTTTGTCTGACCACTGCCGCAAATTGGCTTCCTCGTAACAGCCGCTGTAAGCCGCCCCAGGCCCGTGGAGGCGGAGGTAAACCAGTTGCGAAGTCACCACTTCCGGGGACTGCCAGCCAGCAAGATCGAACTGGCAAAATCCAATATCAAATGCCTGAAGCAGCTCATAAACCGGCGGGCAATGCCAACTGGGATCACGAAATTCGAAAGCGTATCGGCGCTCTTTTGGCAAGATTTGCAGGAAATCCCGCAGCCGCTCCAGATTCAGATGCCAGCGGGGCGGCAGTTGAAACAATATCGGCCCCAGTTTATCTCCAAAGCCAGTGACTGCCTGCAAAAATTGCTGTAAAGGTTCCTGACAGTCCTTGAGTTTCTTCATATGGGTCATGAGCCGGCTGGCTTTGACCGCAAAAACAAATCCTGCGGGGGTCAGCTCGGTCCACTGAGTTATGGTTTTAGATGAAGGAAGACGGTAAAAGCTGTTGTTGACTTCGACGCAGTGGAAATCCCGGGCATAGAATGCCAGCCATTTTTTGGCCAGAAGCGTTTGGGGATAATAACGCCCCCGCCAGTGCCGGTAATGCCAACCGGAAGTACCGATATGAATGGCCGGTGGTAAAAAATGCGCCATAATATTGTCACTACAGGTAAAAAATTACTGAAAAATGTCTGTTTTTTTGACAATTTTTCCTGGAACCATCGCGCTTCTCAAGCGTCACAGTAGAGCGTACGCTGCTCTTTACTCATTCTATTCTTTTCTGGCGCGAGATTTGCGTTACTATCTTTATTAACAGGCGAAGATAAAAATCTCCGCTAATCCGCTGAATATTGCTGTCAACGTTGAGGAGGCATCCATGGGGATCTTCGACCATTACCGTTCCCGATATGAAACAAGTCAAGAGGAGGAATATACCCTCCAAGAATACCTGGAAATTTGCCGTGACGACCCATCCGCCTACGCCACACCGGCAGAGCGCATGTTGCTTGCCATCGGCGAACCCGAATTGGTGGACACCCGGCTCGACCCCCGCCTGAGCCGCATCTTCGCCAACAAGGTCATCAAACGTTATCCGGCCTTTGCCGATTTCTATGGCATGGAGGATACCATCGAGCAAATCGTGGCCTACTTCCGCCATGCGGCCCAGGGCCTGGAAGAAGCCAAACAAATTTTGTATCTGTTAGGGCCTGTGGGGGGCGGAAAATCCTCCCTGGCGGAAAAACTCAAAAGCCTGATGGAAAAAGTGCCTTTTTACGCCATCAAGGGCTCTCCCATCCATGAAAACCCGCTGGGGCTATTCTCTCCGGAAGAAGATGGCGCGATTCTGGAAGACGAATACGGTATTCCGCGCCGTTACCTGAATACCATCATTTCCCCCTGGGCTTCCAAGCGGTTGCATGAATTCAACGGGGACATCACCCAGTTCAAAGTCGTCAAGGTCCGGCCCTCGATCCTCGATCAAAGAGCCATTTCCAAAACTGAACCGGGCGACGAAAACAACCAGGACATATCCTCCCTGGTTGGCAAAGTGGATATCCGCAAGCTGGAAACCTATGCCCAGGACGATCCCGATGCTTACAGTTATTCCGGTGGTTTGTGCCTGGGCAACCGCGGCATCATGGAATTTGTGGAGATGTTCAAGGCCCCCATCAAGGTCCTGCACCCCCTCCTGACCGCCACCCAGGAAGGCAACTACAAAGGCACCGAGGGACTGCCGGCCATTCCGTTCGAAGGCATCATTCTCGCCCACTCCAACGAATCGGAATGGCAACAATTCAAAAACAACAAAAACAACGAAGCCTTTCTCGACCGTATCTACGTAGTCAAAGTCCCCTACTGCCTGAGAGTCTCGGAAGAAATCAAAATCTATGAAAAACTGCTCCGCAACAGCTCTTTGAAGGAAGCGCCCTGCGCTCCCCATACCCTGCAAATGATGGCGCAATTCGCGGTACTGTCCCGGCTGAAAGAACCGGAAAATTCCAGCATCTATTCCAAGATGCGGGTCTATGACGGGGAAAACCTCAAAGACACCGATCCCCGCGCCAAATCCTATCAAGAATACCGGGATTTCGCCGGCGTGGATGAAGGCATGCAAGGGCTCTCTACCCGTTTTGCCTTCAAGATTCTGTCCAAGGTCTTCAACTTCGACCATTCCGAAGTCGCCGCCAACCCGGTTCATCTCCTTTATGTGCTGGAGCAACAGATCATCCAAGAACAATATCCCCCCGAAACCGAAGAACGCTATCTCGGTTTCATTAAGGAATACCTGGTGCCGCGCTACATCGACTTCATCGGCAAGGAAATCCAGACCGCTTATCTGGAATCCTACGCCGAATACGGCCAGAATATCTTCGACCGCTACGTCACCTACGCCGATTACTGGATTCAGGATCAGGAATACCGCGATCCCGACACCGGCGAAGTGTTCGACCGCCGCGCGCTCAACGAGGAACTGGAGAAAATCGAAAAACCGGCCGGCATCAGCAACCCCAAGGATTTCCGCAACGAAGTGGTCAACTTCGTGCTGCGGGCACGGGCCAAGAACGCAGGCAACAATCCATCCTGGACCAGCTACGAAAAATTGCGTAGAGTCATCGAAAAGAAAATGTTCGCCAATACCGAAGAACTGCTGCCGGTGATTTCCTTCAACGCCAAGTCTTCCGCGGAAGACAAGAAAAAGCACGAGGATTTCGTCAACCGCATGGTGGAGAAAGGCTACACCCCGAAACAGGTGCGGCTGTTGAGCGAATGGTATTTGAGAGTCCGAAAGTCCACATGATGAGATGCGAATTGAAATCCTCGGCGATATCACCCAGGTCGAAACCTTTGCCAGCGGCCGTGGCATCCGTGAAATGGCGCGATTACAAAAGGCTTACGGACGCGGCAATTGGCGCAAACGCAAGGGAGTTGCCGAAGTCCGCCTTGCCGACGGCAGGGTGCGGTTGGCAGAAATTCATTGGTACGAAGCCAGCGGCATCGGCAGAAAAGAATACAAAATCAAACGTTTTCTGGACTGAACCATGACCGACTCTCACTTCCGCTTTGTACTTTGCATCGATAATTCCGATTACCCGGCTTCCCTGGAGAAGCGCAAGGTATATCGCCTTATACCTGACCCGGAAGCAGAAAAACACCACTGCCTTCGGGTTGTGGACGAATCCGGCGAAGACTATCTCTATCCGGAAACTTGCTTTATTCCCATTGACCTTCCGCGAACAGCTGAATCCATCTTCGCCGGGGAGGCGGCTTGACTATGTCGCAAATCATTGACCGCCGCCTCAATCCCAAACACAAAAGCGCCGTCAACCGCCAAAGGTTCTTGAAGCGGTTCCGCAAACAAATCCGCAAGGCGGTTTCCGACGCGGTGGATGGGCGTTCGGTCACCGATACCGAAAGCAGCGAAAAAATCACCATTCCCGCCAAGGACCTGTCGGAACCTGTCTTCCATCACGGTCCCGGTGGACGGCGGGAAATCATTCACCCGGGCAACAAGGATTTCATTACCGGCGACCGCATTCCCCGTCCCGACGGTGGTGCCGGCCAAGGCGGCCGGGCCAGTAATCAGGGCGAAGGCATGGATGACTTCGTCTTTGAATTGAGCCGCGACGAATTTCTCGAATTTTTCTTCGAAGATCTGGAACTGCCCGACCTGGTCAAAACCAAGCTGGCCAAGGAAGTCACCCATAAAAGCGTACCGGCAGGGTTCGCCAAGGATGGTATCCCGCCCAATCTTCACATCGTCCGCTCCCTGAAGGAAGCCCAGGCCCGCCGCATTGCCTTGACCATGGCCAGCCGGCGCAAATTAAAGGAATTGGAAAAAACACTGGCGGAATTGGAAGAAGACGGCGCCGATGAAGAAACACGCCGGGATTTACAAAAGAAAATCGACCTGCTCAAGGCCAAGATCGCCGCTGTCCCCTTTATCGATACCCTGGATTTGCGCTACCGCAACCGGATAAAGATACCCAAGCCCACCACCCAGGCGGTCATGTTCTGTCTCATGGATGTCTCCGGCTCCATGGACCAATACAAAAAGAACCTGGCCAAACGCTTTTTCCTTTTGCTTTATCTTTTCTTGTCCCGCAACTACGAACGCACCGATGTAGTGTTCATCCGCCATCACACGGTAGCCAAGGAAGTGGACGAAGAAGAGTTCTTCTATTCCCGGGAAACCGGCGGCACGGTAGTCTCCAGCGCCCTGGAAATGATGCGCGACATTATCCGGGAGCGTTATCCCAGTCAGGATTGGAACATCTATGCCGCCCAGGCATCCGACGGCGACAATTGGCCCGAGGATTCCGGCAACTGCAGCCGGTTGCTGGAAGAAGAAATCATGCCCTACTTGCAATACTATGCTTATATAGAAATCGACAACGATTATCCATTGGGGCTATGGCAAGAGTATGAAAAAGTCGCTGGCCATTGGCCCAATTTCGCCATGCAGGCCATTGACGAGCCCGCCGATATCTACCCGGTCTTCCGGGAACTGTTCAAGAAAAAAGCTTGAAAGGATGAGCGAGAAAAAACCGATCACCACCAGTTCCGAATGGACCTTTCCTCTGCTGGAACGGTTCGATGCGGAAATCGCGCGCATCGCCGAAGATTTTGGCCTCGATACGTATCCCAATCAAATCGAAGTCATCTCTTCCGAACAAATGATGGATGCCTACGCCAGTTGCGGCCTGCCGGTCTATTATCATCACTGGTCCTTCGGCAAGCAGTTTCTGTCCATCGAAAAGAACTACAAACGGGGGCAGATGGGGTTGGCTTACGAGTTGGTCATCAACTCCAATCCCTGCATCGCCTATTTAATGGAAGAAAACACCATGCTCATGCAGGCGCTGGTCATCGCTCACGCCTGTTATGGCCACAATTCGTTTTTCAAAAACAACTATTTGTTCAAAACCTGGACTTCCGCCGACGCCATCGTCGATTATCTGGTCTTCGCCAAAAATTATATTTCCGAATGCGAAGAACGCTACGGCGAGGAAGCCGTCGAGGAAATTCTGGATGCCTGTCACGCCCTGATGAATTATGGCGTCGACCGCTACCGCAAGCCGCCGCCGTTGTCCCTCAAGGAAGAACAACTGCGGCAAAAGGAAAGAGCCGAATATCTGCAATCCCAAGTCAACGAACTGTGGTTGAAAACCGTCCCGCAAAAACTTAGTAAAACTTCCGAAAGCGCGGAGCGTTACCCCGCGGAACCGGAAGAAAACCTGCTCTATTTCATCGAAAAAAACGCCCCCTTGCTGGAACCCTGGCAGCGGGAAATCGTCCGTATCGTGCGTAAAATCGCCCAATATCTCTATCCCCAACGCCACACCAAAGTCATGAACGAAGGCTGGGCCACCTTCTGGCATTACACCATTTTGAATCAGCTCTATGAAGAGGGCCTGATTACTGATGGTTTCATGCTGGAATTTCTGGAAACCCACACCAACGTTGTCTATCAGCCCCCGTTTGACAGCAAATTTTACAGCGGCATCAATCCCTACGCCTTGGGATTCACCATGATGCGGGATATCCAGAGAATCTGCCAGAATCCCACCGAAGAAGACAAGCGTTGGTTCCCCGACATCGCCGGCAGCCCCTGGCTGGAAACCTTGGATTTCACCATGCGCAACTTCAAGGACGACAGCTTCATCGCCCAGTATCTTTCCCCCACTGTGATCCGCGAGTTCAAATTATTCAGTGTCCTGGACGACGATGAGGAAGAAGAGCTGGAAATCACCGCGATTCACAATGATGAAGGCTATCAGGAAATCCGCCACCAGCTTTCCGAACACTATAACCTGGGTAATCTGGAACCGGACATTCAGGTGTATTCGGTGGATGCCCGGGGCGATCGTTCACTTACGCTGCGGCATTATCAACACAACCGCCGCCCCTTGGCGGAAAGTTCGGACGAAGTCCTCAAGCACGTTTACCGGCTATGGGGATTCAAAGTCCGGCTGGAAACCGTGGATCCCAACGGCAAGGTCAAATGGTGCGTGGAGTGCGGCACTTAGGGGTGAATAGTGGGGTCAGACTCTGACCCCATTCATTTACAAAGACAACCCAAAAGGGTTGCACCATCTAAATATCCGGGCTAGAGCATCAATCCCAGCTCAACGCCCCGCCGGTTTGATATTCCGTGACCCGTGTTTCAAAGAAGTTTTTTTCCTTGCGGAAGCCAATCTGCTCCTCCCACCAGGGGAGGCATGCCACTTCTGATTCTGGATATATCGGGGCAAACCCCATGTCCTGCAGGCGGCGGTTGGCAAGATAACGGGCATGGCGCTGGTGCAGTTCCAGATCGTAGCCCAGCATGGGTTTGACCGTGTACTGGGCGTAATCGGCTTCCAGCGCCATCGCTTCGCGCATCAAGGCATGGGCCTGGGATTCTTCCATGCGGGTTTCCGGCGCTTCTTGCCACAATGCCCAAATCAAGGCGCGGCCAAAGCCTACGTGACCGGATTCATCGCGGGCGATGTACTGCAATTGCTCTCCCGTGCGGACCATCAGCCGGCGCCGCTGCATGGAGAAGATGGGGCAGAAATTGGCCATGAACCACACCCCTTCAAAAATCATGTAATAAAAGAACAAGCCGCGCACGTATTCCTTGAGATCCGCCGTCTGGCCTTGCAATCCCCGGGTCATCCGGTTGCTGTATTCGAATTTGGCGCGGATTTGGGGAACGCGCTGATACAGCAGATAAATCTCATCCTCATCGAAATTGAGAGACTCGATGATATGCTGATAACTCATGGAGTGGATGGTTTCCTGGTGCATCTGGGCGATAATCGCCATCCCCACTTCCGGCGCGCTGATGCGCTCATACACCGCCAGGGCCAGATTGCGTTGATGCAAGGCGTCAGCGGTGGTCAAGGTAGCAAAGGTGGTGAAGAAGGTATGGCGCTCGTTGTCATTTAATTGCTTGAGAGCCATCAAATCCTCCCCCATGCCAATTTCCGTGGGCAACCAGAAATTGCGCTGGGACTTGATGTAAGCGTCCCACGCCCACTGATATTTGATGGGGGCGATATTGGCGGTCAAATCCGACCCGCCCACCAGGCGCTTGACGCTATCCACCGCGGGTTCAGCCTCGCGGTCCACCGCCACGCCCGGCATTTCGGAAAAGTGTTCTTTGGCGGGGGCCGAGGGGGTAATTTTTTCCAGGGGATCATCCCAATTCAACATTTCTATCTCCTATTTTTGATTCTGGTAACGATGCCGATACACGGTTTCCCAACACCTCACTGACACGCCTCACAATCAGGATCCAAAATCGAGCACACCTTTGGTTCTTCGACCCCGGAAGCCGGCGGCGCGCTCGGCGTATGCCGCTCCACCCGCGTCGCTCCCAGGGAACGCAAGTAATAGGTGGTCTTCAGCCCCCGAAGCCAGGCGAGTTTGTATAACGCATCCAGCTTTTTCCCGGAAGGTTCGGGCATGTAAAGATTCAAGGACTGGCTTTGATCCAACCACTTCTGCCGCCTCGAAGCTGCTTCCACCAGCCAGCGAGGATCGATTTCAAAGGCGGTGGCGTAAAGCTGCTTCAGATCGTCGGGGATGCGGTCGATCATTTGCACGCTGCCCTCGTAGTATTTGATATCGTTGATCATGACCTCATCCCAAAGCCCGCTTGCTTTCAAATCCTCCACCAAAAAGGGATTGACCACGGTGAATTCCCCCGACAGATTGGATTTGACATACAGATTCTGAAAAGTGGGCTCGATGGACTGGGACACGCCACAAATATTGGAAATGGTGGCAGTAGGGGCGATCGCCAGACAATTGGAATTGCGCATGCCTTTGGTTTGAACCTCGGCGCGGAGGCTGTCCCAATCCAGAGTCGCGGAACGGTCCATTTGCAGATAATCGCCCCGCGAGCGGGCCAATCGGTCAATGGAATCGATAGGCAAAATCCCCTGGCTCCACAAAGAACCCTCATAAGATGCATAACGTCCCCGTTCTTCGGCCAGACGGGTGGAAGCCCGAATTGCATAGTAACTCAGCATCTCCATGCTGTGGTCGGCAAAAGCAACCGCTTCTTCGCTGGCATAGGGGATCCGCTGGCGGTAGAGAGCATCCTGGAAACCCATCAACCCCAGTCCCACCGGCCGGTGGCGAAGATTGGAACGGCGCGCCTTGGGAACACTGTAGTAATTGATATCAATGACGTTATCCAGCATCCGCATGGCGGTGGTGACGGTCTTGGCCAGCTTGCCTTCATCCAGGCCCTTTTCGGTCACGTGGGCGGCCAGATTCACCGAACCCAGATTACACACCGCAATCTCCTCATCGGAAGTATTGAGGGTGATCTCGGTGCAAAGATTGGAGCTGTGCACCACCCCCACATGCTGTTGGGGCGAGCGCAGGTTGCAAGGGTCCTTGAAGGTAATCCAGGGATGGCCGGTCTCGAACAGCATGGTCAGCATCTTGCGCCACAATTGCACCGCTGGAATTTTCTTGAAATGTTTGATTTCTCCCCGCTCGGCCTTTTCCTCGTAGGCCAGGTAGGCTTTTTCAAACGCTTCCCCATACAAATCATGGAGATCAGGGGTTTCGTCAGGAGAAAATAAAGTCCACTCGCCTTCCTCGGCCACCCGTTTCATGAACAGGTCGGGGACCCAATTGGCGGTATTCATATCATGGGTGCGGCGGCGTTCTTCGCCGGTGTTCTTGCGCAGCTCGAGAAATTCCTCGATATCCAGGTGCCAGGTTTCCAAGTAAGCGCAGATAGCACCCTTTCGCTTGCCACCCTGGTTGACCGCCACTGCGGTATCGTTGGCCACCTTCATGAACGGCACAACACCCTGGGAAGTGCCATTGGTGCCCTTGATGTAGGCCCCCATGGCCCGCACCGGGGTCCAGTCATTACCCAGCCCGCCAGCGTATTTGGACAGCATGGCGTCTTCCTTGATGCCATTGAAAATCCCCTCCAGGTCATCGGGAATGGTGGTCAGATAACAAGATGACAATTGCGGCCGGAGCGTGCCGGAATTGAACAGGGTGGGCGTGGAGCACATGAAGTCGAAGCTGGAAAGCAAGCGGTAAAACTCGATGGCCCGCGCTTCCCGGTCGATTTCATTCTTCGCCAGTCCCATCGCCACCCGCATGAAAAAAGCCTGGGGTAGCTCGAAACGCACCTTGTTGTGATGGATAAAGTAGCGGTCGTAGAGAGTCTGCAAGCCCAGATAGGTAAACTGAAAATCCCGGGCTGGCTCGATGGCTTGGCCCAACTGTTCCAAGTCATACTGGGCCAGCACGGGATCGAGCAATTCCAATTCGATGCCCCGGCGGATGTAACGCTCGAAATAGGCGGGATATTGCCCGGCCATTTCCGCGCTGGTGGCGGCTTCGAAATGACCGCTTAAAAAGCCCAGCGCTTCGCTGCGGATTTTGTCCAACAGCAACCGGGCCGCCACCTGACTATAGGCTGGCGCTTGTTCGATTTTGACCCGGGCCGCCATAATCAGGGTTTCGGCCACTTCTTCTTCCGGCATCCCGTCATAGAGGTTGCGCTTGGCTTCCGCCAGAATCCAACCGGGCTCGACATCTTCCAGACCCTGGCAGGCTTCCTCCACCAGCCGTTGCATGCGTATTTCGTCGAGAGGCTTGCGGCGGCCTTCGGCATCGGTGACCTGAATCACCGACGCACTGGCTTCAGATTCCTGAGTGTGTTTGTCCGCCCGCAGCCGCGCCCGCTCTTCCCGATACAGCACATAAGCCCGCGCCACCTTGTGATGGCTGCTGCGCATCAAGGCAAGTTCCACCTGATCCTGAATATCTTCGATATGAATCGTGCCTCCAGTGGGCAAGCGCCGCATCAATGCGCGAACTACTTGCTCGGTCAACTCCGCCACTGTGTCGTGAATCCGGCGGCTGGCCGCCGCCTGCCCCCCTTCCACGGCGAGAAAAGCCTTGGTGATGGCGAGGCGGATTTTATTGGCGTCAAAACCGGTGAATTTGCCGTTGCGGCGAATGACTTTGAGTTCTCCAGGGATCATGGCCTGGACTTCGGCACTCAACTCGGCAGACGACAATTGAGTCGAATCAATTGGATTGGATGGGCTGATCATTTCGGTTTCCATAACTCCTCCCGTGGCAATGGATTTGGGGGTCTTAACAATTTTTCCGCTTCATGCCTCTAAAAAGCCTCTGATTAAGTCAGCGGCTCCTGCGGTACATGGATGTGCCGCCAAAAGTCGATCACTTACAGTGAGTGACTTTGTGAGAGAAACAAGAACACCTTGGACATAAAAAATTCCGCTTTGGCATTCGTC
>Ga0256841_1002814_pt1 | contig 13495 bp, 13 predicted proteins | sample 356308metaG_FD_185971 | JGI IMG/M metagenome (GOLD analysis project Ga0256841, IMG submission 185971) | Hydrothermal vent microbial communities from Mid Atlantic Ridge, Atlantic Ocean - 356-308 | ecosystem: Environmental > Aquatic > Marine > Hydrothermal vents | place: Atlantic Ocean: Mid...
TCACAGCCGCACTCAAACGCCAAGCCAATGCTCCGATGCCAAATGCCATCCCGGCATACAAAATCCTCCAAATTTTGCCTCTTTTAGAACCGGTTGCCATCAAGTAGGCAAACAATGCTGCTCCCACGGCTACCGGCAAAAGCCGGCTAGGGTCTGGTTGCCCCAAATCCTGCAACCAAAGGAAACTCTGGGACTGTTCTTGAGATACTCGCTGAATCACCTGGAACAGCACCAGAAATATAATAATTTGGGCGAGGGAAACCGCCATGTTTCTCCCCGGGGTCAGACCATGGCGGCGATAGAGTTTGAGTACGGCACGGTTGGCCCGGGGTTCGTCTTCCTTAAAACGGTCTTTGATGACTGTGACGGCTTGCTTCAAATGCCGCTGCATCAACTGATCCCGCTCGGCTTTCAAGGTCCAGGGCATCATGACCAGCCGCAACATCAACACTATGGCGGCAACGGCCGCCATAAGATGCCCCAGGGATGCCTCCAGCTTCAGCAGTCCCGCTTCCAAAGGCTCGGCCACCCAATCCAGCAAGGAGCGGCCTCGCTGGGACCGCATCCATTGCGCCACGTGCTCCTTGGCGGTTGCGGGAAGAAAAAATTCGTGGGGCAATGTGTAACGCCCCAGAAACTCGTATCCCAAGCGGGAAAGCCTCACCCCCAAAATCTGGGCGTAGAAACAGCTTCGTTTGTCGTAACAAGGCGCAATAATCGCGCGGTCTTTGGGTAAGGCCGCGAGCCGGGCTTCCAGGGCTTGAGACGGCAACATGCGGATGGGAAGGTTTACCGCCCCCGGCAGATGGCCCCGCTCGAAATCTCCCGGATATCGGACATCGACGAACAAGGCGCGATTCTTAGTGATCGCATGAATAACTTGACCGGTCGTCAATAAAGTATTTTTATTGGGGAATTCGGGCAGATCTCTCAGTTCATTGGGGGAACGCCCTTCCGCCATTTCCAGGGGACGGTTTTCGGCAATCCACTTTTCGTACCCGCCTATCACAAAATTGCAAGAATAACCCTGACGCTTAAACTCATCGCACAACTCCGAACTGCGATTGCCGGAAAAACACATTAAAACCGTACGGGCACCGGGTTTGATCAGTTGTTCCGGGTGCTCGCGCAGGTCGGGATAGCGGATATGCCAGCTCCCGGCAATGCGCCCCTTTTCCACTTCTTCCGGTTCACGGATGTCAATTAAATTCAACCGCTGGCCGGTATTCAGCCATTGGGCCAGATCTTGGGTGGAAATCCCCAAAGGATGGCGCAACTGTTGGCTAAAAGAGAGGGTCTTTAAAGAAACATCGCCCACTCGTTTGCCTTCTTCCACCGAGCTGCGGATCAGGTTGAGCCGCAAGCGGCGGTTTTCTTCATCCACGTGACGGGTGTACTGGTAGATATTCAAACCCACCGAAACCAGCAGCCCGATCAACGCAGCCCGAAACAGCCAGCGCCACGACTGGCGCCGCTCGGTTCGATAAGCTGGCTTGCTGCCGGCTGAGTAAGCAAAACCGCCCACCATCACAGACATCACCCCCAATAATTGGGCCGCGCTGGCAGAAAAATTAATGAGCAAATCCGGCGATGGAATCGCCCAGGACGGCAATGGAAACAAGCCTAAAGACAAAGCCAGGACATAGGAAAGTCCTGCCCACAAGACACGTGAAAATCCAGTCATTTCTCCCCCCTTACAATCGGCAAATAGCTTGCCCACGGCATTATGCCGGGCAAGTGACCTTGCCGCGTCTTATAAATTGTTACAATTAGATGACAACCCTCAAAACCAAACGTAGACCACTATTGGGAAATTTCAAGGAAAGATATATTGATTTTTTGGTAAGGATGTTCTTATGGAATCCATCCCAAGGGGCAAGGGCGCAAAGGCACGGTGAGTGAATAGCTATGAATACAAATTGGCACAAGTTTCTGGAGCAGCGCTTTTCCAACCTCAATTCAGCGCTGGAAAATCCCATAGGCAATGTTTCCACCCTGCCGCCAGTGGGTATCCTCGAAGTGACAGGCAAGGATGCGGCGACCTTCTTGCAGGGGCAGGCCACGTGTGATGTGCTGAAGATTGGTTCCGACGACAGTTGTTTGGGAGCCTTTTGCAATGTGCAAGGCCGAGTCATCAGCATCTTCAGAATTTGGCGGCAGGAGGAAGGGTTTCAGCTGCTCCTGGCAAATGATTTGCTGCCTGTGACTTTAAAAAGGCTGCAAATGTATGTGTTGCGGGCCGATGTGCAATTGCAGGCAAAACCTGATTTGTGCCTGTTTGGCATTGACAGCCCCCAGCCACCCTCTTTTTTGAATTTACCCGGCCGGCCCAATCAAATCAGCCGTGGAGGCGGCCTGTCATCCATCTTATTACCCTTTTCCAGCTATCGTTTTCTGGCCATAGGTGATCTCGAAGCCGCTAAAAATTGTTGGCTGCGACTGGCCGATGGAGAGCATTATTGCCAGCAACCCGCCACTTACTGGCAATTACAGGATATTCGCAGCGGTCTGCCCCAAATCAGCACGGAAACCACGGAGCAATTTTTGCCGCAAATGCTCAACCTGGATTTGCTCGGTGGCATTAGTTTTGAGAAGGGATGCTATACCGGCCAGGAAGTGATTGCGCGCACGCACTATCGCGGCACTGTCAAACGCCGGCTTTACAGGGCCCGGCTAGAAACCACTGAGACAGTCAGGCCGGGAGATAGCTTGGTGCAAGAAGCAGACAAGGTAGGGCAAGTGGTGACCGCCGCTCCCGTGACAAAAAATACCTGGGAATGCCTGGCTGTGGTCTTGTGTGACCGTGTTCAAAAAACCCTGACATGCCTGAATAATCCTAATGGCCCCCCTTTGCAATGGCTGGAACTGGCCTATACTTCCTAAAATAACGTCACTGCCAGGAAAATTTCAATGCAATTCAATAGCGACCAGGAATTTTTTACCTTTCTCCTCGAAGAAATTGAAAATGACCGTATTACGCTCCCATCTCTTCCAGAAGTCGCCCTTGAAGTCAGAGAAGCCTTGGATAAAGGAGACATCACCGCCTCCAAACTGGCCGATATTATCGCCAAGGATACGGCCCTGTCGGCAAAATTGCTACAAGTCGCAAACAGCCCCTTGTACCGGGCCAGGGCGGAAATCACGAATATACAAATGGCCGTCATGCGCATGGGATACGACACCGTGCGTACCCTGATGATGAGCTTGGCCATGAAGCAGGTTTTCCAGCCCACTTCGCCTTTGTTGAGCAACTATCTCCAGGAAATCTGGCAAAGCAGCGTGAACATCTCTGCCATTAGCCGGGCTTTATCTGCTTTAGCCCCCAATTTGGATGCGGAGCAAGCCATGCTGGCCGGACTAATTCACCAAATCGGCAAACTTCCTATCTTGACTCTGGCGGAACAAATGCCAGAACTGGCAAATAATGAAACCCGGCTTGGTTCTTTACTGGAAGCATTACATCCACAAATTGGCGGCGTCATCATGAAACACTGGCGCTTCCCCGAAGCCCTGTATAAGGTGGCAACCGAATATTGCCACTGGCAACGTCAACCTGACAATGGCGAAGCCGACTATGTCGATCTGGTCCAAGTGGCTTATTTTGAAAACCTTGCCAGCAACGGCAAAGAACCTCCCGTGGCTCCTGCTCAAGTAGCCGCTTTCGAACGGCTTGGCCTGGAACCGGAAATCGAATCTATCGAGATGGAAGGCATCGAGGAAACCAAAGCCCTCTTTGCCTGACCCGGATATTTCACCTGCCGGCTTTGGGCCTCAGATAAGCAACCGATAGTGCAGTACCACTCGTGTGGCGCTGCATTATCGGTTCAGCGGTTAGGAGTTGTTACCAGAGAAATCAGCCGGTATAGTTAAGCATACGCTTACTTACTTCTTGGAAATTATGGACCAAAAAGCGCTCAGACGCTTCCGCATCATCGGTATTACCACCATCACCGCCGTTTATTTACTGATTTTAATTGGCGCCATCGTCAGATCATCGGGAGCGGGCATGGGGTGCCCGGACTGGCCCACTTGTTTCGGTCAATGGATTCCTCCAACCCAGGAATCTCAGCTTCCCAATAATTATCATGAACTCTATGCCAAACTCGGTTATGCCAACACTGACTTCAACCCCATTAAAACCTGGACGGAATATTTAAATCGCTTGGCGGGCGTTACCATTGGCATCTTGATGATTCTCACCACTATTTTGGCTTTCCCGTTTTTGAAAAGCGCTGATAAAGGGGTATTTTATGTCAGCTTGACCGCCCTTTTACTGGTGGTCTTCCAAGGATGGCTGGGGGCAGTGGTAGTGAGCTCCAACTTGCATCCCGTGATGATTACCGCCCACATGCTACTGGCGCTGACCATTGTTGCTCTGTTGATTTACGCCGTAGCCCGGTCGCAACGGAACCTTTTTGAAAAACTCAATTCCCATGCCCTGAACCGGACTGTGTATATGGGTTTATGGATGATCCTGGGCCTGACATTGATACAAATCATTTTGGGCGCCCAAGTCAGGGAAGCTGTGGATACGATTGCCAAGACCCATGAATACCAGAACCGCTATCTTTGGCGAGAGGAATTACCTCGGGTATTTTATATTCACCGGGCTTTTGCCTTTATCCTGTTAACCGCAAACTTCTGGACGATCTGGCAATTTCTCAAGACTCTGCCAGAAAATCACCTGTTATTCCACCTAAGCATCGTATTGGGGATTCTGATTGTTTTGGCTGTGGGGGCGGGGATAAGTTTGGAACGTTTGGGCATTCCTCCCTTTATACAGCCTATCCATTTACTGCTTGCCAATTTGATTTTTGGCGTTCAGTTTTTCATGCTGGTGACATTTCGCTATTGTCGCGTAACCAATTCAGGCTCGGACACAACGCAACACGGGGAAATCTCTGTTCATTGATGCGATTGGAGCCGGCAACTTTGAGGAATAATTTTGAGACCGGGAAATTTCTGTGTCAGCTCTTTCTCAAGGCGAATGGGGATGCTTCTATCCACATGCACCCAATGTAAGATCCGATATCGCTTCATCGGCATCACCTTCACCTCGATCCCTTTTTGCCGAAACCGCCTGGCAGCGGCCTCCGCCCGTTTTCTCGTCTCATAGACCCCTAATGAAATGGCGCCTTTCCACGGGCCGGTTTCAAATAACCATAAATCACGCAAGCCTTTATCCCGCAACTCAGCCAAAGCGAGCCGGGCCGATTCGATAGAATCTTTGGGCGGGTACATCAGCCAATAACCTTTAGTCTCAATCACGCTTTTGGTTTGAATATTGGCATTGAGACCAGTGCTTTTTAATTGTTCGCCAACCCGATGAGCGGTAACCAAGCCCTGGAAGGGACCGACCCGATAGCAATCCCCTGCAGGAGATTTTGCCTTTTTGCGGGCAGTGTGCTTACTCTCTGATTGCTTTTTGGCTTTTTGCGGGGGTTTTGCTACTTGTTCAGGGCTAGCGGAAGCTTTTTTTTTTGCCGACTTCTTTTTTTCCACCTTAGTGGTGGCGGGAGTTTCCCGCAACTCGCCAATCAATACCAACCGTTCCACCGGCCGGCCTGCCTCTTCCACGACCCGGACAGATTTAGGCGAACTCACAAAAAGCTCGCGCAGAAATACAACGCTGTTCAGGATCAGGAGAATCAAAAAGACTTTATTGGTTAAATTCATTGTTCTGACTTACAATAATCATCCCTTTCCAAAGGAGGTCTGGCACCCATTGGACGGGGAAATTCAGTTCTTGCTTAATTTTAGCCGCATCTCCCCCAGTAATAATCCAATGCAGCTTCGGTAATTGCTCATGCATTCTTTCTAAAAACCCGGCAAGGGCTTGCAAAGCACCGATTTGTAGTGCCACCGCGGTATTATCCGCCAATATTTCATTCAGGCATTGCTCTGCCATTGTGGCCTGGATTCCTGGTGCCCTTTCCAACAATGCTTGCCCCATTAGGTTCAGCCCCGGGCAAATCACGCCGCCGCGATGACGCCCGTTGGATTCTAGCACGTCTAAAGTCAAGGCTGTACCGCAATCGACAATACACGCCGGCAAAGGATAATGATAGCGGGTGGCAATTAAAGTAAGCCAACGATCCACGCCCAGGGTTTCAGGTTTCCGATAGCCGTTGACTACGCCATACCCCCTTGCTTTGGTCCGTAAAATCTCCGGTAGCATCCCCCAGTTCTGTTCACACCAATTGGAAATTTGGCTGACAATTACCTTTCCTGCCACATTCGCCATCAAAACCCGCCTGGGCCTGTTCATGCCTAGCCAATGTTGCTTCAAGTCCGCTATCGAGAAATCTTTCGCGAGTGGCAACGACGACTGTTCCCGCAAACAACCATCTTGCCATTGCACCCATTTAAGCCGGCTATTACCGCAATCGACAAACAATTCCATGGTCTAACCTTGCAGACGCAATTTGACATCCCCTGCCGTCAGCATGTACCGGTTGCCATTTGGTAATTTCAGCTGTAATTGCCCATTATCGGCTATATCCTCGGCGACAGCCTCAAACTGTTGGTCGCCTTGAATCACAATTACCTTCTCTCCGAGAATGCAATTCCATCGCCGCCATTCCTCTAGCCAGGTAGAAAGTCCCTGCGATTCATAGTCACTCAACAGCTTTGTCATCTGGCCAATCAATTCCGCAACGATCCGGTTTCTCGAAGGAACAGCGCCGCACAGGAGAGTTTTAGCATCCACCCAGGGCTGGTCGATTTCAGAAGATGCCCCTTTATTGAGATATAAATTCAATCCAATCCCTACTACGACCGTACATTGCCCCTGACTTTCTACCGAAGCCTCCACCAAAATACCGCCCAGTTTCCGGGCTTGCCATAAAATATCATTGGGCCATTTCAAGTGCAGCGGCGGAAAGCCTACCTTTCTCAATGCACGTACCACGGCAACGCCAACCGCCAGACTAAGACCACCAACACGTTCTATATTGGCAAATCGCCATAGCATGGACAGATAGACATTCGCGCCATAGGGAGAAACCCAGCGGCGCCCCAGCCTCCCCTTGCCAGCCGTCTGCATTTCCGCCAGACAGACACTGCCCGTGGGTTTATCCAGGGCGCCCAATAAATAAGCATTGGTGGAGGTGATGCTGGAAAGTATTTCCATGGGTATCTGGATACCGGGATAGTTTGCTTGAAGATAGGACTGAATTTTTGATTTATCGAGTAATTCCAGTGGCGCCGCCAAACGGTACCCCCTGCCGCTTACAGCGGTAACCTCCACCCCCAATGAATCCAGTTTTTGAATGTGCTTCCATACCGCGGTACGGCTAATTCCAAGATCTTGCGCCAATTGCTGGCCAGAATGGAACTTGCCATCGGACAGTTGCAGTAATAATTGGGTGGTCGTTTCCGAAAAAGCACGCAAAATCAGTCTATCCCAACGGACCAGGATAAAATCATTATAACAAGGCAGGATTAGTCGGCGTTTTGTTTCTGCTCCCGCAATTCAGCCATTTGCCGCTTGACCACATGCCGAATCAAAAACTCCTGATCACTCTCCTGAATCCCGGTAAAGTCCACCCCAACCCGAAAACCTCCACCGCCTTTTTCCTGGCAATACACCACTTTGCCGTAGACGACAATGCCCGCAAGGGAGGGTGGCACAACCAATTTCAGCTCAAGTGTCTCTCCTTCTTTTAGGGCCTCCCGGGCATCAAAGGCAATCCCGGTAGCGCTCAAATTGACATGGCAAGTCGGTTGATCCACAAATTCGGAATGACTCATCACCAAGGCCCGGGCAACGAGATCGATCTTTTTTTCCAAAGTCTCAAGGTAATCGGCAACATCCGGGTTGCTCCGCTGAATCCGGTGCAGCTGTGTTTTGGACTGCTGAGAAAGATAATCCAAATTGGCGGTAAGGGAGAAGGTATCGGCAAGCCGCCGCCTGGCATCTTCAGATTCTTGAACTTCGTCACTAGCCATTGGACGATAGGCCAATACGATTTCATCTTCGACTCTGAAATAACGGCGGCGCTCGTTAGCGGAATTAGGGGAAATCTCGGTCATTCAATGTTACTCCATGGTCAAGTCAGGCTGGGTTGGATCGTATGAGTCCTGCACTAGAATAATTTCCACCCGGCGGTTAAGGGCGCGGTTTTTGGCGTTTATATTAGGCGCTATGGGGCGGGTATCCGCGTAGCCGACCACCATCATCCGTTTTGGATCCACTCCGCCTCGCAGTAGTTCATGGGCGACGGTTACCGCCCGCGCCGAGGATAATTCCCAGTTGGACCGGTACCATTCAGTGGCAATGGGAATATTGTCAGTATGGCCCGCGACCAGCACTTTTCCCCGGCTATTTTTTACCGCTTTGATGATTTTTTTCATGGAAGGACTAAAGCCGGCATTGAGCACCGCACTGCCGGAAGGAAATGATCCCTTTTCATGAATCCGAATAATGATCTTGCCTTGTTCGGTTTCGACGCTGATTTTCCCGGCCCGGATTTCCTCGGTTAGGGATTCACGGATTTTCCGGGCTTCCGCTTCTAGTTTCTTTTGCTGTTCTTGGGCAAGTTTTGCCGCCATTTCCTCCCGGCTCATTTTACCGTCACCCTTGGTGGCTTCCGGGATTTCGAGATTCGGCAAATCCTCGGTTGTGGTCTGGCGGATTTCCTCCAAAGGCGTTGGCTCGGTTGTGGCGGGGCTAAAGTGCTGAGCGATCACGCTAGTCCCCTTGACCACTTCATAGGCCACGATTTCTTTTTGTACGCCAAAAGCGTTTTTCAGCGATGCCGCCATCTGCCGGAAGCGCACCACGTCCATGGTAGCGAATGACAATAACAGCACGAAGAAACACATCAATAACGACATAAGATCGGCAAAGGTCATCACCCACGCGGGGGCGCCAGCCTTACATTTGGGGCAATCGGCTTCATCTGACATCAGGCACCCTCGTTACTGGCTGCTTTTGGGTTGTGGCATGGACTCGCACTAATCTCCCTCACCCGTGGTTCGCTTCTTCTCGGGCAAGTAAGTATTGAGCAACGCCTCCAGGACTTTGGGGTTCATCCCTTCTTGTATACCGTTGATGGTTTCGAGAATCAGTGATTTAGTATCTCTTTCATATTCACTGACCAACGCCAATTTATCCGCGAGAGGAATGGCAAAGGCATTGGCAATCACGGCGCCATAGAGGGTCGTGAGCAATGCAACTGCCATGGCCGGACCAATACTGGCGGGATCGGACATGTTGGCGAGCATTTGCACCAAACCCACCAACGTGCCGATCATACCCATTGCGGGTGCCATGTCTCCCACCGAACTCCACATGGTTTGACCGACTTCGTGGCGTTTGATGGCCATATTGATGTCCTGACTCAGCATTTTCCGGATTAAGGCAGGGTCATGGCCATCCACACATAGGGTAATCCCCCTTTGCAGAAATTCGTTTTCCACCGTTTCGTTTTCCAACGCCAATAATCCGTTTTTACGGGCGACGTCCGCCAAACGGACCGATTCTTCGATCAACTTGGAGGGATCTTCCAGCTTGTTGAAAAAAGCCTTCAAAGCAACGCCAAAGGACCGGAAAAAATCAGACAACGGAATTTTCATCAAAGTCACCATGAAGGTACCCCCGAACACTATCAAAATAGAGGGAACATTGACGAACAATCCAAAATCGCCACCCATCATGATGGCGGCTACGATAATCCCCATACCGCCCAAAAATCCGACCAAGGTTGCGATGTCCAAGATTAATCCTCCTAAATTTGCGTTTCTCTAATTAAAAAGTAGCACGCAACGAGAAAAGGGAAAGCAATAAGACCTAGGGAACCTATGAACAAGTCATCCTTGGCTTGTTCAGACAGTCCCTAGATCTCAAAAACTTTATCTGCCTTGAAAGCCTCGACCGGTTTCCTGCCGTGATAGCCACGGGGGTTGCATAACACGTGGGTATCCGCACAACGATATTCCCAGACCGAATGGGTATGGCCGTGAAACCAGGCAGCAATGTCATACTGGTACATTAGCTCTCGTAGATCATTACAGTAAGCGTAGCGATTAAGCGCCGAAGGCGATCTACCCCAGCTCCAAAAAGTGGGAGCATGATGCGTCACCACTACGGTTTTCCCCGAAAAAGGCTTGGCCAGCATTTGTTCCAGCCATTGACGCGACTGCCAATTCAACCACCGGTATTGATCTATCCGGTACACCCCGCCCTGATAGCGGATTTTGTGAAAATCATTGACCGAATCCAGCAGTTCTTCCGTATCCGCCTCACCATCCCCCAAGTTGGTCCATAAAGTACAGCCAAGAAAACGAATATCTCCGAGAACTACACTCCGATTTTCCAGGAAATGTACATGACCACCTTCAGACGCCAGCTCGAGCTCAAGCAACATCCGGCCATGGTCATGGCCGTAGAATTCATGATTACCGGCCACATAAATCACCGGCAAAGGCTGCTCTTGCAACCACTTGAGCCCTTGTAAACCGACACCGATATCACCGGCCGCCACAATCATATCGGCTTCGACCAAAGGTAATTTCAGTTCACCGAATTCCAGATGAATATCAGAGAAATAATGAATCCGCACAACGATGAGATTTCAATTTATAATTAGGTGCTTTCGAAACAAGTCCAAACATCTATGACATTAATACTAGCAGCTAACCTAAATTCAGCATTGCCATCATGAGTACATCCCCCCTTCGCAGAAAATCCACCCTGGGCGTCAAAGTCGGTCACATTCAAATCGGCGGTGGCGCTCCCGTGGTGGTGCAATCGATGACCAATACCGCCACCGAAGATATCCAAGGCTCGGTAAAACAAGTGCTGGCCCTGGCCCGCTCAGGTTCGGAGCTTGTGCGTCTGACCGTCAATACCGAAGAAGCCGCGAAGGCAATTCCGGAAATACGGGAAAAATTGCACCAGCAGGGATGCAAGGTGCCATTGGTGGGGGATTTCCATTTCAATGGCCATAAGCTGTTGGCCAAGTATCCCGCTTGCGCCGAAGCGTTGTCGAAATACCGGATCAATCCCGGCAATGTTGGACGGGGCTCCAAACGGGACCCTCAATTCGCGCAAATGATCGAAATGGCTTGCCGTTACAACAAACCTGTGCGTATCGGCGTCAATTGGGGAAGTCTTGACCAAGCGGTTTTGGCAAGACTGCTCGATGAGAATGCGCGGCTTCCCAACCCCAAAGATCTCGATGAAGTCATGCGCGAAGCTGTGATCACCTCGGCACTGGAAAGTGCCGCCAAAGCACAAGAGTTGGGATTGGCTGCTGACAAAATCGTCATCTCTTGCAAAATGAGTGGGGTACAGGAGTTGATCGCAGTTTACCAAGCATTGGCCAAACGTTGTAACTATGCCCTGCATCTCGGCCTGACGGAAGCCGGCATTGGCACCAAGGGAATCGTCGCCTCGACTGCCGCACTGGCTGTGCTATTGCAACAAGGCATTGGCGATACCATACGCATTTCCTTGACCCCGGAACCTGGCGCTTCAAGAACCAAGGAAGTCGTCGTGGCCCAAGAAATCCTGCAAACCATGGGCATTCGTTCATTTACCCCGATGGTCATCTCCTGCCCGGGATGTGGCAGAACCACCAGCGATTATTTCCAACGCCTGGCCCAGCAAATCCAAGATTTTTTAAGGGAAAAAATGCCCCAGTGGCGTGAATCCTATCCGGGGGTGGAAGAAATGCACGTGGCTGTGATGGGTTGCGTCGTCAATGGCCCTGGAGAAAGCAAAAACGCCAACATTGGCATCAGCCTTCCCGGCACCGGAGAACGTCCGGTAGCACCCGTCTATGAGGATGGGCAAAAGACAGTCACGCTGAAGGGAGACCGTATTGCGGAAGAATTCCAAGCCATTGTGGAAAACTATGTCGCCAGTCACTACGGACAAGCCAAATCTGCCTGATTCCACTTTCCATCAGGCATAAAAAAACCGCCAGGAAAGGATTCCCGGTTTTTTAACCGGGGCCTTTCTGAACGGTCAACTCGACTTTAATTTTATATCAGGCCAATTAGTTCCAGCGTTGTGCCTGAGCTTTCCAGCTCCCGTCTGCCTGGCGTTTGAATACATTGTAGATCACGCCATCGTAGGAATACTCCAGGCCGTCTTCCTTGTTCATCCAGCGTACTGACGAAACAACGGTATCATCCTTGGCATAAATGACGTCGGCCAGATCCAGCTTGAAGTGGCTGGGATTGGAATCAAGCAATTGCTTCCAAAAGCGGCGAATGGCCTGCTTGTCCTTGGCCGCTTTTCCGTTTGGCAACAGCACCACGGCATTATTCGCATACAGGTGCATCAATGCGTCAATATTTCCCGAATGCAAAACAGCATTCCACTGAGCAATGGCATCCTTGGCCATTTTTTCTGAAACTTGCTTAGCGTCGTCGGCAAATCCATTTGCCATACCTAAGGCCAATGCAATCAATAGTACTACTTTCTTCATCAAGTCACCTCGTTTAAGTTTATAGATAGAACTGTCGATTATTATAGATAAAAAAATCAGAAATAGTTCTATTACAGTTTGATTCCTTAAAGGAAACAATAAGCCTCTATCCTGAGTGGACTATTCCTTTATTAAGCATAGATGACTTCAATGAAGACAATGTGACGACGCACTTAAAAATTGGATTTTTCGCCGCCCACTGGATGAGCAATAACAAAACCCGATAATCCCAACTTGTCCTGTAACTCTGCCTTCCATTGCTTGGCTTTGCCTTTTTTCAGCGCAGGACCAATCAAGACACGGAAAAGATTCTTTTTCGAAGCCCCCTGGGCATCATCAATAAAAGCAGGAAAACCAGCCTGGCGTAACTGCTTTACCATTTGCTTGGCATTGCCGGCTAATGAAAAACTTCCTACTTGCACTACCCACGCCGAGGGGATAGGCACACTTGGCTCGGGAGATACCTGGGCCATCGCACGCTTACCAGCGGCCAGCGTTGCTTCTTGCATTTGCCGCAGCCGGGCTTCAAACTCCCGCTTTGGAAAAGGCGGGGCCTTGGTTTCGAAAATCCGATCATGTTGCAGCGCATCTTCAAACAACATGGGTAAAAAAATCACCGCCAACAGCACCAACACAATGGCGCCTACGATGCGTTGTTTCAATTGTTGTTCCATGGCTTCCCAGGACCAGACAAAAAGGCTGAAATCAAAAAGAATGAACCAAAAATTACAATCAGATCATCAGGTCCCGCCTGGCTTCGAATTTTGTTCCAGGCATCCTCAATATCCCTGCATCCGGCAATCGGCAACGGCATATCCAATGAGGAAAAAGCTTCCAGAAGCCGTGGTTCCGAAGCTGTCCTGGCGTTGTCCAGAGGCACGAGCACCCAACCATGGGTGATGTCTCGCATCTTGGAAATTATGCCTTTGATATCTTTATCATCCATCACAGTGAACAACACGAAAATCTTCCGGCCTGGAAAGTTTTGCCGTAAATGGTCGGACAGCAAACCAGCAGCCTGGGGATTGTGGGCCACATCCAAAAGTATTTCAGGG
>Ga0256841_1002815_pt1 | contig 13493 bp, 9 predicted proteins | sample 356308metaG_FD_185971 | JGI IMG/M metagenome (GOLD analysis project Ga0256841, IMG submission 185971) | Hydrothermal vent microbial communities from Mid Atlantic Ridge, Atlantic Ocean - 356-308 | ecosystem: Environmental > Aquatic > Marine > Hydrothermal vents | place: Atlantic Ocean: Mid...
AAAAGTACCTTCTTTATCCAGAAAACGCCATACCCATTTTCCTCCCGGCAAGGATATTTTGACAATATCATCTGACAATTTCATACGAGGTTTTCGGTCAAAAGAAGACAGTTTATATACACCTCCCAATGCCGGACAATCATAGGAGGTGACTAACCTTGTCCCGACCCCAAATCCATCGATAGGTGCATGTTGGAGGTTGAGACTTCTGATGAGCAATTCGTCGAGTTGATTAGAAGAAAAGATCTTGACATAAGGCATTCCTGCATTGTCGAGCATATATCTGGCCTGTTTGGATAGATAGGCCATGTCCCCACTGTCGATGCGTATAGCTCTAAGTCTATGTCCTTTTTCTTCCAATTCTCGGGCGACAAGAATAGCATTGGGTACACCGGATTTTAATGTGTTGTAGGTATCAACGAGAAGAACACAATTGTCAGGGTAGACCTGAGCGTATTTTTTAAATGCGAGTAATTCGTCATCAAATACCTGTATCCAGGCATGTGCCATGGTTCCCATGACTTTGAGGTCGTACATCTCAGCAGCCATCACATTAGAAGTCGAGGTCGCTCCTCCGATAATGGCAGCCCGGGAAGCCTGTATCGCTCCCATACCATGTGCCCGTCTAAACCCAAAGTCAGCAAATAGACGTTCCGGCCCGGTTACATTTTCTATTCTGGATGCTCTTGTAGCGATGAGCGATTGAAAATTGATGATATTGAGGAGGAGGGTTTCTATTATCTGACATTCCAGCACATTGCCTTTGACGATAATGATGGGTTCGTTACTGAAGACGATTTCTCCTTCTTGCGGAGCATATATATCTCCTTGGAATTTAAAGGTTTTAAGGTATTGTATGAAATCGTCCCTAAAGCCCTCGTTTTTTAACCGTTGGAGTGCAGCTTCAGAAAAGGTAAAGTTGGAAATGGCATCAAGCAAATCGGCCAGACCGGCAAATACTACATATCCTGAGGAACAAGGCATCTTCCTGAAGTAATAGTCAAAAGAGGCCGGCTTCTCATACAAACCATGAATAAAATACCCCTGTGACATGGTCAATTCATAGAAGTCTGTGTAGAGTCCCCACTGATCGATTATGGAAAGGATAGAAGAGGGTTCTTGTGATCCCATACTTTGTATTTATTTGATAGGGCAAATGTACAGAAATTTAGCCCAATGTAAGGACAGGTTGTGTTTTTATAGTAGATCGATCATTCCTCACGAGGCATCAGCAAATATTCGAGTAGTGGGAGGGATAGTCCTAGAGTATAAGACCCTTATGGGTCAGTTGGCGTACTTTTTAATAAGTCCCAGTAATGCTTCATCCGGGAGCGTTTTACCCAGATAAAATGCAAGGACGTCAATCATATCTTTCAACATCTCCGGTTGGAATCCCAATTTAAGTCCGAACTGGTAAAGCTTAGATTCTTCTTTTTTGCTGATTTCTCCATCGACTTCCATCGCAAAAAGCAAGTAATATAAAATCCTCATTCGTTCGTATTCGGAAGGGGGAGGATGCATGGGATAGTCTTCCGGGTGGTCTATAATCGCCAATACTTCTACCTCTGTCAATCTGAGGTGTTTGGCGAGTTCCATCAGGAATCGATGTTCTTGACCGGTGATAGAACCATCAGCTTGATGGATCTGATAGACCCAAGAAAAAATAGCTTTATTTCTTACATTCGAAAGGGACATATTACCAACTATACCTACGGTTAATAAACACAAAGATAGTTGGATATTGAATCAAAATCAGGTATTCTGCCCATATATTTAAGAGATCATGCTTTGTTGCAGACATCTCATGAATATTTTGGACTCTCTGATAACAAACACATTCCCCCGGTTGGATTTTTGCAAGGGGGCATACATCAATCCTGTCGGCTTTTAGTATGAAATACAAATGTGAGAACTAGTAAGGTGATAGAGAGCACTATGAGTGCAGCACCCATCCCCAGCAGGTCGGTTAAATATCCCATGGCAAGGGCCAGGAGGACTGTCCAGCCGGTTTTTAATAAGGACTGGGCGGATAGAATGGAGGTGAGGATATCATTCGGGACGGCATCCGACAAGACTCCGGTGAGCAAGGGTTTTCGTATATTTTCAATGATGTAGATGATTATGAAAATTAAAAATAATATTACCCATTGTTTCCCTATATACAAAAGTCCACCTACGCATCCCGCGCTAAATCCCCAAAAGAGTAACAGATGTGCATTGCGGTAGGGTGTGATACGTCCAAATCGACCTGCTTCCTTTGAGCCGATAGCACTCAACAGGTAAATCATCGAATATCCGATGGCTATTACCCATTCCGTCGGGGGATTTTCACGAAATGTGCTCATTATAGCGAGGACTCCTGAGAGCTGGACCAATACGACCTGTACATAGTCTTTGATGGATTTAACCCAAGCGGAAAATAGAGCAGAAGATTGTATAATATGAAAGACCTTTTCTTTTTGAAGGAGGGTTAAAAAATTGCGGGCAGTCAGTAGATAATTTTTCCAAATACTTCGTTTGAATGGTTTACCGGAATAATTGAGGTACGATGGGTAAGCGCCCACATTTATAATATTCACGAGATATGGAATGATAGATGCGAGAAAAACTGTTTGGTAAGCCCCTCCCCAATATATAATTCCCCCACCAATAAGCGCTGAGAGAGCAGAGCCGACTTGAGAACAAGAACGAGTGCTTCCATAATATGATATTTTAAAATTTGACCAATGGTTTCTTTTGAGATATTCCATAATCATTCCCTTATGTGTGCCGGATCGAAATGCATCCGCTACTCCGAATATTGCAAATCCGATTAAAAAATGTAAGTAAGATTTACCATAATAAAGGAGAATAAAGGAGCCGATATACAAGAGCAAAGAGAACAATAAGGTCTTTTTCCTCCCGACGGTATCCGACATTATTCCGGAGGGGATTTCCGATACATTGATCGCGATTTCTCGAAAGGCGTAAACCGATCCAATCTCAGTAAATGACAGACCTACTTGCCTCAAATAAACTAGAAAAAAGGCATCAAAAAAACGCAAGTTCTTTAGGAACCCATAGGCACAAAAGCGATAGAACTGAAGATCTTTACGAAATGTTGGTTTCACCATGCAAAGATAGCTTTTCTTCAGGTTGTTTAGTTTTTTCTATTTGACATAAATTTGAGATGGATATCGGTGGTCATTGTAAAGAGTTATTCTATGGATCCTACCTTGGTGAAGCTGTTTATGTGAGTATGTTCTTATTTATAAAACCGGAATTGTGCCGATGTTTTTTGAGATCATTGAAACCAGTAGAAAGGAGGGAGAGCAAATAGCGGAGGCATTAGTGGATTAAGTAATGAAAACCAATCGGCAAAAAAAGTGTAGTAGAATATCCTTTTAAGTGTAGAAAAAGTGTAACTTTGCGCTCCATTTCGTCAAGTTCTTTGCAATGAGTAGAGCAGAAGAGTACAGTATACGGTTGAAAGACCTTAAAGAAGGGAGACACGAATACTGTTTTAACTTGGATAATACATTTTTCGAAGAGAGTGATAACGATATTTTCAGTCGCGGGAAAATACAGTGTGATGTTGTATTGGAAAAGCATTCTGCTTTGATGAGAATGGAATTATCTTTGAAGGGTGCAATACAAGTTGCATGTGATCGTTGTGGGGTTCAGATAGATTTACCTGTATCGGAGGTATTTGATCTGGTGATTAAGCAGGAAGACCATGCTACAGAGGAGGAAAAACAGGAGATGGAGAAGGAAGGTGTATTGCTTATTGGTGAAGAGGTAGTAGAATTTGATTTAAGTCGACATTTGAGGGATTTTAGTTTGTTGATGGTGCCATCAAAACGAGTTTATGAATGTCGAAAAGAGCAGCCCTATCCATGTGATGAGGTAGTTCTGGAGCGAATTGGATTTTTTGAACCTGAAAGAATTTCTTCAAAGACAGATAATCCTATGTGGGATGCCTTGAAAGACATCCAATGGGAAGAATGATAATATAGATTATTTACTTTATAAAATTATAGTGTTATGGCACATCCTAAATCGAGGATTTCAAAACAGCGAAAAAGAAAAAGAAGAACACACAAGAAATTGACAGCACCACAGGTAGCGATCTGTAAGAAGACAGGAGAGCCACATATGTATCATCGTGCTTATTGGCATGACGGAGACTTGTACTATAAGGGGCAAGTCGTAATCAAAGTGGATGAGGAAGCCACTTTTGAGGACGTATAAGAAAAAGCTTCTTTTTTGTTAATTTAGATTGAAGAGGTATACAGGCTATCTAACGCCCATGTATTGAAAGATGCATGGGCTTTGCTATTTTATAATACATTTAATTTCAATTTATTAGATTTTATTAAACATATGCCAAGTCAATAAATATATTTTGAATAAAATATATTTGTGTATTACATAATAAAAATAATATTATTTATATTTATTTGTGCATGATACAAAATAAAATATGGAACTTAAAAGGCCGGTTAACCACATGATGCTTGCGGACGTAACTGCAGCTCCGAGCAAGCCATATTTTGGGATTAGAACGAAATTTGAAGCAATATTCACTCCTAATCCAATGGCGCCGGCGTAGAAAGCAAGGTCCGCCCTCCCACAAGCCGAGAGTAGATTGCCAAATAGTCCTCTTAGTATTAATATGCCGGTAGTGCCCAATGCTAATATCATAAATACATCTGTATAGGGAACCAGTTCCGGACCGAAAAATCGGAGCAGCGGCACCGCAAAAAGTCGACAAAATAGAAGGTAAATAAAGGAAATCCCACTAAAGATTAAGATATACTCTTGTATAAATTTTCTGGTATAGGATCTGTCTTTATGGGCTTTGGAAAGGGTGACAAAATGTGTGGTCATATAGGCTCCGGAAAGAAAAAGTATACTGAAAGGGAGAAGGGTAAGATATTTGTAAATCGTAACTGCATCTTCGCGGCTTACTAACCACCCGATAAGTAGAATATCCACTGCAAACAAGAGCTTCGAAATGACATTGGCAAAGGCCGTGTGCAAGCCGTAGGAGAAGAAGGCTTTATTGATACTATTGGTAGAGGATATTGGACGAATGTGGCTCTTAAATAATTGGGGATAGGCTAAATAACCATAAAGGACAGTAGTAAGGGGCGCAAATATGAAAGCCAACGCATATCCCAATGCTCCGAGCCAGGGAGTAAGCCCTACGACAAAAATCAACAAAAGAAACCAATGCAACCCTTCGAAAAGTGCAAATTTATCATTGTGGTGTAGGAGTCGGAAGAGGACCTTTTGCATTTCATACTCGAAAGAGATGTACAGCATTAGGGAAAAAACTATTAAGTATTGCCCACTGTCCTCGAATCCCATATCCCAAATGCTGCCCAAGGTGATAAGTAAAAGCATTGTGGCTAAACTCCATTTCCTTCCTTTGTGTAATACCGCCGTGTACAGTGCAATTTTATCTTCTTTAGAGGATAGTTCTGCACCGTATTTGAGGGTGCCGTGATAAAGTCCCATTCCCATAAATGGGACTAAAAAGGCGATAATCTGGAAGGCGTATATGGCAGGGGCTAAAGCCTCTGTTCCGACTTGGCGATAAGCCCACCAGGAAGCGATAAAAGAAAAAGCTCGACTGCATATAGTCGCTATCAAGATATGATGACCGGAGGCAGCTTTGAATTTTTGGAATATTTGATTTATAAATGAAGTCATTTTACAGTGTTGGATGTGCGAAGATAACGGATGTATCGGTGAGGTACCTATTATCTTTTGAATTTATTGTCTTAATGGGTGCACAATGAGTAAATGTAAAAGTAGGATCTTGCTTGTAGGAGGAGTAAATAGTCACTTATTGTCTGTTTTCTATGGATAAATATTTTTGCTGTTGGATTGAAAAGTGGACTAGCCTCAAAAGCAGTTGAATAAAATACTAAAAGGTATTATAATGAAATTCAATTCGTTATCATTTCTCCTGCGTTTTCAGAACCAGCAGATGTTTAGTTATAACAATTGTTGATAAATCAACTAATTGCAAATATCATATAAATACATGTAAATCAAGTTACTGTATTTTTACAACTCTATTACCTTTGCTGGAAATTGTCTTATAAAAGACAATTGGATGGAGCGGAAGCAACAAAAAATTCAGAAGGTTCAACGGGACAGGGAATGCACATCCCTTCTTAGAAAGGAGGAAAGATTCAAATGTTCGGTTGGCATTCTGTTTATTCATATAACAAAAAAATTAAATTGAGATGAAGGTTTCGACAATTGGATTAAGAGCATTAGGGCTCCTACTATTTTTCGTTTTCATTGCCTTGAGTCCATCGGGGAATGCACAGAATTTTCGACCTATTGACGGAAGGGGAGCGAATCCCAATCATCCGGAATGGGGAGCGACGAATACACCGGTAATCAGTCTGGTATCCCCGGCTTTTTCGGATGCCATTGGCGCGCCTTCCGGGCAGAATCGACCATTGGCAAGGGATGTTAGTAATAGAGTATTTAGTCAAGACGGGGATGTATTAGACGCAGGCGGTAGGACAGATTTTGTGTTTGTTTGGGGACAATTTGTCGATCACGATATAACCTTTAGTCCGGATAATACTGAAGAGGCTTATCCTATTCCCATGCCGGCCAATGATCCCTATTTTAAAGGTGTAAGTTCATTGCCCTTTTTTAGGTCAAAGCATCTAGACGGGACAGGTACCAATATCAACAATCCCAGAAAATATTACAATGGGATTACTCCCTATTTGGATGGATCCAATGTATATGGTTCAGATCCTGTACGTTCTAAATGGCTAAGGACATTAGTAGATGGCAAACTCAAAACTTCTAAGGGCAATCTTCTACCTTTTAATACGGTAACTGGAGAGTATGATGCTGAGATTGACCCCAATGCACCGGAGATGGCGATGCCATTTCCATTTGTCAAAAAATATTTCGTAGCAGGAGATGTTAGAGCGAATGAGAACATTCTGCTCACTTCTTTTCATACATTGTTTATGAGAGAACACAATAGATGGTGTGATATTTTAAAGGCGGAGCACCCTTCTTGGGATGACAATCAGCTCTTTCTAAAAGCAAGAGCGATTGTATCCGGAGAGATCCAATCGATCACCTACAATCAATGGTTATCAGCAATGGGAATAGAGCTTGCGCCCTATGCAGGATTTAACTCGGAGGTCAATCCACAGATAGCCAATGTGTTTGCAGCGGCGGCATACAGATACGGTCATTCTACGATTAACTCTACGATTAAGCTGCTCAGGGAAGATGGTTCAGTAGCTTCTAATGGGATATTGTATTTGCGCAATGCTTTTTTTAATCCTTCGATTGTAAAGGAACGAGGAATAGATCCTATGTTTAGAGGCATGGTGACGCAAGTTCAGCAGGCCAATGATTGTAAGATGATCAATGACTTGAGAAATTTTTTATTTGGACCTCCGGGGGCAGGAGGAATGGATTTGGCTTCGGCCAACATCACTCGAGGGAGAGATCGCGGTTTGCCGGATTTTAATACCATCCGGGTATCGTTAGGGATGGATGCGTATACGAGTTTTGAAGAGATTACGGATGATGTTGAATTGGTGGATGCACTTAAGGAGGTATATGGAGACGTCAATAAAATAGACCCATGGGTTGGGTTTTTAGCAGAGCAGAAAGAAGAAGGGGCGATGTTTGGAGAAGCTTTAAAGGTAGTTTTAGCCAAGCAATTTAGTGCAATTCGGGATGGGGACCCCTTCTTTTACTTAGTAGATAAGAGTCTGACAGAAGAGGAGAGGAGTCAGATTATCAATGTTACATTAAGTGATATCATTGAGCGCAATACGGATGCAGATTTTATGCCTGAAAATGTATTTTTTGTCATTCCTGCTTATGCTGAATACAGAAGTATAGATGGATCCGGCAATAACTTGGAGCATCCGGAATGGGGAGCAAGGGGTTCTATGCAACAACGGCTTACACCTGTCGCTTACGCAGATGGTATAAACACACCGGCCGCACCTGACCGAGAGAATCCGCGCACGATTAGTAATCTCATATTCGATCAGAGAGGTGATGTATTGGATCCCCTTAACTTAAGTGATTACAACTTTGCTTGGGGTCAATTTATTGATCATGACATTACCTTTGTTCCGGATAGCGACAATGAACCTGCAATGATACAGGTCAAGGAATGCGATCAATGGTTTGATCCTAATTGTGAAGGTCGTGCAGTTATTCCGGTAATGCGCTCTAAAGCGATGCCCGGCACTGGGACGGATATTAATAATCCAAGACAGGTTTTTAATGGTATTACGGCTTTTATAGACGGTTCGACTATTTACGGTTCGACTAAGGAATGGGCGAATTGGCTGCGGACCTTCAAGGAGGGAAAGCTCAAAACTTCCCAAGGGAACATGCTTCCTTTCAATACCTATTCCGGGGAGTATGACAGCCCGGTGGATCCCTCGGCTCCAAAATTGGCAATGCCTTTCCCAAATGTTACCAAATACTTTGTCTCCGGAGACATCAGATGTAATGAAAATCCCTTACTGACGTCGATGCATACCTTATTCATGAGAGAGCACAATTCCAAGTGTGAAGAACTCAAGGTGGAACATCCCGATTGGTCCGACGAACAGCTTTATCAACAAGCTCGCAAGTGGGTAGGAGCATTGATCCAGGCATTGGCCTTTGAAGAGTGGCTACCTACCATCGGGGTTAAATTGCCGCCATACAAAGGGTACAACCCTGATGTTCAGCCTCAGATATTCAATGTTTTTTCTGCTGCCGCGTATCGGTATGGTCATTCGACCATCAACAGCAAATTGGTAAGAATGGATAATGATGGGGAAGTGATGCCGCAAGGTAATATCCTTCTTCGCGATGCATTTTTCAACCCCAATGCCTTGCGTGATATGAATGGAATATACCCATATCTCAAAGGAATGTGTGCCCAAGTAGAGCAAGATTTTGATACCAAGATGATTGATGATTTGAGGAATTTTCTTTTTGGGAAGCCAGGAGATGGGGGAATGGACCTAGCAGCGATTAACATTCAGAGAGGAAGAGAGCGTGGATTGCCGGATTATAACACAATACGAGCTAGTTTTGGACTTCCGAAAGTGAAGAGCTTTACAGAGATAACGTCCAATCCCGAATTGCGTCAAAAACTAGTTGAAGCCTACGGATCTGTGGATAATATTGATCCCTGGGTAGGGATGTTGGCTGAGGATCATCCTAAGGATGCTCTATTTGGAGAATTGGTTATGAAGATTATTACACTCCAGTTTCAAGCATTGCGGGATGGGGATAGGTTCTATTATGAAAATGATCCCGGATTGTCTAAAGAAGAGATCCAGGAGTTGAAAAATACAACCTTTAGTGATGTGATAATGAGGCATACTGAGCTTACAGATATGCCTTCGAATGTCTTTATTGTCGATCCTCAACTAGTTGCAAATCAAGACGTAAATGAGGCAGAACCTGCTCAGAATCTTGTTATTTCTCCAAATCCGACACGTGATGTGGTTCGTGTATCAGCCGACCACAATGTAGATGCGGTTCGGGTTTATGATGAAATGGGCAAAATGCACCTTGGTGCTAAAGTGTCGCCTAGTGACGGAGTGCTGACACTCAATGTCCAAACCCTTAAGAAAGGTGTTTATCTCTTGCAGGAATATGCGGGAAATCAAATGGTCGCTCAAGGAAAATTAGTAAAAATATAATGGGAAGTTAAAGGGCATGAATTAAGTGTCTTAAGAAATTTTTAAAGTGGTTTAAGAAGGACCGGAGTAGAGTGGATCTACCCGGTCTTTTTTTTGAGATCTATGCTATTTGGATGGGGTATGTCCATTGAATTATTATGGAGTTAATTCGTACGATTTTCTGTTTTAGGGAGGTAGTAAAGGAGATGAATTTTAAACTTTCTCAATTGTTGTCGTATATTTGAAGGCTAAAAGGTTGTTTTAAGACTTATTTGGGGTCTGGTATTAGAACGGTATTTACTAAATAATGAAGGGTTTTTAAAATGAGAGTATTTACAATTTTGTGTGTGGTTTTTTTGTTCTCCTCTTGTGCACTATTTCATACCAAAAAGAAAGAAAAGCTATCCTATACCTCGGATGAGACAGAATTAGAAAGCATAGTATCTATATTGGCAAGTGATAGTTTGGAAGGGCGATTAATCGCCTCTCCCGGGGCTAGAAAAGCGGCGCATCTCATACAGCAAAAAATGCAAGTGTATGGATTAAAACCGAAGGGAGATCGAGGGAGTTTTTTGCAGGCATTCCCCTATACCCGTATAAAACACATACAGGGAAGGAGGGGTAAAATGAGCACGGATACCCTTCAGACGCATGGCAATAATGTTATAGGATTTCACTCCAATGATTCTAAGTATACTGTAGTTATCGGGGCGCATTTTGATTATATCGGACATGGAGAAATAGGATTTGGGATGATCGGCTCGGGGTCGGGTGAGATCTACAATGGGGCGGATAATAATGCCAGTGGAGTAGGGGCGATGCTTGTATTAGCTCGACATGCAGAAGCTCTTCCCAAAGCATTCAACTACTTATTTGTAGCTTTTTCCGGGGAAGAATATGGATTCCGAGGCGCTAGTTATTTTGTGAGAAATAGTCCGGTACCTTTAGAACAGGTAGCATTTATGATTAACCTAGACCAAGTGGGCCGGATGAGGGGAAGTAAGCTAATCGTATATGGGACGGGGACATCTCCTATGTGGAAGGATGTGATTACGGAGGAGAATTCACAGAACCTCTTGATAGAGCAAAAGGCCACCGGAATAGGACGCTCTGATCACACGGTGTTTTTCCTTGTTAATATCCCCGCTTTACATCTAACAACAGGTAAGCATTTTGATTCAAGGAAACCCAGTGATGATGTCGAACTTATTAATTGGGAAGGGATCGAGGCGGTCATGGAATATACGAAGTATATATTGAAGGCGGCAGCCCCCTATGGCAAGCCTCCCTTTACAGCCACGAATGAATACAAGCGCAAATACCAAGATAAATTCAAAGTCACACTGGGCTTAATGCCCGATTATTTTTATACAGGAGAAGGACTTCGAGTTGAGGTAGTTATTCCGGATAGATCTGCTGACCGAGCCGGTCTAAAGGACGGTGATATTATCTTGCAGATCGGAGATATAAAGATTGATAATATTTACAGATATGTGGATGCTATCGGTAAATACAAGTCAGGTGATCAGGCCCAAATCCTCTATAGTAGGTCGGGAAAGGAGCATAAAACAACTGCTGTTTTTATCAATTAAGGTACATTGGAGGTCCTGTACTTAAAAAAATAAACCTCCATGTATTATCTTTCGTTGTAATATATTCAAAATTATTATTGGATTCCTTTAGAAATACAGTATTTTATATCTTTTTTTGCAGAGGCATAATTTACATCCCTCTAAAAGTCAGCATTTATTAGAATTTGAGATAACTTGGGACTGTGAACCGGAGTATTGTTATATTTTTTACATTTATTTATTCAGGTTCATTGTATGAAATGGTTGGACTTCGATAGGTAAATTGAGTATTTCGGCGATTCAATTTATTATGTTTAAATGCAAAGTGATGAATAAAATAAAGTGGTATCTGCTATTTTCAATTTTAATAGTGGGGCTTACCTCGAGTGGTATTATAGATTTGCGTGATTTATTTAATTATGCTCATCAAGATATTCCTAATTACATTACCAGAACGAATATACCTGCGGACAATCCTATCACCGATGGAGGAGCTACCTTAGGACGAGTGTTATTTTACGATAAGGGACTATCCTTTAACAATAAGGCATCTTGTGCGAAGTGTCATCGTCAATTTGAAGACTTTGGTGATACAGAGATTATTAGTACAGGAGCTGTTGGGCCACCGAAACGGCATACGATGCGGATTGGATTTGTGGGATTGAGTGAAGAGACTCGAGCGTTTTGGAATGAACGCTCCAATACCATTGAGGCGCAGTCCACTATTCCCATACATGATGATAAAGAGATGGGGTTTAGTGGAAAATTCGGTCAACCGGATTTCGACTCTTTATTGAGGAAAATGAATGCCACCCAATACTACCCAATACTTTTTAAGTTTGTTTTTGGGGATTCTGTTATAACAGAGGAGCGAATGCAACTGGCCATGGGACAATTTTTGAGAAGCATAAGGGCATTTGACACAAAATACGATACAGGGCGTTTGGCCGTGAGCAATGAATTGGCTGATTTTCCCAATTTCACCCCCCAAGAGAACGAAGGCAAGCGTCTGTTTAACACCTTACCGAAAGAAGGCGGAGCGGGCTGTTTTCAATGTCATATTCCTCCGGAATTTGGTATTAGATCTGATATAAAGAACAATGGAAATATAGGTATTATCCACGGCCCGGAGAAGTTTGATACGGCCATTACCAAGGCACCTTCTTTACGCAATCTAGTAACGCCATCGGGTAAAGAGCTGGGCCCTTTTATGCATGATGGAAAGCACAAGACACTTTCGCAGGTCTTAGATCATTATATCAGTCTAGATAAGAAGGGACCTATTCCTAACATTGATCCACGACTCGTAGGTCCTGATAATAACATAGAATTGGATGAAGGGCAGAAGGAAGCCGTGATTGCATTTTTAAAGACACTGACTTCTGTGGATGTTTTTACAGGGGAGCAATGGTCGGATCCTTTTGTAAATGATTCATTGGAGGTGATTCCCTTGATGACAGGTGTTCGGGAGACCTTGCCTAGATACGCCTCTGTATCTGTCTTCCCCAATCCCTCAAGTAGAAGGATACACTTTCGACTTCCGGCAGGTTATTTTCGGTTGAAAATAATAGATGTTCACCAAAATACAGTCCTTTCCAAAACCATTGGATACAGGGATTATGTGGATATAGAACATTTAAGGGTAGGGACATATATCATCAGATTGGATCAGATGAATGGACCCTACCATTTCATATCAAAATTACTAAAATTATAATTTGCTTAAGATACAAAACGATTTTATTATTTACCACCAAACCACTTTATGATGAGATTAATATTTACGTTCTTAGTTGCCTTTATTTTTCAGGTCGGGCTCTATGGGCAGGGAGGATGTAACCCACCGGGAGCGGATGATTGTGAGTCTTCCAATGTCTTGTGCTCTCTGGCAGAATTAGATGGATATTCGTGTTCGAATCCGGATGCGGATAATCCTACTGGGGCCACGCCACTTTGCTTTGGAACCGGGAAGCCGCATAATACGGTATGGTGGGCGTTTATCGGTGGAGGAGAAACAATCACCCTGAGTTTTAATTTTGATTCTTCGGATTGTAAAAATTACTTGGATTCCAATACTTGTGTGGTGGGAATTCAAGCAGGCGTATTAACTGCTTGTGGGGGCGCACCTGTAGCATGTAATGCGAGTTGTTGTATCGAGGTGTTTCAGCTCACCTTTTATGCAGAAGCTTGTCAGGTCTATTATGTTTGGGTGGATGGGTGCAATCACGATGTTTGTAATTAT
>Ga0256841_1002816_pt1 | contig 13490 bp, 11 predicted proteins | sample 356308metaG_FD_185971 | JGI IMG/M metagenome (GOLD analysis project Ga0256841, IMG submission 185971) | Hydrothermal vent microbial communities from Mid Atlantic Ridge, Atlantic Ocean - 356-308 | ecosystem: Environmental > Aquatic > Marine > Hydrothermal vents | place: Atlantic Ocean: Mid...
ATCTGGCCGACACCCGTCGAGCCGTCTGCGAGGTGGCGGAACGGTACGGGGCGGCGATCATCGCCTCGTCGACCCACCCGACGGCCCTGTGGTGGGAGCAGATGCCGACCCCCAAGGAGCGGTATCAGTCCCTCGCCCAGGATCTCGGAGCCGTCGCCCACCGGCTCGTGATCTGCGGGATGCACGTCCACGTGGGGATCGAAGACCCGGACCTGCGGATCGACCTGATGGACCAGGTCAGCTACTTCCTGCCCCACCTCCTCGCCCTCACCACCTCCTCACCGTTCTGGGGAGGCCGGAACACCGGCCTCAAGAGCTACCGGATGAGCGTCTTCCGGTCCCTGCCCCGCACGGGACTGCCGGAGCATTTCACCTCGTGGGGCGAGTACGAGCGTCACGTCCGGGTCCTGGTGGATGCCGGAATCATCGAAGACGGCACCAAGATCTGGTGGGACGTTCGGCCCTCCGCACGCTACCCCACCCTGGAGATGCGGATCGCCGACGTCTGCACCCGGCTCTCCGACGCCATCAGCGTCGCATCCCTGTACGTCTCGGTCCTCCACATGCTCTACCGGCGCCGCCTCGAGAACCAGCGGTGGCGTACCTACGCCAACTTCCTCATCAACGAGAACGTCTGGCGTGCTCAACGCTACGGCTGCCGGGGTTCGCTCATGGACTTCGGGAAGGGCGAACTCGTCCCCTTCCCCGAGCTCATGGGCGAGCTGGTCGAGATGGTCTCCGAGGATGCCGCCGAGCTCGGATGCCTCGACGAGGTCCGTCGCGTCACCGACATCGTCCGGATCGGGACGTCGGCAGAGCGTCAGGTCCAGCTCTACGAGCGACTGCTCGCCGATGGCGTCGATCCCGACGACGCGCTGCGTTCCGTCGTCGACCTCCTGGTGGAGGACACCCTCACCGGCCTGTGAGCGCCCTCGAAGAGTGCCCCTCCACCGGTCCAAAGGAACCCCGTTGCCGAAAGCTTCGAGCTCCCAACAATCGTTCCACGTCCCGGTTCGTGGGCCACGCCGCAACCCGAACCGAGAGGATTCGGTGTCGGCCGACCCCTCAAGCATCCGTTCGAAACAGCGACCCAACAGCTCGGCGGTCTGCCCACCTGGTCTCGGATTCAAGTGGCACAGGTCCGACTCACCTCCACATATACCTCAAGTATTTTTTATACCTCACGATCGCGTGAGGTATTGTAATCATGTGAGGTATCAATGACCGTCGTGTCATCGGACATGGGGCGCCGCGTGGAGGCAGCACTCCGGGTTGTTCTCCCGGATTCGGTCGATCTCGAGCTTCGAGCACGTCCTGATGCTCGTGGGAGCGAGTTCGAAGCCGGCATCCGAGACAGGGTGCTGAAGGTCGAGTGGGTCGGTCACGCCTGGCTCAGTGCCGTCGAGAGGATCCTTGCGAGGTCGGACCGTCCCGACATCATCGTCGGCTATCGGGTGTCCCCAGCCTCACGACGAGCCCTCACCGAAGCGGGCATCGGTTGGGTGGAGACGACGGGGGCTGCGGAGATCGACACCGACTTTCTGGTCGTGTCGAGAACCGGAGGAATCCGCACCACGAAGAAGGCCACCAGTACCTGGACTCCTGCCGTACTCGGCGTGGCAGAGGCGGTCCTAGCCGGGGTCAAGCCGACCGTCTCTGCAACACACGAAGCCACCGGGCTCTCGGTCGGGGCATGCACCAAGGCGCTGCGTGCGCTCACGGACATGCAGCTCCTGGAGGCCGACACGGCGAGAGGGCCTCGATCGGGGAGGAGGATCGCCGACCGTGACGCTCTGCTTGACGCCTACGTCGCCGCGGCACACGACCTGAAGTCATCGCTCCCACTCCCCGTTGGTGTGACCTGGCGGGACCCGGTGGAGGGTCTCATCGAGCTCGGTGCCCGTTGGGACCGTGCAGGTATTGCCTGGGTGGCCACCGGCCTGGTCGCTGCCGCGGTGGTGGCCCCGCTCGTCACGTCCGTTGAGACTGCAAATGTCTATGTGTCCGCGTCGACCGTCGCCGAGCTGGAGCTGGCGGCGTCGACGGCAGGGCTCCGTCCGATCGAAGGCGGACGCCTCGTTCTGGCACCCGTGCCGACCGAAACCACTCTCAAGTTGGCCACGGTCGTCGACGGGCTGAGAGTGGCGCCGTGGCCACGGCTGGTCGCCGACCTCCGCCGGTCCGGAGTGCGGGGCGAGGAAGCTGCCGAACAGGTGAAGGAGGTTGTCGGTGGCCGATAACCCGTCTCGAACTCGGGTCGCCCGCGCCGCGGCAGAGGCCGCCTTGGTCCGCGTCGTTCATCACGATGGCGGACGTCCCGAGTTCGTCGTCCTCGGCGGCCTCGTCCCCGAGCTGCTGTGCTCGGCCAGTCCCTACCACCACGCCGGGACGACGGACGTCGACGTGCAGGTGAACCTCGAGATCGCTGCCGGCTCCGTTCACACCGCCCGATTGGAGACGGCCTTACGCAACGCCGAGTTCGAGCCCGATGCCGAGCGGGCCTGGAGGTGGACCGCCGAAGGCCCGGGAGCCCGCGTGGTGGTCCGGTTCGAGCTGCTGGCCGACCTCGACGATCACCCGGAGGGCGCCACCGTCACCTTCGACGAGTGTGAGGATCTGGGAGCAGCGAACCTGCGAGGGACCGGTTATGCCGCCAGAGACGTCGAAGTTCGCCAGGTGAGTAGCAAGATCGGGGGAGTGGTCCACACCGTCGACGTGAACGTTGCGGGGCTGGCCGGGTTCCTCCTGGCCAAGATCGCCGCCGCCTACTCGCGCCGGAAGCCGAAGGACTGGTACGACATCGCGTTCGTGCTATGTCACAACGATGCTGGAGGTCCGAAGCAGGCAGCAGCGATGGTTCTCGGTCGATTCGGTGGCGAACTCACCGGTTCCATCCGCACCGCCATCGAAGACCTGGGAGCCAACTTCGCCGCCCCCACAGCACAAGGACCGAACGCGTATGCCGACCAGCTTCTCCTCGACCATCCTGACTTCGACCGGGCTATGGCCATCGCCGACGCCGTCGTCGCCGTCGAGCGGTTCTGCGAGTTGGTGCTCTCATGAAGGCTCGACCGAGCCGCGACGATGGCGAAACCTCGTTCCACGAGCTGACCACACAGCCCCTCGGGTTCGTCCGTTGGCTCGAATGCGGGGTCGAGGCGTGGTTCGATACCGCGCCCGACGCCCGGGAGCCGTGCCGGGGCGCCGCCCCTCCTGTGCCTTCAATCCCTCCGCGCGGGCTACCTGCTCCGCCCATCGGCGCAGGAGCGACTCTTCTGACTCGGACGGGCAGAACACCGGCTCCTCATCCATCCCGACATCGGGGCGGAACCTGGCGGCGAAGCACTCTGCACATCACCTCGGGGATGTCGGCGGCAGGCTCGACCTCCTGGTGGAGGACACCCTCACCGGCCTGTGAGCGATCCCTTGGCTAGAAATCACCCGTGACCAGGAAACTCTCCAAGATCCGGTCCAACGCCGCCAGGTCGGCGTCGGTGACCACCTGTACGACCACGACGACGACGTAGTCGCCGGAGACCGGCGACGCCGCCACGTAGAGGAGGGCGGCACCGGTGCCGCCGCAATCTTCCAGCACCATGTAGCGGCCCTCGTACAGGGGGTCGGCGTAGTCGAAGGGGCCCTCCACGACGGCGCACGCCGCTGCGTCGGTGAGGTCGTTCAGGAGCTCGTCGATGTCGCCGGGCCCGAACTCCCGGGTGGCGGTCACCTCGACCCCGGGGACGTCGTAGCCGTCGTAGAAGGAGGCGACGCTCGGGGAGGCGGCGACGCTCGGACCGATCCCCTCGTAGGGGCGTCCGTCCACGTCGCTCCACGCCGCCGGGACGTCCACCTGGATGACGCCGGAGTCGTCCGTCACCGTCACATACTCGGTGTATTCGCCTTCGCTCCCGGCGTCCGCGACCTCTCCACCCAGCTCCTCACGGAACGAGAAGGAAGGCTCGAGGGGACTCCCGTTGATCCGGCCCTCCAGGACCTCACCGGTCTCGAACCGCAGCACCTCGATCGCCAAGACGTCGTCCGGACCGTTCGACCGCAGGATGTCGCAGTAGTCGGCCATGGTGCCGTCGGTGGCGAGCACCAGCCCTTCCAGCCGGGTGACGATGTCGCCGGGCCGCACCCCGACCTCGTCGGCCGGTGACCCGCTCTCCACGCTCGCCACCCAGATCCCGCTGATGTCCCGCTCTTCGTCGACGACCGCCTCACCGTTGATCCCGAGGGTGTCGAGATCCCCGCCCGACTGCACCGCGTCGACGAACGCCAGGACTTCGTCTCGGGCGATCCCGAAGTACTGGTTGGTCTCCCCGATCCCCGCATAGTTGACGGCCATCACCCGGCCGTCGCCGTCGAGGAGGGGACCTCCGGAGTTTCCCGGGTTGATGGTGGCGTCGTGCTCGATCACGTAGTCGACCGACGCCCACGAGCTCTCGCCGTCGGCCCGCGCCTTGGAGACGATCCCGCGGGTGAGGGTGAACTCGGGGTCGCCCAGCGGATATCCGGCCGCGAAGGCGTCGGTCCCCACCGAGAGGTCCCCTTCATGCCACTGGAGATACCGGTAGCCGTCGCCTTCGATGTCGAGCAACGCCAGGTCGGAGCATTCCGACGCCCCCAACACCCTGGCGTTGAGCGGCTCGTCGGAGCCTCCCACGTACACCTGCAACAGGGCGGCACCGGTGACCACGTGGTTGTTCGTCACCGCCAGGCCCGACTCGTCGATGATGAACCCCGAGCCGCTGCCGGCGACGTTGAGCTGGAGCCCGAAGCCGGGATCCACGAAGGATCCCTCGGCGACGATCCTGACCACCGCATCCTCCGCCTCCTCCAGCCCCTGCACCGCCAACGACGGAAAGGTGGGGGACCTGGTCGTGGACGTCGTCGGTGGAGCTTCCGTCGTGGTCGCCCCCACCCCACCGCCACAGGCCGCCACGACGATCCCGAGGGCGACGATCATCGGCATCGCCCATCGTCTCGACCCTGCCATGATCTCCTGCCTCTCTCCCCGTCTGAGGTGGAGAGTACCGTCATGTCCGGGTGCGGCATGCCCCACGAATCGGTACGCCGTCCGCAATCGAGAGGAGCCCCATGAGCCATCCGGTTCGCATCGCCGTCCAGTTCCATCCCCAGCACGCCGAGTACGACGATCTCCGCCGGGCCCTCGTCCGAGCCGAGGAGTTGGGCGTGGACATCGCCTACAACTGGGATCACTTCTTTCCGCTCTACGGGGACGCCGACGGAAAGCACTTCGAGTGCTGGACGATGCTCGCCTCGTGGGCGGAGGTGACCGAACGGATCGAGATCGGCCCCCTCGTCACCTGCAACTCGTATCGGAATCCGGATCTGCTGGCCGACATGGCACGGACGGTGGATCACATCTCGGGCGGTCGTCTCATCCTCGGGATCGGAGCCGGGTGGTTCCAGCGGGACTACGACGAGTACGGGTACGAATTCGGCACCCCCGGGCAGCGGCTCGACGCCCTGGAATCCGCCCTCCCCCGGATCGAGCGTCGCCTGGCGCGCCTGAACCCGGCGCCGCTCCGGAAGATCCCGATCCTGGTCGGTGGCGGAGGCAAGCGACGCACCCTCCGGCTGACGGCACGCCACGCCGACGTGTGGCACGGATTCGGCACCCCCGAGGAGTGGTCCGAGCGTTGCCGCGTCCTCGACGAATGGTGCGAGGTGGAGGGGACGGACCCGGCGGCGATCGAGCGCTCCGTCGGCGTCGACCCCGCCCGGGTCGACCTCGCCGACGCCTACCGGGCGGCAGGCGCCTCCCAGTTCACGCTCGGTCTCAACGGCCCCGACTACGACCTGGGGCCGGTGGCGGAGTGGCTGGCCTGGCGGGACGAGGTGAACGCCCGCTGACCCCGCTCGGTGGCCACCCGGCCGAACCGGCACCTGCGCCGCGAGCCCACCCGCCGGCGGCGAGGATCACGATCCGCGGGTGCGCTCACCGGCCCGCATCTCCTCCTGGAGGCGGCGTGATTCCGCGAGGACGGCCACGAAGAGCTGCTCGACATGATCCGGACGAATCCCGTGCCGTTCGGCCTCCTCCCGGATGATGTCCAACAGCTCTCGCTCCCGCACCGGGTCGTGCACGGGGATGCCCCGCTCGGCCTTGAGCCTCCCGATCTCCAGTGCCAGCTCCTGGCGACGACCCAGCAGACGAACGATCTCCCGGTCGACCATGTCGATGTGCGCCCGCATGTGGTTCACACCGAGGGTGGCCATCAGCTCGTCGAACTGGGACGGGTCGAGCTGGCGAGGTCCTTCGCTGCGAGCCCGATCCGGGTCGGGATGCACCTCGACGATGAGCCCATCGGCCCCCACCCCCTGCGCCGCCAAGGCCAGGGGCGGCACCCTGGAGGCCCCGCCGGAGGCATGGCTCGGGTCGACCAACACCGGGAGGTGGGAGAGCTCTCGCAGCGTCGGCACCGAGGAGATGTCGAGCATGTCGTTCGTCGCCGACCCGAAGGTTCTGATCCCCCGCTCGACGAGGATGACCTGGTCGTTCCCCTCGGCGAGCAGGTACTCGGCGGCCCACAACCACTCGTCGATGGTTGCGGACGGGCCGCGCCGGAGGAGGACCGGTTTTCCGGCGCGGCCCGCTTCGCGGAGGAGCTCGAAGTTCTGCATCGATCCGGAGTGGATCTCGATCATGTCGACCCGGTCGGCCACCGGGGCCACATCGCGTGGTTCGAGCACCTGGGTGACGGTGGGAAGCCCGACACGGTGCCCCGCCCTCACCAACATCATCACCGCCTCGTCGCCGAGACCACGGAAGGAGTAGGGGGAGCTCCCCACCTTGAAGGCTCCCCCACGGAGGACCGCGGCGCCCGCCGTCGCCACCGCCTCGGCGACCCGGCTGATCTGCTCTTCCGATTCGACGGCGCAGGGCCCGGCGATCACGGGGAAGGGGTCGTGTCCGAACCGGACGTCGCCCACCTCGACGACGGTTCTCCCGTCTCCATGGACCTTGGTCGCTCTTCTCTCCATCTCGGCTCCTGTCTGTGAGGACCGAGCGGAGCTCCGGGACACACGTCACGACCCGGAGCTCCGGCTCCGGGTCGGTGGTGGTGCTGCGGTGCTTCAGCGCGTCACGCCGACCCGGGCCGAAGCCCGGTAAAGGCGAAATACGCGAAGAAGCGGGTCTGGTGCATGTGCCGAGGCAGCCTAGAGGCTCTCGGCGTCGCCCGCAAGGGACTCGACGGAGACCGGCTCGGCTCCGAGCGCCCGGTCCTGTTCTTCGGAGACCTCCGGCTGGGTGCGGCCGAACCACCAGAACAGCGCCGCGCCTCCGACGGCGGCGGCGAGTCCGCTCACCTGGTTCCAGGTGAACGACCCGATGGTGGCGTCCCCGTTCCCGAACCGGAGGAAGTCGAGGACGAATCGCTGGAATCCGTACCAGACGACCCAGAAGGAGAAGAGCTGCCCGTAGTGCAACCTGGTCCGCTTCACGGCCACGAAGAGCACCCCCAGGAGGATGGCCGCCCCGATCAGATCGTAGGCGGCCACATGGTGATACACGCCGCACAGCCCGTCGGGGCCCGCCTGGGCCGCCGTGCACTCCAAGGCGTTGTGCTGGGGAGCGAGGTCGTAGCCCGGCTTCACCCCGTAGCCCCAGGGGACGGTCGTCGCCCGCCCGAGATGCTCGACGATGGACAGGTCGCCGAGACGGCCGATCACCGTCCCGAGGGCGAGCCCGAAGGTCGACCAGTCGAAGACGGGGAGGGTGGGCAGCCCCACCTTCCGCATCCGGTACCACCCGACGAGGATCCCACCGGCGAACCCGCCCATGATCGAGAAGTTCCCGGAGAGGGGATGGAGGGCCCCCAGCCCCTGGCCGGCGAGCAACGCCGCCGGCGCGGTGAAGTAGCGGGCGCCGAGCAGGGAACCGACCAGGGCCCAGGTGAGGACCGACTGGTACTTGGCGACGTCGAAGCCGCGCCGCTCCAGGAATCGGGAGGCGAGCCACGCACCGGCGATGAACCCGAGGGCGGCGAACAGACCGTGAAGGGAGAGCCGGAGGGGTCCCAGTTCGAAGATGGGGATCGGTGGATACGAAATGGCGGAGAACACGACCCGGAGGCTACCGCCTCCGGGTCACAACGAGAACCCAACCCCCGCCCGTCAGGACACCAGGACGTCGACCACGATGGCCGCGCTGAGTGCCGCCAGGTAGATGGTGGAGACATCGAAGAGGGCGATGGCCCGTCCGGGGTTGCGGAACACCCGCAGCGACTCCACCAGGAACCACGAACCCGCCCCGATGGCCGTGAGGAGGTACACCCAGCGGAGGCCGGCGGCGGGCACGAGGGCGAGGGAGATCAGCACCATCAGTCCGGCGTAGACGAGGATCCACCGGAGCGTGATACCCACACCCCTGGTCACCGGCAGCATCGGGACCCCGGCGGCCGCGTAGTCGTCACGGTAGCGGAGGGCGAGCGCCCAGAAGTGGGGGGGCGTCCAGTAGAAGACGAGGGCGAAGAGCAGCCAGGCCGGGAGGTCGAGGCCACCGGTGACGGCGGCCCAGCCGACCAGGACCGGCGCCGCTCCGGCGGCACCGCCGATGACGATGTTCTGGTCCGTGTTCCGCTTCAGGTACCGCGTGTAGCCGAACACGTAGAAGAGGAACGCCGCGGTGGAGAGGGACGCCGCCAGGAGGTTGGTGGTCGCCCACAGCCACACGAACCCGGCCAGCCCGAGCACCCACCCCAGGATGACGGCGTGCCTCGGAGGGACGCGGTGGGCGGGCAGCGGCCGACGCGAGGTGCGCCGCATGTGGGCGTCGATGTCGGTGTCGTAGTAGCTGTTGAGGGCGTTCGCCCCCGCCGCCGAGAGGGTCCCCCCGACGAGGGTCGTCACCAGCAGCCAGGTTCCGGGCCATCCGCGGGCGGCGAGCACCATGGCGGGGACGGTGGTGATGAGCAGCAGCTCGATGATCCGCGGCTTGGTGAGCGCCACATAGGCCGCCAGCCGCGACGCGCGCCCTTCCCTCGGATCGGTGATCACGACCTCCATCGGCACAGGGTACCGTACCCGAACGGAGCGCGGTGGCTCGGAGACACCGCTCCCGAACCTCGGGACGTTCCTCCCGGGATTCGGGACGTTCGACCCCGGCGGATCGACCCGCGACCCTCGTTTGGACCGGGTTTGGGGGAAACCTAAGATGCGGCGCCATGCCGGATACACCCCGTCGCCGCCGGACCGGTCACCTGGCGCGCCGGACCCTCCCCCTGGTCGCCCTCACCCTCGTCGCGTCGGCGTGCAGCCTCGTCAGGATCGACAACCCCCAGAGCGCCTGGAACCCCGCCGGACCGATCGCCGAACGCCTCGACGGACTCTTCTGGATGGTGTTCTGGATCGCCGTCGGCGTGTTCGTGCTCGTCCAGGGGGGACTCATCGTCGCCCTCATCCGGTTCCGTGATCGCCCGGGGCGCAAGCTCCCGAAACAGATCCACGGCAACACCAAGCTCGAGGTCACCTGGACCCTGATCCCCGCCCTCATCCTCGCCGCCATCGCCGTCCCCACCGTGCGCGGCGTCTTCGACCTCACCCGATGCGAGAGCGGAGCCCTGCCGGTGAACATCACCGGCCACCAATGGTGGTTCGAGTACGACTACCCCGACTACGGCATCACCACCGCCAACGTCATGGTGATCCCCGTCGACACCCCGGTCTGCGCGTCGATGACCTCCGACGACGTCATCCACAACTTCTGGGTGCCCGCCCTGAACGGCAAGCGCTACCTCATCCCCGGACAGACCACCATCCTGCCCTTGGAGGCCTCCGAGCCCGGCGAGTACTGGGCCCAGTGCGGCGAGTTCTGCGGGCTCTCCCACGCCCTCATGCGTGCCCGGGTGATCGCCCTCCCCCAGGACGAGTTCGACGCCTGGGTGGCAGCACAGCAGACCCCTGCGACCGAACCCGCGCCGGGCACCCCGGCCGCCGAAGGCCTCGCCGTCTTCCAGCAGAAGGGCTGCGCGGCCTGCCACGGGGTGAACTACGGGCCCGACTCCGAGTTCACGAACATCATCGCCCCGGACGCGTTCAACGGGCCGGACCTGACCCATTTCGCCTCCCGTGACGTCTTCGCCGGCGCCTACCTGCCGCGTGACGGTGAGACGAGACGTGAGGCGCTCGCCGCCTGGCTGGCGAACCCGCCGGACGTGAAACCCGGTTCCTTCATGCCGAATCTCGGCCTGACCCAAGAAGAGATCGATCTCCTCATCGAGTGGCTGGAGACCCTGAAATGACGACGACCGCCGCCCGCCCCACCGCGACGACGATCTTCCGTCGGCCCAAGGCCACGACGGGGTTCTGGTCCTGGATCACCACCGTGGACCACAAGCGGATCGGGATCATGTACGGCTACACGGCCTTCGTGTTCTTCATCATCGGAGGGATCGAAGCGCTGCTGATCCGCATCCAGCTCGCCCAGCCCAACATGGAGTTCATCACGGCAGCCGAGTACAACGCCCTGTTCACCACCCACGCCGTCACGATGATCTTCCTGTTTGTGATGCCGGTGTCGGCGGCCTTCGTCAACTACCTGCTGCCGCTGATGATCGGAGCCCGGGACGTCGCCTTCCCGCGGATGAACGCCCTCTCGTACTGGATCTTCCTGTTCGGCGGCATCTTCATCTACTCGGCGATCCTCTTCTCCGACGTCACCCCTCCTGCCGGCATCCAGGGGGTCCCCGGCAACCTCGATCCCGCCGACCAGACGTTCCTCGGCGGGATCCCCTCGGGCGGCTGGTTCCTCTACCAGCCGAACGCCGGACCGGTGTTCTCGCCGGGTAGAGCCATCGACTTCGCGGTGATCGGCATCCAGATCCTGGGTGTGGCCTCGCTCATCGCCTCGGTCAACTTCATCGTCACGATCTTCAACATGCGGGCCAAGGGCATGCGCCTCCTCCGGATGCCGGTGATGGTGTGGATGACCCTGGTCGTCCAGTTCCTGCTGCTCTTCTCCCTTCCCATCATCGCCATCGCCCTCTTCATGGTGACCTTCGACCGCCAGTTCGGGACCCTCTTCTTCGACGCCACCGCCGGGGGCGACCCCATCCTCTGGCAGCACCTGTTCTGGCTGTTCGGTCATCCTGAGGTCTACATCCTGATTCTCCCGGCGATGGGGATCGTCTCCGAGATCCTCCCCGTGTTCTCGAAAAAGCCGCTCTTCGGATACCCGGCGGTGGTGTTCGCCGGAGCGGGCATCGGGTTCCTCGGCTTCGGGGTCTGGGCCCACCACATGTTCGCCTCCGGCATCACCCAGGTGGCGCAGGCCGCCTTCGGGCTCGCCACCATGACCATCGCCGTCCCCACCGGCATCAAGATCTTCAACTGGATCGGGACGATGTGGGGGGGCAAGATCCGCTTCACCACCCCGATGCTGTTCGCCATCGGGTTCGTGGCGATGTTCGTGATCGGGGGGCTCTCCGGCGTCACCCACGCCGTCGTGCCCTCAGACTGGCAGCAGACCGACACCTACTGGATCGTCGCCCACTTCCACTACGTCCTCTTCGGAGGCGCCGTGTTCGGGATCTTCGCCGGTCTGTACTACTGGTTCCCGAAGCTCACCGGCCGGGTGATGAACGAGAGACTCGGCAAGGTCCACTTCTGGGTGATGTTCATCGGCTTCAACCTCACCTTCGCCCCCATGCACTGGCTGGGGCTCCAGGGCATGGTCCGCCGCACATGGCAGTACCCCGAAGGGCTCAACCTCGGGCCGTGGAATCTCGCCTCGACCATCGGCGCCTTCGTCATCGCCCTGTCGGTCGTCATCTTCATGGTCAACTGGGCCCGCTCGCGGCGCCACGGTGAGCCCTCGGGGCTCGACCCCTGGGACGCCCGGACGATCGAATGGACCATCCCCAACCCCACCCCCGAATACAACTTCGCCCGACCCCCGGTGGTGAGGTCCCTCGACGACTTCTGGCACCGCAAGTACACCACCGACGAGGAAGGGCGGGCCGTGCGGCGTCCCGAGGCCGACGAGCTCATCGCCCGCCTCGACGAGGAGGGGCGGAATCCCACCGAGCCGATCCACCTCCCCAGCCCCAGCTACTTCCCGATCATCGCGGCGGCGGGCCTGCCCCTGATCGGCTACGGGATCATCTTCCACACGTCGACGGTCGGCAAGCTCCTCATCGCCTTCGGGGCGATCGTCACCGTCGCCGCGCTGCTGGGCTGGGGCATGGAGCCGCTGGAGGAGGAGCACGGCGAGCTCAGCCTCGAGACCGCGGAGGCCCACTGATGACCGACGTGGCACAGACCGCACCCGCCGACACCCACGGGGAGCACGAGAGCACGGGGATCGAGATCCGGAAGCTGGGGATGTGGGTCTTCCTCAGCTCCGAGTTCCTGTTCTTCGGGGCGCTCATCACCAACTATCTGCTGTTCGCCTCCCGATCGGGACTCGCCCGCCCCTATCCCGCCGAGGTCTACGACATCCCCTTCACCTCGGTCTCCTCCTTCGTGCTCCTCATGAGCTCCCTCACCATGGTGCTCGCCCATCACGCCATCGAACGGGGCGACCAGGCCGGGACCCGCACCTGGCTGTTGGCCACCGCCATGCTGGGGTCCCTGTTCATCGGCGGCCAGGTCTTCGAGTTCACCGACTTCGTCCTCGAGTACGGGATGAAACTCACCACCAGCCCCGCCGCCTCCGCCTTCTTCGTGCTCACGGGGTTCCACGGACTCCACGTGCTGGTGGGGGTCCTCATGCTCTTCTCCCTCTACGGGGTGTCCCGCCGCATGGGGGGCCTCTCTCCCAAACACCATCTGAACGTGGAGCTCGTCGGGCTCTACTGGCATTTCGTCGACATCATCTGGATCGTCATCTTCACCGTCGTCTACCTGATCTCGAAAGCCCCGGTGTGATCATGGCCTCCGACACCTCCCACGCCGCCCACCCCCCCCCCCCGCTGTATGTGAAGATCGCCCTCCTCCTGGCGGCCCTCACCGGTATCGAGGTGGCGCTCTTCTACCTGGAGGAGACGGTCGGCGCCCTCGCCGTCCCCCTGCTGATCATCTTGGCGTTCCTGAAGTTCGTGATCGTGATCGGCTACTACATGCATCTCCGCTACGAGAAGCCGCTCCTGTCCCGGTTCTTCTCCGCCGGGTTCGTGTTGGCGATCCTGGTGTACGCCGTCGTGTTGGGTACCTTCGGGGTGCTGGCCATCCGAGCCGCCACCTGAAGGGAGCCCCATGACCTGGCCACTGCCTCCGTGGCACCCCCATTGGGACGTGTGGGGGTTCGTCGTCGTTCTCGCCGCCGGGTACCTCTACGCCGACGTGCGGCTCCGGCCCGCCGTCGTCCCGGCCGCACCGGCGGCGACGGCGCGGCAGCGAACCCAGTTCCTCGCCGGGCTGGTGCTGTTGTGGGTCGTCTCGGACTGGCCCTTCGCCGACATCGCCGAGACGGCCCTGTTCAGCTTCCACATGGTGGAGCATCTGGTGATCGTGTATGTGAC
>Ga0256841_1002817_pt1 | contig 13481 bp, 15 predicted proteins | sample 356308metaG_FD_185971 | JGI IMG/M metagenome (GOLD analysis project Ga0256841, IMG submission 185971) | Hydrothermal vent microbial communities from Mid Atlantic Ridge, Atlantic Ocean - 356-308 | ecosystem: Environmental > Aquatic > Marine > Hydrothermal vents | place: Atlantic Ocean: Mid...
TTCCAGCCGTTTTCTTCGGAACAGGCGGTGACGCAGGCCGTGCAGCCGGAGGCGCATTTGTTCACGTCGATCAGCAGACCCCAGCGGGTGCCCGGATCGGCATTGGCCGAAGCCTCGCCGCCGAAGGCCATCAGGGTCACCCCCGGGGCCAGCGCCACAGTGGCCATGGCCGCCCCGCTCCTGAACAGGTCGCGGCGGCTGATCCTGCCCGCCTCCTTCGGCGTTGCGTTCAGTGCGGGAAGCTTCATTCTGTCACCCCGTTCAGATAGTCGGCCAGCGCCTTCAGGTCGGCGTTGTCCGGGTATTTGCGGACCAGCAGGTTTGCGGTATCCCTGTCCGGCAGCCTCGAATGGCACTCGAAACAGTCAATCCTGACGGCAGCTTTCGCGTGGCAGGCGGCGCAGAACTGCCCTTCGTCGGTCACGGGCAACGGTTTGCCCTGCGGGCCGCGCGTCGCGTGGCAGGTGACGCATTGCTTGATCGAATACCTGACGTTTCGATCGCCCAGATGCATCGTCAGGTCGCGATCATGCCTGAGGAGGTCCATGTGGTTCAGCCGCATGAATTCACTGCCCTCGGGATGGGCCGGACCAATGGCCCGGGCCACATCCACACCGAACTCGGCGACCGTATCGGTTGCCGCGTCGCCGCCGGCATGAAGCGGGGCGCTCAACAGGACAAACAGCGCAACGACGCTGGCGAGAACCTGCCGCATCTCTATTCCCCAAGACCCATCTTGATATAGCCGGTGGGGCAGACATCGGCGCAGATGTGGCAGCCGATGCAGCGCGTGTAGTCGGTGTAGACATAGCGCCCCACGGTGCGTTCGGCCTTGGGCACGCGGTGCACGGCATCCTGCGGGCAGTAGATCACGCAGTTGTCGCATTCGAAGCACATGCCGCAGGACATGCAGCGCTCGCCCTCTTTTCTGGCCTGTTCCTCGGTGAAGCCGATGATCCGCTCTTCGAAATTGCCCAGAACGGCATCGCCCTCGATGTGCTTTTCCTCGCGGATTTCGCGCGGCACCAGGTTGAAGTGCCCCTTGAACAGTTCGGAGTGCGGAATGATCTGGCTGTCCGATCGATCCTCGAAATTGTGCACCGCAAAGCCGGCATTGCTGGTGCCGCGGGTCTGTTCATGGCTGTAGGGCTGCGGATCCTTGCCGCGACGATGCAGTTCTTCGAGCAGGTTGAAATGATGCACGTCCACCTTCGGACGCTTGTCGATCTCGCCGTCGTCGAAATAGTCGTTGATCGCCTCGGCGGCGATGCGCCCGTGACCGATGGCGGTGGTCAGCAGATGCGGGCGCACGATGTCGCCGCCGGCGAAATGCTTGGCCCGTCCCTTGACCGCATAGGCGCTGTCGATCTCGATAAAGCCGCGCCCGTTGTCGAGTTCGTCCACCCCCTTCAGATCGCCGAACTGGCCGATGGCCGCGATGATGATATCGCATTCGATCTCGAATTCGGTGCCTTCGATCGGCTCGGGGGCGTTGCCCTTCATGGTGCATTTGCACATCTTCAGGGCCTTTGCCTTGCCGTCTTCGTCAAGGATCACCTCCAGCGGCATCACGCCGCCCATGATCTCGACGCCCTCGCGCTTGGCGTCCTCGCGTTCGTGCTCGGCGGCGGTCATTTCCTCGACCGGGAAAAGCGAGGTCAGCGTGGCCTTGATCCCCTCGCGCGACAGCGCGCCGGCGGCGTCGGAGGCGGTGAAGTCGATCACCGACCCGCTGGCATGTTCGGCCGGTTTCACATCGGTGATATGCCCCAGGCGGCGGGCCACCGAGGCCACGTCGATCGAGGTGTCGCCACCGCCGACCACCACCACCTTTTTCGCGGTGCCGAAGACCCAGCCCTTGTTGAAGGCGTCGAGGAATTCGATCCCCTCGATGCAGTTTTCGGCGTCTTCCCAGCCGGGGATCGGCAGCGGCCGGCCCTTCTGCGCGCCCAATGCCCAGAAGACGGCGTCAAAGCTTTTCTCGATCTCTTCCAGCGAGACATCGACCCCGACCCGGGTGCCGGTATGCACGTCCACGCCCATGTCGATGATGCGGCCGATCTCCTTGTCGAGCATCTCGCGCGGGGTCCGGTAGCCGGGGATGCCGTAGCGCATCATGCCGCCCAGTTCTTCGTTGGCCTCGAACAGGGTCACCGAATGGCCGTCGCGGCGCAGGAAGAACGCCGCCGAAAGCCCGGCCGGCCCGCCGCCGATCACGGCCACCTTGCGCCCGGTATCGGCGCCGGCTTCGGGGGCCTTGATGCCGTTTTCGTTGGCCCAGTCGCCAACGTATTGCTCGACCCCGTTGATGCCGACGTAGTCGTCAACCTCGTTGCGGTTGCAGCCGGCCTCGCAGGGTGCGGGGCAGACCCGGCCCATGGTCGCCGGAAACGGGTTGGCATCGACCATTCGGCGGAAGGCGTATTCCTGCCAGGTCATGTCCTCGACCGGCGGCTTGTCCATGCCGCGGGCAATCGCAAGCCAGCCGCGGATCTCGTGGCCGGACGGGCACGAGCCCTGACAGGGCGGGGTCTTGTGAACATAGGTCGGGCACTTGTAGGACTTGTCCTGGGTGAAAATCTTTTCCTCCAGGTCCCAGTCCTTCCAGGTTTCGCCCTCCTGGAACCGCCGGAACGTTTGGTTCTGTTCGCTCATTTGCTTTCCTCCGTTTCCGGCTCTTCAGCCGTATCTTCATTTCCCCCGTCCAGAACGACGGCATTGGATACCAGCTGGTGCACCGACATGATGCTGTCCATGCCGTAGCCGTATTTCGGCATCACCTTCGAGAACTGGGTCTTGCAGATGGCGCAGATCGCCGCCATGTGGGTGACGCCGTGCTCATCGGTCACCTGCTTGAGCGCGGTCATGCGCGGCTTGGCCCCCTTGATGCGCAGATCCATCAGATCGTCGGTCAGAAGCCCGCCGCCACCGCCGCAGCAGAAGGTGTTTTCGCGGATCGTGTCCGGGTCCATGTCGTAGTAATGGTTGCAGACCGCGCGCAGCACCTTGCGCGGCACCTCGAACTGCCCGCCTTCCTCGCGCCCCATTGCCGAGCCGCGCGCCACGTTGCAGCTGTCGTGGAAGGTCATCACATAGTCGTCGTTCTTCGACTTGTCGATCTTCAGCCGGCCGCTTTCGATCTCGTCCAGGGTGAATTCCAGGATATGCTGCGGGATCGGGTAGTTCTGATCCAGAAAATCGAACGGCCCCGCCAGGGTGTTGAGGAATGAGTAGGCGACGCGCCAGGCATGGCCGCATTCGCCGAAGATGATCCGCTTCACGCCCAGGTCCTTGGCCGCCTGGCGAATGCGCCAGGACACTTCGCGCATGTTCTCGTAGGAGCCGATGAACATGCCGAAATTGGCAGCCTCCGAGGCATAGGAAGACAACGTCCAGCTGACCCCGGCGGCATGAAACACCTTGGCATAGCCCAGCAGCCCGTCGATATGCGGTTCGGCAAAAAAGTCGGCCGAGGGCGTGATCAGCAGGATGTCGGCACCCTTTTCGTCCAGCGGGATCCTGACCTCCACGCCGGTGTCATCCAGCAGGTCCTCCTCCAGGTCGTCCAGCGTGGCGCGCAGCGCCTTGGGGTTGAGCCCCAGGTTGTTGCCGGTGACCTTCACCTTGCCGATGATCTCGTTGCAGTATTTCTGGCCGACGCCGACACTGTCGAGGATCTCGCGCGCCGCCATCGAGATTTCGGCCGTGTCGATCCCGTAGGGACAGGAAACGGCGCAGCGCCGACATTGCGAGCACTGGTGGTAATAGGTGTACCATTCGTCCAGCACTTCCTTGGTCAGGTCGCGCGCACCCACCAGTTTCGGGAAATACTTGCCGGCAAAGGTGTAGTAGCGGCGATAGACGCTGCGCAGCAGGTCCTGACGCGCAACGGGCATGTTCTTGGGGTCGCCCGTGCCGATGAAATAATGGCACTTGTCCGTGCAGGCGCCGCATTTCACGCAGGTATCCAGGTAGACCTTGAAGGCGCGGTTCTTTTCGGCCAGTTCGCCCATCTTGGCGATGGCGACCTCTTTCCAGTTCGGCAAAAGCTCGCCCGGGAAGCCGAGCATCTCGTTATGCTCGGGCGCGGCCTCGAAGGTGTGGGTATCGGCCATGGCGCCGCAGGCCAGCTTCGGCACCTCGAAAACCTGATCGACATTGTCGAACGGGCCGTATTCGTCTTTCTTGTCAAGCGGGGCCATGTTCACTTCTCCCCGGCTTCGGGTATGGCATCAGGAAGGGGCGGCAACTGGTTGGCCCAGGCCGTCAGGTGGCGAAACTTGCGCGCGTTGTCGACCTGGGTGCGGCTGGGGGCAAAGAACAGCCCCGGCGCATGCATCAGCTTGGAGATCGGGAACACGATCATCAGCGTTATCACCAGCCCCAGGTGGATCAGGATGTTGGCCTGCATCGGCAGTTCGCGGATCTGGAAATGCATGAGGCCAAGCATGAAGTTCTTGACCTTCAGCACATCGACACGGTCCACAAGGCTCATCGAATAGCCGCTGGCCACGATGCCGATCAGCAGCAGAAGCATCAGATAATCCGAAGGGCTGGATATGTAGCGGATGCGCTGCACCACGATCCGGCGGGCAAAAAGCCCCAGAAGGCCGGCCAGCATGGCCAGCCCGGCAAGAACGCCGATCGGCTGGATCAGCGCCACCCACCACCAGACCGGATCGGTGAAATAGCGCAGATGCCGGATGAGCACCAGAAGCATCCCGTAGTGAAACAGGATGGCAAACACCCAGATCCAGCGGTTCGAGCGAAACAGGCTGTGGAAATAGGTCACCTCGCGGATCATGCGCATGACGACGCCGGCGCGCGTACGCGGTGCCGGCGACACCGGGATTTTCAGGGGGGCGGGCGTGCGGGCGTATTTCAGCACCTTCATGCCGGTCCCGACAATCAGGAAGATTGTCGCGACATAGAACAGCACCGCATAAAGCGTTGACAACACTTCAACTCCTCCCGAGAGTGAAGCCCCTGTTTTTTGTTCTTGTTATCAGGGGCCTATCCGTTTTGGGTTCGCTCAGACGCAGCCGGTCGGCTTGGGCAGGCCGGCGATCTTGCAGGCTTGCTTGGCCGGGCCGTAGGGGAACAGTTCGTACATGTACTTGTTGTTCCCAACCTCGGGGCCCATTTCCTTCTTGATCGCCTTGATCAGCACGCGCACGGCCGGAGCGATCTGGTATTCCTCGTAATAGTCGCGCAGGAAGTTCACCACGGCCCAATGCTCGTCGGTCATGTTGATTTCTTCCTGATCCGCGATCACCTTGGCCAGGTCCTCGCTCCAGTCGCTCAGGTTGGTGATGTAGCCCTCTTCGTCGTGTTCGACAGTGGTGCCATTTACGTCATATGCCATTTTCAACTCCTTCCGGCGGTAAGTTCACTTTGCATTGCGGCCGCACTAGAGCCAGGCCATAGTGCGGTCGGTGGTGGCCGCGAGATCGACAAACCCCGCGTAGTCAACCGTGCTCACGCCATCCAGCAGACGCCCGGTATCCAGGCCCCGGGCCTGCAGATCAGGCTCCAGAACGTAAATCTTCAGCGCCGAATGCCCGGCCAGGACATCGGCAAGGTCGGTGCCCGCAGTGGCACCGTAAACCCCGTCTTCGATCATCAGGATCACATCGCCGTCCCTTGCATGCGCAAGGCAGCTTTGCAGTGCCTTCGTGGCGAAGGGGGATTTGTTGACAGTGTGCAGGGTCGCCATTGTTTTCCCTTCTAGAAGCTCAGAACGACATCTTGTTCGGCGAATATGTCCGCCATCTCGGCCCGGCTGACGATGCGGATCGAGGGCTTTTCGGCCCAGTCGTCGTCTTCGTCCTCGTACATGATTTCCTGCAGGTCGTCGGCGCTCAGGCCGCGTTCCTCCAGGCTCTCCCTTTCCACGTAAAGCTTGGTGACATCGTAGTCCCCCAGCGCCCGGAAAGTCGGGGAGAAGTTCTTCATCCCGATCCCGGTGGTATCCTGCCCCCTGGTCAGCTGGAACACGCCGTCGTCCAGAAAGGCCAGGCTCACGTCCTGATCGAAGGCCGCGCCGATCAGCACCACCTCAAGGCTTTCTAGTGCGTAGATCGTGCCATAGGGGGCCTTGCGGTTCACATAGAGGAATTTTTTCACATCTTCCGACATCTGGGCCCCCTCAGTCGCCGAACATCAGCAGGCGATCCGTCTGGATGCCCATTTCGATCAATTGCCCGAGCCCCGAGATGCGGAACCCCTCGGCAATGTTGTTCGCGTCCTTGCCCTGGCGCGTGGCTTCGTTCTCGTCCAGAATGCCCCGGCGCTGGGCGGCGGCGATACAGACCACCAGATCGATCTTGTGCCTGGCGGCCAGGTCCGTCCACTGGGCCTGGATGTTGCGCTCGTCCTGCGGCGGAACGCTGAGCCGCGTGCCCACGTTCACGCCGTCATGATAGAAGAACACGCGCGGCACCTCATGGCCCGCCTCAAGCGCGGAGACGACAAAGTGATATGCCGTATCCGACGCCTGATGCGTATAGGGGCCTTCGCTGACGACTACTCCGAATTTCACGTCGAACGTCCCCTCAGAAGTGGATGTGCGCAGACATGTTCATGGTCTTGCGCGCACCGGTCCAGGTATCGAGGTGATGCTTGGTAAAGGCCAGATCGGTCAGTTCGAAGAACTTCGTCCACCCGATCCGATCGATCCACTCGCCCATGCGCTCCCAGTGCTTGGCGTTTTCCTTGTAGGCTGTCACGATGCGACGCACCACGTCGGCAACCTCGGGCCAGTGCGGCGGGTTGTTGGGCAGGTTGGCCACGGCCAGCTTGTGGAAGGTCGGCTTGGAGCGGGCATTCGAATGCTTGCCGCCAACCCAGACCGCGATCTTGGTGCTTTCCTCGCCGTTGATCTGCATCGGCGGGCAGGGCGGGTAGCAGGCGCCGCAGCAGACGCATTTCTTTTCGTCCACCTCAAGCGAAGGCTTGCCATCCACCATGGCGGGGCGGATCGCCGCCACCGGGCAGCGCGCGACGACCGCCGGGCGCTCGCACACGTTGGCCACCAGATCGTGGTTGATCTTCGGCGGCTTGGTGTATTGCACGTTGATGGCGATGTCGCCCTGGCCGCCGCAGTTGATCTGGCAGCAGGAGGTGGTGATCCGCAGCCGGTTCGGCATGCGCTCGTTGATGAACTCTTCATGCAGCATGTCCATCATCGACTTGACGACCCCCGAGGCATCGGTGCCCGGAATGTCGCAGTGCAGCCAGCCCTGCGTGTGGCTGATCATCGAGATGGAAGCGCCGGTGCCGCCAACGGGGAACCCGGCTTCGCCGAGCGCCTCGATCAGCGGTTCGACCTTGGCCTCCTCGCTGACCATGAACTCGATATTGGAACGGGTGGTGAACCGCACATGGCCCTCGGCATACTTGTCGCCGATGTCGCACAGCTTGCGGATGGTGAAAACGTCCATCTGACGCTGGGTGCCGGCGCGCACGGTCCAGATCTCGTCACCGGACTTGGAAACGTGGTGCAGCACGCCCGGACGCGGGCGGTCATGCCAATCCCAGTTGCCAAGGTTCTTCTTCAGAACCGGGTGCATGTACTGGATGTGATCGGGAACGCCGATCTCGTCGGCAACTCTCGGCTTTTCGCTAGGGGCGTTCATCTTGTCAAAGTCTCCCTTTTCGTTTCCAGGCTGCCGCCTGGCAACATTTCTGGAACGACTGCGGGCGCTGGTCTCGCCCGCAGACAGGATTCCGAATGGTTGGCCGTCGTCTCAGTCGCCGGCGACGGTCATGCCAGCGTCACGCGCCTTGCGCTCGAACCACTTGGCGGCCTCGTCGTCGAAGTCATCGGTGCGCACATAGCACGAGGTGCGCGGATGATTGACCATGTTCGGGTCGGGTTCGACCCCGACCGCCTCGAGGAAGGCCGGCAGACCGATCCGGTCGATGGTTTCACCGATCCGCTCGTGCTCTAGCGCATTGTCGGCAAAGAACTCGATGCAGGTCTCGGCAAACTCTTCGAGCTTTTCGAAATCCTCTTCGGTTTCGAGCTTCATGAACGGGATGACCATGGTGCCCATCAGGTCGCCGACCTTCAGCGCCCGCTTGCCGCCGATCATGATCGACACACCCTTGTCATCGCCCGGGCTCAGCGCCTTGGTCATGACGTTGATGCAGTGCATGCAGCGCACGCAACTGGCGTTGTCGATCTCCATGGTATTGTCGTCATGCAGCGAAATCGCGCGCGTTGGGCACATGGAAACCACCGTGTCGATGGTGTATTTGCGGCCGACCTTGGCCACGTGTTCCTTGACCTTTTCCTGGTTGATCTTGATGTCGTCGCGCCAGGTGCCGATCACCGCGAAATCGGCGCGGTGGATGGCGTTCACGCAGTCGTTGCCGCAGCCCGAGAACTTGAACTTGAACTTGTAGGGCAGCGACGGGCGGTGCATCTCGTCCAGGAAGGCGTTGATGATGCGCCGGTGCGCCTTGGCCTCGTTGAAGCAGGACTGTTCGCAACGCGCCTGGCCGACACAGCTCATCGCGGTGCGCAGCGCCGGGCCGGCACCGCCCAGGTCGAAGCCCAGTTCGTTCAGCTCGTCGAAGGCATGCTGGGTCGCTTCGGTCGAGCAGCCCTGGAACATGATGTCGCCCGACTGGCCGTGGAAAGCGATCAGGCCCGAGCCGTGACGCTCCCAGATGTCGGCCAGCTTGCGCAGCACGTCGGTGGTGTAGTGGTAGCCCGGGGGCGGCATCACCCGCAGGGTGTGGAATTCCTTCGATTCGGGGAACTGCTCGGCCACCTCGGAAAAGCGCGGGATGATCCCGCCGCCGTAACCGAAGACCGAAACCGTGCCGCCCTTCCAGAAGCCAAGCTTCTTTTCATAGGAATGTTCGAGTTGCCCGAGAAGGTCGTTCATCATCGGGGCGTATTGCTCGCCCTTGGCGTCTCGCAGCCGCTTGAGGCCGGTGACGAAACTTGGCCAGGGACCACCTTCGAGCTCGTCCAGCATCGGTGTCGGGTGCTGGCTTGCCTCTTTCGCCCGACCCTCTGTCGAATCGCTATCTTTCATTAGCTGTCTCCCTTAGCTTCGTGTTCGCGCAAACCCCGAAGGGCTCCTACCGGCACATGCCGCCGCGCCGCTGCGCGCATCTGCCTGCCCCACATATCCCTGACAGGTTACCAAATGCGGACCGCAAGCGTCCCGACATGTATCCGTTTTTATATTACAATAATTGAATGTAAAGCAAAACATCGCTAAAGATACCATCATTGTGACCCATGATCGCGTGGGGGCAACGGCGCGAAATCCGCCATTTGACCAGTTTCGGGGAGGGAAATGGCTGGAATTAAAGAGAAAACCGGACCGGACAGGGAAAATCCGTTCCTCCCGGAAAATGTTGCGGCATTCCGCCGGTGGCGCGATGCCAAACTGGCGCGCGCCGAAGAATCACTTGCGCTTGGCGACCCGGTGGAAATCCGCGACCTGTCCCGCCCCGGCGATTCCGAGCGTCGCGAACTGGCGCGGCGCTGCGCGCTGGGAAATGCCGCCTTCTATGCCTGCCCGAACCAGCCGGACGAACCCGAACGCATCCGCGACCAGCTTCGCGCCTTCGCCGCCGCCATGGGGCTGCGCATCGCCGAAAGGCACCGTTCGGCCGGGCGCGGCGGCATCGTCGCGCTGACGGTCAGCAATGCCGAGGCCCAGCGGGCATACATTCCGTATTCGCGCCGGCCGATGAACTGGCATACCGACGGCTATTACAATGCGCCCGACGATCAGATCCGCGCGATGGTCCTGCATTGCGTGCGCCCGGCGCGCGATGGCGGGGTGAACCAGTTTCTGGACCCCGAAATCGCCTATATCCGGCTGCGCGACGCAAACCCCGACTACATCGCCGCGCTGATGCACCCCGAGGCGATGACCATCCCGCAGAATACGGAACCGGACGGCGCGGTGCGTCCGGCCAGCGTCGGCCCGGTGTTTTCGACCGATCCGGCAACCGGTGCGCTGACCATGCGCTACACCGCCCGCACCCGTTCGATAAGCTGGCGCGACGATCCGCTGACCGCCGAGGCGGTCGCCTTTCTGAACAGCGTGCTGAACGGGCAGGAGCCCTTCATCCAGACCGTTCGCATGGAGGCCGGGCAGGGCATCCTGTGCAACAATTCGCTTCACAACCGAACCGGTTTTGATCCAGACTTGGCGATGGACAGCGCGCGCCTCCTGTTCCGAATCCGTTTCCACAACCGCGTAGCAAGGAGTTGACCCGTGGCCAAACTGAGCGACCTGATCATCCAGCACCCGGATGTTGACAGCTTCGACGAACTCCGGCGCCTTGTCGCCCATGCCGGCGAAAGCGGCATCATGCACCTGGAGTTCGACGTGAAGCCCGACTATCGCGATACCCCGAAGAAATGGGAATGGAAGCTGGAGGCCGCGTTCTCGCGCGGGATCCGCTATGACTGAAGAAACCGTTACCGGGATCGCCGAGCTCGAACTGCCCTTCGGGCGGCGCGCAATCCTGAAGAACGTCGCCTTCGAGGGGGGGCTCAACATGCTGCGTCTGACCCTGCGCGAGGGTCGCCGCTTCACCATGATCGACCTCGACGCGGCAAGCGCGCGCGCCTTCGGGCAGCACCTGGTGCACTGGGCCGACGGGCAGGAAGGCGGCTGACCCATGGATTTCCTGCCGATATTCCTGGATCTGAAGGGCAAGAAGGTCGTCGTGGACGGCGGAACGACCGTGGCCGCGCGCCGGGTGGAACGCGCGCTGGCGGCGGGGGCGAAGGTGCATCTGTTCGATCCGGCACCGGGAGACGAGTTTCGCGAGCTTCTCGCCCACCAGGACCTGACCCACCACGCGCGCCCGGTCAGCGCCGATGACGTGCGGGGGGCGGTGGTGGCCTATGGCGCCTCCGAGGATGCGGCGCGCGACAGGCTGCTGTTCGAGGCGGCGCGCGCGCATGGGGTGCTGGCCAATGTCGCCGACGTTGCCGAGTATTGCGACTTCATCACCCCGTCGGTGGTGGACCGCTCGCCGCTGGTGGTGGCCATATCTTCGGCCGGGACCGCGCCCGTGATCGCCCGCATCCTGCGTGCGCGCATCGAAAGCCTGCTGCCCCCGGCCTACGGGCGGATGGCCGGGTTCATGGGGCAGTTTCGCGACAAGGTGCTGGAGACGGTCAGGACTTCGCGCCTGCGCCGGCGTTTCTGGGAACAGATGATCGACGGCACCGCGGGCGACCTGTTCCTGGCCGGCGATACCGAGGGCGCCTCGAAACACATCATGGCGACGCTCGAAAAAGGCGGCGAGGAACCGACATTCGCGCGCGGCGAGGTCTACCTTGTGGGCGGCGGACCCGGAGACCCGGACCTGCTGACGTTTCGCGCGCTGCGGCTCATGCAGCGCGCCGACGTGGTGCTGTATGACCGGCTTGTGGGCAAGGGCATCCTGGAGCTCGTCCGCCGGGACGCCGAACGCATCTACGTGGGCAAGCTGCCCGACCGGCATACCCTTTCGCAGGAAGAAATCAGCCAGCGCCTGGTGGACCTGGCCCGCCAGGGCAAGCGGGTGCTGCGCCTCAAGGGGGGCGATCCGTTCATCTTCGGGCGCGGCGGCGAAGAGATAGAGACGCTGGCCGAAAACAACATTCCCTTCCAGGTGGTGCCCGGCATCACCGCCGCAGCGGGCTGTTCCGCCTATGCCGGCATTCCGCTGACCCACCGCGATCATGCGCAATCGTGCGTCTTCGTCACCGCGCACGGTCGCAACGGGGTGCTGGGACTGGACTGGGACGTGCTCCTGCGCCCGGCCCAGACGGTGGCGATCTACATGGGGCTTTCCAGCCTCGAGGACCTGTCGGAACAGTTCATCGCCCGCGGCGCCGACCCCGAAACCCCTGCCGCGATCATCGACAACGGAACCCGCCCCGAGCAGAAGGTCGCCGTGGGCACCATTGCCGATCTGCACCGCATGGCCGAGCGCGAGGGGCTGAAGGGGCCGGCGATGATCGTGATCGGCTCGGTCGTGCGGCTGCGCGACAAGCTGCGCTGGTTCTCGGACATGGACGATGCGGTCTTTTCCATGGGGCTGACGGCGCGCGGCAACCTGTAGAGGCGCCAGCGCCGCACCGCGGGCCGGGCCGGCCGGTTCATGGGGTGCATGGCGCGCCCGTCCCGCGACGTTGGCCAAGGCCGGGTCGCTCGGGCAGATCGGGCCGCTCGGGCGGCAAACTCTTTGCCTGAAAAACAATCAAATGCTAATCTGTGCAGATGTCATGCCGGAAACCGGGGCGTTCAGACCGCCGGTCGGCACGGCCTGAAAACAGGGCCTGAAACAGGGCCTGAAAACCGGGAGGGAACCATGATCGAGACATGGAAGGAAATCGTCATCGAATCGCCGGCGTTCTACATCGGCTGGGGGGGGCTCGTCATCGGCATCGTGTTCGGTTTTGCCGTGTTCAGAACCAACTTCTGCACCATGGGCTCGATCTCGGACATCATGTCGTTCGGGGACTACCGCCGGTTTCGCTCGTGGATGCTGGCGGCGGCCATCGCCATGATCGGGCTCGCCACGCTTCAGATGCTCGGCGTCGCGGACGCGGCGAATTCGATGTACCTGGCGCCGAATTTCGGTTGGCTGGGCAATGCCGTGGGCGGGCTGATTTTCGGGATCGGCATGGTGTTCGCCGGCGGCTGCGTCAGCCGGAACCTTGCGCGCGTCGGCGGGGGCGACCTGCGCTCGCTGGTGGTGCTGCTGGTGATCGGGCTGTTCGCCTTCATGACCATAGGCGGGCTGTTCGCCTCGACCCGGGTCAAGCTGTTTTCCCCGTCGATGATCAACCTGTCGGACGCCGGTTTCGAAACCCAGCGGATGGGCGAACTGCTGGGCGGGGTCACCGGGATCGGAGCCGCCGCCGGCAACTGGATCGTGCTGGCGGTCTTCGTGGCGGGGCTGCTGTTCTTCTGTTTCAAGGACCCAGGTTTCCGCAAGTCACCGAACCATGTGGCCGCCGGCGTGGTGCTGGGGCTGTGCGTCACGGCCGGCTGGATGCTTACCGGGCTGGCCCAGGACGATTTCGCGGATACCCCGGTGGCGCTGATTTCGCTGAGCTTCGTGCGGCCGACGGGCGACACGCTGGACTATCTGATGCGCTTCTCTGCCCTGGGCGCGCCCGGCTTCGGGATCGTCACCCTTGCCGGCGCGGTGATCGGCGGGTTTCTTGGCGCGATCACCAGCCGCAAGTTCCACTGGCAGACCTTCTCCGATGCCAGGGATACCCGGCGCAACCTGTTCGGCGCAGCGCTGATGGGGGTGGGCGGCGTGCTGGCGCTTGGCTGCACTGTCGGACAGGGGCTGACCGGCATATCCACGCTTGCCGCCGGCTCGCTGATCGCGGTGCTGGGAATCGTCGCCGGCGGGGTGATCGGGATCAAATGGATGGAGTGGCTGGTGATGCGCGACTGAGCGCGAACCGTTGTCGCGCGAACCGTCGTCCG
>Ga0256841_1002818_pt1 | contig 13477 bp, 11 predicted proteins | sample 356308metaG_FD_185971 | JGI IMG/M metagenome (GOLD analysis project Ga0256841, IMG submission 185971) | Hydrothermal vent microbial communities from Mid Atlantic Ridge, Atlantic Ocean - 356-308 | ecosystem: Environmental > Aquatic > Marine > Hydrothermal vents | place: Atlantic Ocean: Mid...
CCATTCCACACCGTCGCGTGAGCGCATGACGTTAATGTGCTTGTCGGTGCCGGTCCATGCGATGTAAACATACCGGCCCAGGGATGCCAGGGCTGGCGGATGCTTGCTCCGTTCCGCCAGCCTGGTTTCGGCTTCCCAACTCACCCCATCATAGGATTGCATGACATTCAAATGGTCGTCAGTCCCGGTCCAGGCCAGGATGGCTGTGTCTTGGTGATGCGTCAGTGCCGGCCCATACCAACTGGTCTCGTTGAGTCGTTGGGCATGTGCATTAGCTACAAGAAGCCCGGCTACAAGCCAGAAGGGCGCATGACAAATTGCACTTTTTAGCGTATGTCGCGTGGAGAAAAGCTCTTTTTTCGGCCAGTATTGACGATTCCTGAAGGATCGGACGATCCCGATGCGGGATATTTGTGCATTCCGATATGCACCAAGCCAGAATCTCAAGTTCGTTGTCACCTTTTGGGGCAGAGTTGACATTGCATAATCTCTCATTGTGAGGGAGTCGGAAATCTTATTTTACAAGAGAAAAATTTCATGTTAACAGTATTGGGAAATTATTTTGTTATTTATGTTTTAATGGGACTCCATATTCATATTAGATAGAGAATCTAGAGTGTGTTTCATAATTCAATCGTAGCTCTAAAGATAAAATGGTCTAAATATATGGTAAAATTTTGATTGAATATTTCTATAGTTCCATGCCTGTTCTGGGGGGTGTCGGATAAATCCCCGCTTTCATGAAGTGTCTCATGAAATAAACCTGTTCGAATTTACGAAATGTAAGTAAATTATAATAATTATCCCGATGAGTATTGTTGCTTTATTTTTAATTTCTTTAGTTGTATGGCGAAAAATTCGAAGTACATTGAGGGCTTACATCCTGCTTAATGTTCTGTAGGGCAAGCGTGCAGGCACCTTTTTGGACGTTTTCAGCGGTTATAGTTACAGGGCCAGGGCACGTAAGAGTACATGTTCCCTCTATTAATTGATCGTCTAATTGATCTTGAAGTATATCGCATCCTGAGATAATTGCAAAGATTAGGGGGAGTATCAGGGCTAGAATGTGTGAGTTGTTAGGAATGTGTGTGCTTAGCATGGTATCTGTCGGTCTTATGGATTGCATTTGCTTTTGACTATTCTGTTGAGTTCTGTGATGTCATCTTGCCAAAAAGTCCATGTGGGAGAATTATGCCTTGATCGTTCATATGATGAGTTTTTAAACGGGTCTCGTGTTTTAGTCTCGAAAATCAGTATTCGAGTGTTATCAGTAGAGTTAGAAGATTGTAATTTGGCCGTTATCTTGATCTCGTACTCTGTCGCTCCTTTATCTAGTAAATTATTCAATGCAGTTAAGAGGCCTCCTTTCTTCGGTTCTTGTCTCTTGCTTCCACGGCGAAACGCCGTCGACAGATCTCCTGAGGATCTTTCTGCAATATCAAACTCTAATCTTTCGAGAGCAGATGCTGTCACGTCGAGAGGGTTGCTGCATGCTTCGCTGATTGCAATAGTCCAAGATGTATAGCCCGGGTCAATGGTTGATCTGTAAACCCTTTTCAGGCTACCGCACCCAGATATCACGAATAGCGATAGACAAAGAAGAAAAGCTCTCATGACAAAGTCCTCTGCTAACAAAGTCCTCTGCTAAAATATTGGAACTGTCATGTGATCGATAACAAGCTCTGTGCCACATAGATTGCGTTCTTTCGCAAACCTGCTTGTATTGCAGAAGACGTATATCAGCTTTCTAACCAGGACATCCCGTAGAGCATATGACAAATTGCACTTTTCAGCGTATGTCGCGTGGGCAAAGCCCCTTATTTAGCCCAATATCGACGATTCTGAAGGATTGCATGATCTCGATGTGGGATATTTGTGCATTCTGACATGCACCCCCCTTAGTTTCTCAAAGGTAACTTCTGTCCCTTAAATGTGGCGTAAACGCAACCATAATTCCCCCCGATGTTGCCCATGTGCAACGTGGTGCGGGCGTTGGGGCCAAGAAAAAGCCCGGCGTTCCGGAGAGGGCCGGGCGGGTGGAGGGAGCGGGGCTTCGGGGCTCAGGCGTCGGGGGCGAGGCCGTAGCGTTTCATCTTCTTCCAGAGGTGGCTGCGGTCGATGCCGAGGGCTTCGGCGGTCTCGCGGATGCGGCCCTCGTGCGCCGGGAGCGTGCTCCGGAGGCGCTCGTAGGCCTCGCAGATAGGTGGGGGGGTCAATGGGGGTCAATGAATGTCTCCGCGCCAGGCAGCCGAGTCAGGTTCAATGGTGAAGCTTTGTCGGTCCAGCGAATCGACGAAAAGCCTTTTTATTTCGACTATAGCCTGATCTGCGATCACAGAGGTGATATAGCCCGTGCCGAGCACATCGCCATTCGGAGCCAACAGGCGGACAAGCAACCCTTTCTGAAGGCCTGTCTGCTGTGCTCCCGTGATCTCGAGATATCCGCCTACGATGCGGCTGACGAGCAAAGGATTGCCGGCGTCGGCGGTATTGGTCACCGTAAAGGTTCGCTCCAGAAAGCGTTGAAAAGGAGCGCCGGCTCGGGTATAGCCCTTTATTTCAACACGAACGCGCTGGTCACCGAGCGTTGTGCCTGCGCGGAGCTGGCCGACGAAATGGATGGCTTTTGTGTCTGGTTGTGCATGGAGAGGAGTAACTTCATTGGTCTCGTCGCTCGAAAGGTAATGGACGGCGGCCGAGAGGCTCGCGGTATCGATGTTGAAGAGGGGCAGGATCAGCCGGATGGTTGCACCGGATCCTGGTCGCAGGGCCGTCGGAAAAGAGCGAAACAGGGGACGCAGAGGGCTCTGGGAGCTGAGTTGTAGATGGAAAGAGGTGACAGGTGCCGCAGGGGCTTCTGCCACGGCTTGCCAGCGGCCGGTTTGAGGAGAGGGGAGGTGGAACACTGCATACGTTTGCCCCTGGCTTATTTGCGGGTGAACCACCTGTCCGGTTGGATCGCGGAGCCATATCCGTAAGGAACCCGAGGTCCAGGTGAGGAGACCACTCAGGCTGGTGGCCGTGTCGTCGAGGTAAAACGGAAAAGATTTTTGCTCCTGAGTATCGAGATGGTCTGTGAAGGTAGCGACAAGGGCATTCCCCGTCAGGTCGCTCAGGATCGCGTCCAGGATAGGGCCCAGATCAGCGGCTGTCGTGGCCTTGAAGTACTGGGCTCCGGATTGTTGTGCCAGGGAGGCCAGCAGCCGGATGTTGATACCGGCGCCTAGCCCGATGGTATACAGGCGCCAGCCGTTTTGTACGAAAAGGCGTCCCTGATCTTCATAGGTACCCTTGCCGTCTGTTAAGAGGATCGCGGCGCGGGTTGATGTGGTCGTTGCGGAGAGTAGCCGGGCAGCGGCCCGGATGGCCGCGCCGATGTTGGTACCCCCGTCAGCATCGAGCCGGTCGCCGGCTCGTTTAAGCGAAAGACGGTTCCCGTCCACGGCTGCCATCGGATGCAGCAGCAAAGTGTTCTCATCAAAGTCGAGAAGCGCGAGCGAGGCGCCGTTGGGCAGCTTGTCTGCGGTTAACCTGGCGGCTTCGACGCGGAGCCGTTGTGGATCGTTTTCACGCATACTACCGGAGGAATCCAGCAGGAGAGCCAGGGCCAGGCTCGATGATGAACTTGAGGACGGCTCAGAGGTAGCCAGTCTCCGTTCCAAAATGCGCTTCAGAAGAAGATCCAGCTGGTCATCAAGAAATCTGCGTGTATCTCCTCTTTTGAACCGGATCAGTTCCCATCCGTTTTCATCAATTTGAACCCTGGAAGGCCAGATTAATTCCAGGAATTTCATGTAATTGTTTCCAAGCGCTGATTTCAGATCGCGCAAGAAGATGACCTGGCAATATTCGGACACGCCGAGATAGGCCGGGAAATTATTCTCATTGTCAAGCGACTTATAGATAGTAGCGGCAAGCGCTGAGGTCCGTAACAGGTCCTGATGTTTGTCGATAGTTAGGCCCGTTTTTACCGTAAAGAGAACTGCGCCAACCCAATTCGCATACGAATATTGGGATATTAGGAGCATGCCTTCTCCAATATCACTAAGAGAGCTCAGAGTATTCGGAAGCGCATCTGCGTGAAGCGTAATGGCCTGCAGGAGTTGACGCCAGGTATCATTCGGAAGGAGTTCAAATTCTCTTATTACAGCATTTAGCGCTTCTCGAAAGGCCGGATCGTAGAGGGTGCTGTGTTGCTGGAGATAGCGCAGCCGATCCAGAGCCAGATCCATCTGAAATGCCTTCAGGAGTAGATAGGTGGCATAGATCCGTTGGCTTTCCGTTGCCAGGTTACGGGTCCCGGCAAGGAGTTTTATAAACCCGAACGCCTTGTCGAAGGCGCCATTCTGGATGTTTTGCCTTATCCATCGCCCTCCGTGTTTCACCTTGTTGACGCCGCGGGTGGTCAGGTCTATGGATTTTATGTAATTCAGTTTTATAATGTGTTTATGAAACAAATTTTCAAAGATGGGGTCGTCGAAAAATGTGAAAGTCTTAATGAAAGTCTCGGGAATTTCAGGGAGGACCTCCTGTGCAATTTCGGCGAAGGGAGATGGGGATTCCGAAAACTCTTCTATGAAATACAGGAAATCTGGTCCGGCGAATTCTTCCTGAATGGCAATTTGTTGTAAGACGTATTCATAATATTCTTTTCTTCTTTGCTCATTGCGCAGGCCGCCGGCGCCTTCCCGGTTCCATCCCAGCGTTCGGTTGTATGCATTTTTCTCTTGAGAAAGACCGGAGACGGCATACAGCGTGAGGTCTTTTCCCTGTTGATCTGTAAAGGAGATGGGCTCCAGCAATGGGTCAATAACTCCGAGGGTTTTATGGGGCTGTGCGTTGAGGGAGCCGGGCCACCAGGCAACAAGAAAGAACAGACATCCGCCAAGGAACCAGGCTTGCCGGCGCAAGCCGTATGGCTTATGCATATAATACATCACTTGCAGGCATTGAAGGTTCATCGAAACCGTTTAAAATCGATAAACAAGACCAAACCCTTGCTGAGAGCGAGAATAGATGATCTGTTCAACGACTTCGTCGAATTCATTGGTGATATCTACAAAGGGAGACCAGCTATAGGCGGCAGTGAATTCGAATCCGAGGCGGGCCAGCGGAACATTGGGCGCCACAGCCGGCAAAACCAGATGCCGGAACGGAAATACCTGAATGGTGAAGCCGAAAGGAATGGTGGGAATGATTTTTCTCTCGCCTTCGGTAGGATTGACAAAGGATGCTCCTGCGCCTACAAAGAGCCCGATTTGTCCCCACTCTGTGAGAAGGGGATAGCCACCGAAACGGATGTCCGCGTCTATGAAATTCTTGATGGCGACTTCGTGAGTCTGTACGCCCAATTCAGTCGACAAGGGATGGTCGGGAGTAAACAGGCTGACTTTGAGTGCAAAAATTCCTTGTCCCTTACTTGCTACCTGCAGGGAAATGCCGGAGAGGTCGCGAGCAGAGCGCAAAGAGTCGCCTTTGTCAATGAGATCTGAAATGATTGGGATTTCTTTAAAGTTGAAGTGGTCTTTCCGAATGGAGAACTTTCCCCGGAGTCTATGAGAAGTTATGCGATTTTCAACTTTTCTCTTCCAGTATATAGCGCGGGGGTCATCAGGAAACAGATCGACCAACTGGTTTACATAGGGCAACGCTTCGTTATAACGCTTCGCTTGCATGTATTGCTCTGCTGCCGTATACCAGGCAGCACTTTCCCGCATACGACGCGTTCGCTCAATTTGCTCTTTCGGAAACTTGAAGTCCGGCTCTGAAATGCTCTGGGCAAAAGTAAAGTACAGAAGGGCTTTGTCGTACTGACCTGCACGGCGCAGTTGTTCTCCTTTTTTCAGATAGAAGTTCAGCGGCTGTCCCAGCTCTACGGCCGGGGTAAGCTCGACGTCGAAGGTTTGCGCAGGTTCGTCCGTCGTAATGATAATGTTTTTTTCGTAGGCGAGATAGCCCGGTTGTTCAAGTCGTAGCCGATAAGATCCCGGACGCAGGGACTCGGTGACCGGTGTTGGGCCCAGATTGTTGTTGTCCAGGGACAGAATGGCCCCCCCGGGTGAGGAACGGAAGTCGACTCGCACCTCGGTAGGGGTAAGCATCTCTTCAACGAGGGTCTTGCTGGCGCTGACCAGAATTTGACGGTAGACCGGTTCGAAGCCGTTTTTTTCAATTTGAAGACGATAAGAGCCCGGTTTGAATCGCCGTTCGAGGGGAGTGGTCCCGATCCGTTCCCCTTCGAGAAAGACCCTTGCAGAATCGGGACTTGTGTGTACGATCAAGATTCCTTCCCAGGGTTCGAGGGTATAGCTGGCATGGCTGGAGTCGGCAATTACGTTGAAACGCGTTTCAAAGGGTTTGTAGTCCGGCCGGGTCAGCCGTAGTTGGTGGACACCGGGCATGAGGCGCAGAGTATCGGGAGTAATTCCGTAGGATTTGCCATCGATTGAAATGTGAGCTTGCGTTGGAATGGACTCCAGGTAGAAGGCAACGTCCGTAGGTCGGAGGTTCACATGAAGAGGCGGGTTGGATGAGCGGGCGGCTATTGAGATGGGCTGAATCGTAGTTTCATAGCCGATCTTTTGAAATCGAAGTTGATGATTCCCAATGGGCAAAAGAAGTGTGTCAGGGGTGGCGCCAACCTGTTTGTCCCCCAAAAAGAGGGTTGCACCGGGAGGGGTAGAGGAGACGAAAATGGGTACTTTGGGGCGCTGGAGTTGCACTTCGAGAGGCGGTGTGTGGCTGGTTACTTCCAGAACGGTTTCGTAGGGTTCATACCCTGGTTTTTCCAGTCGGATCAGATATGTTCCTGGTTGAAGTCGCCGCTTAAAGCCCGCCTTGCCCGTGTTGCCGCGACCCGAGTAGCGCAGAGACTGGCCGGACAGTGTAACACCGACTGTGTCCGGGGTTGTATAGATCGTCAGGATGCCTTCGAGCCGTTGCAACTTGACTTTTACCGTAGCCTTGCGGTCGGGAAAGATAGTGACCGTCTTCTCTTGCGGTGCATAGCCTCCATAGCTTATCCGAACAACGTGTTCACCGGGAGTAACGTCCAGGGTGGCGGGTGTTACTCGGTTTTTGAGATATTTTTCGTCAAGATATATCCGGGCTCCTGGAGGGTTGGACTCGACTTCCAGTTGCCCCTGGAGCACCTTCTTGACGGCGCCACGAAAATAGACCTTGGCCCCGATGTGCGGTTTGAGAGAACCGGATGCTCTCGTTAATTGGTAAGTATAACTTTGCTCCCCTACTCGATAGGCTTCGATGGCGGCAATGGGGAGATAAACGCCGTTTCTGATCTCGAAAATGATGCCCTGAGCCTGGGAATTATTAAGAGTCCAGTTCGCATTCAGGCGAATCTTGCCTTGCGTTTCGCTTGTGATTTCGGTGACAAGACCGTGTTCCACATATTTCTGTGCCCACAAAGACCGGGGCTCTACAGCGAAAAGACAGGCAAGGAGGGCGGTAGAATAAAGAAAGCGCATCATGGCGGTATGGAGTTGTAAGGGGGGAGAGAAGATTCCGTATGATTATCGCGTCTTGGTAGAATCGGGAATTCCCGTGCGGTAGAAATACAGGCGGGCACGTGGGCTTTCCAGTGGAGGGTGACCTTGCTGCATGATTCCACGGACTTGCCATGCGAACCGGCCGGGGGTAGGAGTTGCCTTCGCCATTTGAAACAGCTCTTTCAGGCGCACCGTGGTATCTCCTTCAAGGGAAATTGGTGCGCTCTTCAGATATCCCTGTTCTTGTGTCTGGTCGGGGATCCACAGTTGCACGGAATAGACCGGATGTGCCGTAGAGGTCCCTTCGAGCCGCCAGGAAAGCGTTTCTTCGCCGGTGAGGGGCAACGCAAAAGACAGGCTATCCGGAACGTGCACCGTCATCGGGGACAGGGCCTGCAGAAGCCGGAGGCGGGGTTTGATGGACGGCCACCACAGGACAAGGCTGGTAAGGCCGAGCAAGAGAAGCCCCGTCATCCAGTAGGTCACCAGATGCTTCTTGCGGGAGGCGGGTGCAGGCGGCCCCTGTTTTCTTTTGCCGGATCGGGTGGACAAGCGACGAGACACCTTCCCCACCTCAAGGGCAACCAGACTGATGTTGTCCTGGCTGCCCTGTTCATAGGCGAGGGAGATCAGATGATCACAGCCGGTCTGTAAATCTTCATGATTGAAGAGCCCCTCACGGAGGGCCTCTTCGGAGATGGAACCGGAGAGGCCATCGGAGCAAAGCAACAGGAACCCGTTTTCCGGTAACGTGAGCCAGCCTTTGTCCGGGAAGAGCTCCGGTGTGGCTTCCCGGCCGCCGTCAAGAGACCTTGTGAGGGCATGGCGGTAGGGGCTGACGAGGGCCTCCTCGGCACTGATCAAGCCTTCCCGAAGGGATTCGGCAATGACGGAGTGGTCCCGGGATATTTGGTTCACACCTTCAGAGCTTACGAGGTAGGCCCGGCTGTCGCCGACGTTGGCAACGAGAGCCTGGCGACCGACGATGAAGGCGGATACCATGGTCGTGCCCATGCCGTCAAGGGCAAGATCCGACATGCTGTAGGATCGGATGTTGTCGTTCACCTCGGCATACAGGGACCGGGCGAACCGGCGCAGCTCCGGCTCGCCCGGGGTACGCGCTTCCTGAAAGAATGCCTGCCAGGAGACTTCCAGATGTTCGATAGCGATCCGGGAAGCGACTTCACCTGCAGCATGCCCTCCCATGCCGTCGGCTACGGCCAGAACCGTAACCGGAAGTGGGCCGTCGGTGCATTGCCACCGAAATACGGCATCCTCATTCTGCGCCCTGCGGCCGGTATAGCTGACGGCATAGCTTGAATGGCTCATGTTGCACATCCGTGAGGTGAATGACGAGCGGCTCTTACTTGGCGCTGTATTCCAGGATGACCTCACCCATGGCGATCACGTCTCCGTGTTGCAATATAGCCGCACCGTTAATATCCAGGGCTTTCCCATTCACCTTCGTGGGGTTGCTGGCTGCCGAGGCGTAATTGATCAACGTATATTGCCCATTGTTGAAGACTAGCTTGGCCTGCTTGCTGCTGACGGTAGGCGACTTCAGCTGAATGTGCTTGTAAGGCTCTCCGTTTTCTCGCCCAAAGGTGATTTCGGTCTCCACCTGTCCTGATTGCTTATAAAAGCGGAGTTCCGGGATGCCCTTGAGCCCTTCCTTGACGGTAAAACGCCCGGGGAGCACTTTGAGTGTGCCAGGAGGAGGATTGTAGACTTTGATGGTTTTCGTCTCAGTGATGGTGGCGTCCCTGGGAGGGGGGGCTTCTTGAGCGGAAAGGGGAATGCCAGCGCTGCCAATGTCGTTCTTGCGTTTTCGCATAGATACGGTAACAATAGCGCCGATCAGCAGGATGATCAGGCCTCCAAGTCCATAAATCCAAAGCGCATTTTTTCGTTTGATGCTATCTAGCATTGTTTCAGCAATTATTCTTTCTTGATTAGCGTCATTTGCCTGTCTTTTTGCCTCTATTTCTTCAGCAGTCAAAACACGCCTTCGGCTCTTCTCATCTAGATAGAGAGTTTTTCCACGGACGCCGGCGACCGTACCTTCTGAAACGACGCCTGTCACAGAGTAGCGAGCGAAAGGCTCCGGTTTGGACTGGGAAGTGCGAACTGAGATGGTGCTGCCGTACCGGCCTTTCAGTGTGTAATACGAAGTCGTGGCTTTGTCGTTTTCATACTGGGCAATCTCGCCTTCGACGGTGACAACCTCATTGAGGTAATTGGACCTGTTGGCGCGAATATCCTGAACCTCGGTTACCGGACCCGCATTTTGCGCAAGTACAGGTCCTGCCGGGAACAAGGCCGTTAACAGCACTGCAATGAGGAAGAGGAAGCGTAGTCTGCGTGTCATGGTTATCTCCATCGGGTTGGTTAGGGGCTTGCATGGGGTTTATAAGAAGGACTTATGCGTTGCTGAAGAAAGGTGGGCTCTTATGTGCCGGATGCGGTGCTCCACCTCTTTCATCGTGGCAGGGCGGTCCTCGCGTCGTTTTGCCAGCATTCGGTAAAGCAAGGCGCTTACCTCTTCAGGCACTTCGACGGATAGGGGGGGGAGGGGCTCAAGCTCATGCATCCGCATCACCATGAGAGGGTTGGCATTGGTGAAAGGGGGGCTTCCGTTAAGCATGGTATAGAGCATGATTCCCAGAGAATAAATGTCCGTCCGGCCATCCAGTGGTTCTCCCCGGCATTGCTCCGGAGACATATAGGGAGGCTTCCCGGTGATGGAACCGTCAAGGGTGCGTGTATTGGTGTATTCATGTTTGGCCACACCAAAGTCGATAAGCTTTACCCGTATTCGGGGACTGGTTTGTAAGACCATGACGTTGTCCGGCGTGACGTCGCGGTGCCATATCTGGTTGGCGTGTGCTGCTGCAAGGCCTCGCGCTACCTGCTCGGCCACGTCCAGAGCGCTGAGCAAGGGGAGCCTGTGTTGCCGGCGCAAGAGACGAAGCAGGCTAAACCCCTCAAGGTATTCGAGCACCAGGTAGGGGCGCCGTTCGGGAGTGCGATGATCCCGGCCATAGCGGTAAGCCCGCACCACCGGGGCCTTTGGAAAACGGGAGGTAATACGTTTTAATGCTTCCCCTTCTTTCAGGAATTTTCGCACCAGGTCGTTGTCGGAAAGCAGTCCGGCATCCATGACTTTCAAGGCTACCTTTTTTCTGTATTCTCGATCATACACGAGATAAACATTGGCCATCCCGCCACGTCCCAGCAGCCGTGCTTGCGCGAGTGAATAGCCGGCAATGCGGTCGCGGTTGGGAAACGTGATAAGCGCAAGAAGCCTGTGCAGAAGCAAGACCGCATCCTCGTCGCCTATTGTCTGGTGCAGTAGGAGGGCCAGCAAAACCATGATGAAGAGGAAGAGCAGCCACCGGAGGTGATCTTCAAACAGGCTCCAGAGCCAGAACTTAGGTTCTAGAATAAAAGAGACGTTTTCTGCGAAATCCCAGACACGAACACGTCGCTTTTGTGTTGTCGCAAAGCCCTCTTTCTCGACGTAGATCGTGTGCCATCCGGAACGCAGTCGAATCACCAGATCTCCATTCCGATCAGTCTGGCCGAAATATCGATCGTCGATGAACACCGACACACTCCCGGGGCGGGTGTGGACGAGGAGGATCGACCCGGCTTTCGGAAGAGAGACTTCAAAATATTCTCCCAGACCCGGTTGAAAGGTGAACGCCCTTTTTTGCGCTTCATACCCGTTTTTTCGAACGGTGACCGTGTGGGTGCCCGCCGCTCTTACCTCGGCAGAGAAAATGCCCTGGCTGTCGGTTTGGCCCAGGAACTCGTCGTCCAGAAAAACTTCTGCGTCTGCTATACGGTTCGTCACAGAAACATAGAGCCGGGCCGGTTGCGCCGCGACGAAGGCAGGCGCCAGGAAGTAAATATTGACAAAGAACAGGATGGCCGGCACAATAAACGGCCGGTAGAATTGTGCGAAACGCTCTATATGGAGCGATATGATGAATAAGATCTTAATAACATTGGGGCACATCGGTGCGGTTTATCCGTGCCCGAAGCAGCCGGTTCTTCGGTCATGTCAATCTTACATACAGATAGTTTTTGCTTATATATATGCGCATCAAGGGACAACTCGGACAACGAGGAAGATGCGTTGATTTTGTTGTTTCCACCGCAGGTGAATTCTCTGCTTCAGTCTCCGATGCGCCGGTAGTACTCATGTTTGAGAAACGACTTGTCTGGTGCAGGCCGTTGGGGGTTTTCTGTACTTAGGGTCTTCACAGGAGAGAAGGTAGAAGAAATCTTCCGTCACTCTGGCAACCTTGAAAGGGTTCGCCACAATCGAGGCAAGTCCCTTTAACGGTGTGTCTCCAAGGAGCGCCATCTTCTTTGAGACCAAACGTTCAGTAGCGGGCATTTTGGAACTCCTCCTTTATCAAGTTGAAAAGCTCCTGGATGAAGGGATGTCAAAATGAATGCCCAAAGACGAAAAACTTGAAACTGGATTAATGCTGGCCCATTATTTTAAAAATATCCAATTGATGTTGGATTCATGTTGCAAATATGAAACGTCATGGAGGGGCTATGTTGCCTATTGACAACATGGCCCCTCCCCGGCTCTGCCGGAGACTCCACCATTTGAGAACTTGGGCTTATATAAAATCAGACGATATGCTTCAAGGCGCGCGTACATCCGAGGCATGGAGTTCGACCACGCACACGACTACCCCTCGCAGTGGGCGGTCATCCGCTCGATTTTTAGATCTTGACCGATTGGAAGAATTGCGGCGTCAAGGACATCTACATCGCCTGCATCGACAACCTGAAAGACTTTGCTGAGACTCTCGAGAGCATAATTCGGCGGACCGAAGTGAAACTGGGCATCGTGCATCAGATTCGCAATGCTCGTAAGTACATCGACTGGAAGGATAGTAAGGCCTTCATGGCTGACCTCAAGCAGTTTTGCCGAACACGTACGAAGGAGCTGGCCGAGGCCAACTGGGACACGAATTACCCGGTGCTAATCGTCTTGTGGCGCTGCAACTGGGACCTGCTGTCGGTGTACTTTGTCTATGCGCCGGAGATCTGACAGGTGATCTGCACCACTAACATTATCAGTGGCTTCCATGCGCTGAGCGCCTCGCGAATGTGTTCTGGATAATATATTGAGGTGATGTTCAGATATGTGTATCATTTTGTGAAATAATCATTTTGAATATCTATTTTCATATGTTATTTCCCCGCCCGGGACATTTATTGTAAAATCACCTATATATCCGGCAATTTTTTTCCCGCGAATTCCGCCTAGTAATGAAGGCTTGTGGAATATAAATACAGCTTGGTATTTATTATTATTGTAATTTATTTGTTCTGATGGTGTAAGCGTAAATTGTAATTTAATATCTGTTGGGACTGACTCGAAACTAAAATCACCTGCATGGACTTGCATTTCTTTGTGATAACTCCCGTCTGGCGAGCTTAGTGTGACAGTAATGATAGATGACATTCCTGCTGCATAATTTCCTAACGCTGTCCCCAATCGGTCAAGTTCTATATGCCCCCAGGCATTGATGCTTGTCCTGTTTTGAGCAGATGAATTTCTTGTACAGGAAATAGTCGTTGTTAATATTGCCGACAATATAATGGTGGAAAATAATATTTTGTAGTTCATGAATGCTTTCTCCGATATGTATGGGTGATCATTCGCGGCAGATGTTAAATGCATGCTACACCCAATTGGGTGTGCAATCTTTACACATAATGAACAACGATCATGCCGATAATAATTCTTATTGCCAGAGCCAATGTCATGGGTGTTTTGGCGCACTGTAATTCAAACTCCGTTGCCCAAACGCAACCATAATTCCCCCCGATGTTGCCCATGTGCAACGTGGCGCGGGCGTTGGGGCCAAGAAAAAGCCCGGCGCTCTGGGGAGGGCCGGGCAGGTGGAGGGAGCGGGGATGCCCCGGGCCGGGCTCATTTG
>Ga0256841_1002819_pt1 | contig 13476 bp, 10 predicted proteins | sample 356308metaG_FD_185971 | JGI IMG/M metagenome (GOLD analysis project Ga0256841, IMG submission 185971) | Hydrothermal vent microbial communities from Mid Atlantic Ridge, Atlantic Ocean - 356-308 | ecosystem: Environmental > Aquatic > Marine > Hydrothermal vents | place: Atlantic Ocean: Mid...
GACAGAATTATCTACCCCCTCACCCCGACCCTCTCCCCCGCGGGGGAGAGGGGGTTTACGTTTTTTGAAAATGAGTATGGCGGCGGGGATGCCGGTGCCGTAGAAGAGTTTTTCCGGCAGGCCGATAACGGTGTCCAGCAGGTTCTCCTCGATGAGCTTGCGGCGGATTTTGCCTTCTGCCGCGCCCCGGAACAGGACGCCGTGGGGTACCACCACGCCCATGCGGCCAGTACCGGGTTTGAGGGTTTCGATCATGTGCAGGATAAAGGCGTAGTCGCCCTTGGTTTTGGGCGGAATGCCACGGCGGAATCGGCCCCAGCGGTCGTTTTCTGCTTCGTCGTGTCCCCATTTTTCTAGCGAAAAAGGCGGATTGGCGGTGACGATATCGAAGTGCATCAGCGATTCGTCTTTATTCAACAGCTTGGGGTTGCGCAAGGTGTCGCCCCATTCAATGCGGTGGTTGTCTTCCCCGTGCAGGAACATATTCATCTTGGCCAGCGCCCAAGTGGAGCCGATAGCTTCCTGACCATAGAGGGCGTATTTTTTCGAGCCGTTGAAACACTCGCGGATCTTGCGCCCGCACTTCATCAGCAGGGAGCCGGAGCCGCAGGCGGGGTCGCAGATGTCATCCCCTTCCTTTGGCTCCAGCAATTCGGCAATCAGATCCGACACCTCGGGGGGCGTGTAGAACTCACCGGCCTTTTTGCCGGAGCTGGCGGCAAAGTTTTTAATCAGGTATTCATAGGCATTGCCGATCACGTCCAGGGTGCCAATGCGTGAGGGGCGCAGGTTTAGCTCGGGTCTGTTGAAGTCTTCCAGTACATGCCGCAGGATTTCGTTTTTCTGCTTGTCATCACCCAGCTTGTTGGAGTTGAAGCTGATGTCCTGAAACACGTCCCGCAGCTTAGCGATATTGGCCTCTTCGATGGCGTGCAACGCCTGGTCGATGCGCTCGCCGTTGCCTGGCTCATGGCGGTGTTCAAACAGGCTGTAAAAACTGGCTTCTTTCGGCAGCACAAAACGCTCGGCCTTCATCAACTCGGTGATCAGCTCCGGTTCGTCCCCATGCTCGGCCTGGTAGCTGTCGTAGTGATCCTGCCAGACATCGCTGATGTATTTGAGAAACAGCATGGTGAGCACGTAGTCCTTGTAGATGCTGGGATCGACGACACCCCGGAAGCTATCGCAAGCGCCCCAGACGGCCTTGTTGATGGCGTCCTGATTGATTTGGTCATTCATTGTGTAGTGACTCCCGGTGCTTTCAGCAGGTCGTTGGCGATGCCATTCATCAGGGTTTCGCCATTGTGGATGAGTTGTTGCATAAGCTGTTGCTTTTTATTGAGCGTGTTTGCCAGATGGATAATCGTCTGTTGCGTGTCCAGTGGCGGTAATACCACGGGTGTCGCCGCCAACACGCTGCGGCGGATGCTCTTGGTGAGCGTGCCCTCGGCTTCACGCCGAAAGTAGTGCTGGCTGGGCGGGCGATTGAGTAGCCAGGCAAGAAAACCGGGGAGTAACTGGCGGGTTTTATTCCTAAGGACAAAAAAATGGGGCGCCGCCACCGCCCGTATGCCGGCCATGGTTTTATCAACAAGCACGGCATAATTGTTATTCCCGCGCGCAGCGAATAACACATCGTCCGGCATCAGCCAGTCTGGCTCGCGCTTGCCCGCAAGTGTTGTTTCGGTGCAGCTTGTCCAGACAACTGACTGATTTAGAGATATATTTTTCATTTGCACAGCAAAAATACCTGCCCCCGGTTTTTCTTGAATCCTGCCTCGAAACGGGTGCCCCGCATTAATAGTAACAAGTTCAGATAGATTCATACGGATGCATTCATAGGAAATGATGCAAATATTTTAGAAGAGCAAGTTGCATCTGTCAATGAAATAATGCATCATCACTGATTACGCATTATTTTATGGTTAAGTGTTATTTTAGAGTGGAGGTAAGCAAGAAATGATTTGTTGTTTAAACGATGCGGAAGAAGCGGAAATTGCTGTTATTAATGATTATTGGCTTTTAGCCGATGATGAATCTAACGGATTTCTCTATACGTTGAAACAGATTAAGGATAGATATAAGTCTGAAAATGTTCGTTCGGTTGGTTACTTGGTACAGAAGTCAATCTTTCTTGCATCCCATCCTGCATTCACATGTCATAACTGTAATCGTAAAATCCCTGATAAAAATCGAACAGAATACACAAGGCGAGTAAAGCGTAAAGATGCAACAACCTGTATCGAATGCTTAGAAATAAAGCAACAGCATCTTTATGATGAAACATTCCGGACATTAAAAGAATATAAAGCCAGGGTATTTCAGTCTGAACCGTACTTGAACAAACTTACCATTAAAGAAACTCTGGGGTTATTATCAATTTCAGCGGAACAAATAGAAAACAGTCAGTTTCTAGGCGGATCATTAGAAGAAATTACAATAACTGGCATTCAATCAATTGATCAAAAAATTTTATAGTCGTTAGTAGATAAAAAAGCGTTAATTTATATACCTGAAGTTCCGTCAGATGTGGCGAGAGCAAGTGCTGTACTATATGGTACCGACGATCACATCACGTATGATAATCAATATTATCGAAATCCCGTTCACTACAGGCATCCGGATTCCGTTGCTACTGGTGTTTACATGATGCCTTTGGCTTTAGGGGAGTATGATGAAATTTCAGATATTACCTCAACTATTTACCAAAAACTGCAATCTTCAGGTTTGTCAATTGATGATGTGATCAAGGTTCGCGAAATTATAAAAGAGGTACAGATCGGAAAACTCTATCAGCTTATAGAAGGGATCAGCAGAGAATATGCCATGCCAATCGTTAATACGGGTGTGCTGAGGGCGCTTTTAAACTACTTAGCGAGAACTATCCGCCTCAAAATATATATTTTACCTTCAGAATGAAGGCAAAAGATGCTGTCGTTCATATGCATAAAGAACATGCGCCTGAGTATATTGCAAAACATTACTTTGCTAAATTTGTGGGGAGCTATATTCAATATGTAGAGAACAAAGATTTTGAGTTAAACAAAACTTGGACTCTTCCGCCGCATAACGAAAAATCACCCTTCGAGGCTCTCTTTTCTCAGATCCACCTCGACGGACATTTAGATTGGAACAAGCTGTCAACAAAGGATGTTGTTGCACTTTGGTTAGAAAATGTTTGCTTGTTGAAAGATGCCCAAGAGCTACCATTTGATGATGATGTAGAAAATAGTATGTGAAATTAGTAAATATACTATTTATTTTCTCAAAACATTCAGTTATTTATTAACAAATAGCATGCTTTAAAGGGTTATATATAGTTTTCAGCGTTTTCCGAGCGATCTCCTTCAGCAGCAGCTTCTGACAAAGCTTTGGTTACATGCTTTCGTCGTTCCCATAAAGCTTGCTGCTCATTTTGAAGCAGTTTAAAACCTTCTGCAGTTATGTAAGGCGAAGATTTTGGTGAAGGGGGGCGCCAACGTCCCATTCTAAAACATCTGAAGATTTAGGTTAATTTCCCTGCAATAAAATTGATTATTCATCAATCCATTCTTCAAGCGCAGCAATAATGCTTTTCGCCTGATCTTTGCTGGAAATATTAAATTTTGATTTTTGTTGATATTCGCCATTTCTTTTTTGGTAACGACGAATGGTATATTTATCCGGGCCATACTCTTCCTTGCTCCGATTCCAGTCCTGATAACGATAGATCACAGTTGCCCATGCACCTTTGGTAAGAACTTTTTTATCCAATTCTTTTACCGTTTCAATGCCGCCATCTTCATAAGAAACAGTTAATTCATCTACAGTTTCAGCCATAATTTCTCCGGATATTAATATTTCAAGATTTTAAAACCGTTAAATATACAACAATAAGAAACTTTTGCACGAACTTAAATCATCCGAACTTGAGGAAATGCTTTAAAAAGGGGAAGTCGATTCAAGCAAGTGCAGAATCAGTGTGTAAAAAACTCTCCAAACCCACGGCTGCCATCTGCGACTGGAATGGTGGCAATAACTTTTAACTCCTTGCCATCAATAACTGAAACTGTGCCATCAAACCAGTTGGCAACATAGACTTGCCGATCATCAGGATGTGTTGCAATACCTTCCGGCTTCTCACCCACTTCAATTACAGCAATTTCTTTTAAACTCAGAGTATCAATGACTGAAACCGTGCCATCATCCTGATTGGTTACGAATAATCGAGTATCATTTTGCGCCAGTGAAACTGCGTAGGGTCGACTTTTTACAGGAACAGCAACTGTCTGTGGATGTCGTAAATCGCTAATATCAACAACGCTAACATCATCACTTTCGACATTGGCGGTATAAAGTTTTGTACCCGCAGAGTTAACTGTAATACCAAACGGATGGGTTCCTACATCTATGGTTCTACGAGTTTTCAAATTATCCAGATTAATCAATGAAACTGAATCACTGACTCGGTTAGCCACATACAGCCATTGGTTATCATGGCTGACCACCATCCCTGAAGGTGACTTTCCAACCACAATAGTCTTTATTAATTGCAAATTTTCTGTGTCAAACATGGCGACCTGATTCTCATACCAATCGGCAACAAAAACCCGTTCCCCAGTTCTATCAACTGCAATTCCCAATGCGCCATTACTGGTTTTCACAGTCGCCAACGGGACTAGTTTTTTAGAATCCAGCACTGCAAACCCAGCTCCATGAGGTGTACTGATATAAACCTGATGTTTGAAATTATTGACGGCCACCCCGACCGGCTTACCTTCAACAGGTATGTTTTTCAAAAGTTTCTGAGTTGAGGTATCAATAACCGAAACATTATTATCAAGCTGATTGGTGATAAAGGCTAAAGGTTCGGCTAATAAATCAACCTGAAAAAAAATCGCTGCGGCCAAAACCACAGCGACTTTTTTCATTCTCAAAACAATTAAAAGAGTCACTTATCTTTTTATTTTGACTTTAACATCAGACTCGCTGGCGCCGGCGTCAAATTTTTTGGCTAAACTAACCAAACCGTGGGACAAAACTGTTTTCACAGCTTGATCTGCAGCGTCTTCATCCATTTCAGGCGGAGGGTTATTGTTTAAATAAGCGCGGTAATAGGTAGCAACCCATGTAACTTCAGATTTATCGCCCTTATCTTTTACGGTAATTGTTGCCTGATAGTTATTGACGGGTAAGACAGGTACATCTTCACTCTGTCCTGAGTGCTGAATGGTCTTTGCCGTACTCATATCCGTAATTTTGTATTTATAGGATTTTTTATCTTCCTTATAAGCCTTCAATTTCTCAGTAATTTTGCCGCCATTAGCTAAAGTTAACACTCGCACAGCGCCTTTTTTATTGGTGCCATCACCACTTACGCTTTTAATATCAGGATGCCAGGACATATCATCAAAGTTTTTGATTACCTCCCAGACTTGATCTGCTGGCGCCTTAATCGTTATAGACAAAATCTGCTTCGCCCGAACAGGACCGTGAGCATTAACGGCCGCAGTAAAAAAGAAAACCAGGGCTGAAACGAATATCGTTATTTTTTTCATAAAAACTTCCTATTCAGGTCAATAAAAAAAGAACTGTCAATTATATGACAAATTCGCTTTCGCTAGAATCAGTTATCAGGATTTTTTAGAAAAACCAGAAAAATTCCTGCTGTTGGGCTGATATTATTTTTTTGGACTGAACTCATCCTGAACAACCAATATATTAAAAACTGACATCCTCCCCATCATAAGCCTCTCTTCAATCCAACACGATTTATTTGGTCGTCTATAATTTTTATATTTGTTGTTAACTAGAGAAATCTCATGAATTACGATCAGCCAACTGTTGGAAAAGGACAAAAAATAAATAATGATGAAATATTGATTTCGCGTACGGATTTGGCAAGAAAAATTATCTATGCCAATCAAGCATTTATTGAAGCCAGCGGTTTTAGCAAGAAAGAGCTGATTGGAAACAATGAAAATGTTATTCATCATCCTGATATGCCGGCAGAAATATTAGATGACATCAAAAAAACTAACGGTTTAGAAAAACCCTGGGTTGGATGCATCAAATATCGCAGCAAAAATGGAGATTTTTTTTGGTTAAAAACCACCGTTACTCCAGAAATAGAAAAAGGTAAAATTACCGGTTTTTTGTCCGTCCATAGCAGGCCAACCCCTCAACAGATTACTGATGCCAGCTTGATCTTTCAGGAAATTAAATCTGGCAAACGGGACAACCATAAAAACATCATCTCTAACTTACTTCATAAGCTCCGTAGTCTACCAATCTTCTGGCGTTTAATTGGTTCCATGTTAACATTGATGCTACTGGTAACTGGATCTTTGATTGGTGGTGGACTTTGGGGACTGGATAATCTTGTTCAACAATCAGAAGAACGGGAATTAAACGAAATTCACCAAAGTATGCAAGTAGCTATTGAGTCAGAAAGCCGTTTAGCGGCCGCCCTCGCCCAGATGGTTGCCTCAATGCCGGAAACCCAGCAAGCTTTTGCCGAAGGAAACAGAAATAAATTACTGGAATTATTCAGAGAACCATTTCTTAAATTAAAATCTGACTATGGCGTAAGGCAGTTCCAGTTTCATAAATCTCCCGCCTTTTCCTTTGTGCGCATTCACAAACCCGCTAAATTTGGAGACGATCTTTCTGGTTTTCGTAAAACAGTGGTAAAAACAAATACTGAAAAAACGATTGTTACTGGAATGGAAGTTGGTGTTGCCGGCCTTGGTATTCGAGGAGTTGTTCCTATTTTTCAAGGTAAAAAACATCTAGGTTCCGTCGAATTCGGCATGTCATTTGGCCAACCTTTTTTCGATAATTTTAAATCAGAATTTAATGTTGATGTTACTCTGTTTCTTAACAGAGAAAATGGTGTTGAAACTTTTGCCAGTACTCTATCCAATCCTATTAAAATCTCACCTTCATTAAGTCAAAAAATCTTATCAGGAGAAACACTCACTTCAGAAATTAATATAGATAACAAGCCTTTCGCGGTTCACTATCAAGCGATACAGGATTTTTCGGGAAACAACATCGGCATTTTGCAAATTGCCATGGATCGCACCTTCTATGTTAATCAAGTCTCAGCAATTCAAATTTCGGCCTATTCAGTGGCAGTAATTGCTTTACTCATCACATCAATCATCATTATTCTATTTTCCCGATCTCTATCCCGAGCCATCTCAAGTGGCGTAGGAATTGCTCAAAACATTGCCAATGGCAAATATGACAATGATATTCATATTGCACAGGAAGATGAAACAGGCGATCTTCTGAATGCCATGATTACAATGCAAGCCCGACTGAGCCATAACATGTATGAGGTTATGGAAACGGCAAAAGACAATTTACGAATCAAAACTGCGTTAGACAATGTTTCCACCAGCGTCACTGTTTCTAATGCTGATAATATACTGATTTTTATGAATAAATCAGCAATAAAACAATTTGATCAATTAGGAAGTAAATTTTATTCGGAAAATAAAGATTTCAAAGCAAATGATCTCATTGGGACCAGTCTTGCTGAATTTTTTCCTGATGACCAATTAAGTGAATTATATCGAGAGAAACTTACAGAAACCCAAACTTCCCGCTTCAGCGCCTGGAATCATACATATGAATTAGTAACCTCTCCCATTATTAATACAGAAGGAGAATATCAAGGCAGAATAACGCAGTGGATTGATATTACTGATGAACTGCAAGTTGAACAGGAAATCAGCGGGATTGTCGCGGCAGCGAAAAAAGGTGATCTCACTCAAAAAATTGCCTTGGATAATAAAACTGGTTTTTTCCGTTTACTTGGCGGTGAAATTAATGAACTCATTGAAAGCATCAATGGTATTTTTAAAGAAATTGCCAAAGCTATGCAATATCTGGCTGAAGGCGATCTTAATCATCCCATCGAACAAAATTATTCAGGTACTTATGGCGAAGTCCGCAATAATGTGAATGAAACCATAAGTATCCTACAAAAAACAGTGGCTCAATTACGAGAAACAGCAAGCGTTATAAATACCAATTCAAGTGAAATAGTTAGCGGCAACAATGATCTTTCCGCTCGAACAGAACAGCAAGCAGCCAACCTCGAAAAAACAGCTTCAAGCATGAAAGAATTAACCCATATAGTTGATAATAATACCAATAACGCAAATCAAGCCAACAACTTATCTGTTAATGTCCGGCAGACCGCTGATAAAGGTGGAAATGTTGTTGCTCAAGCGGTTGATGCAATGGAAGAAATAAACCAATCTAGCTCCAAAATTGCAGAGATCATTGGCGTCATTGATGAAATCGCCTTTCAAACCAATCTGTTAGCGCTAAATGCTTCCGTTGAGGCTGCCAGGGCTGGTGAGCAAGGACGCGGCTTTTCGGTAGTCGCCACTGAAGTACGAAACCTGGCTGGAAGAAGCGCTAATGCAGCTAGGGAAATAAAAGATTTAATCTCTGATAGCATAAAAAAAGTGACCAATGGCACCGAACTTGTAAATCAGTCGGGCGAAACGCTACAGGATATTATTTCAGGCGTTGAAAAAATGGGCCATGTTATTTCAGAAATTGCCTCTGCAAGCGAAGAACAATCAACAGGCATTTCTCAAGTGAATCAGGCGGTAGCCAGTATTGACGAAAGCACCCAACAAAATGCAGCGCTGGCCGAAGAGACTTCTGCTGCTACCATGTCTATGAATGAAACAGTGCAGAACATGGAAACACTGATGAGTTTTTTCAAGGTCTCATAGCCCAAACTGTTATTTTGGATTTTAGCCATTAACCGATGCTTCGCTTATTGACAGTTTTTCCATCAAATCCTTGCCGTATTCGGTCAAAGCACTCAGAATTGGTTCATTACAATCCTGGAGTGCTTTTTTTTCTGAAATCAACGCCCAAAAATCAGAAAAACTCAAGCTTGCTCCGGCATTTTTTCCAAGCAACAACTTCTTCTGGCAAAAATCAAGCCATCGATCCCTTTCCTCAATAGTCAAAGTGTCTAGAAAATTTCTGGCTCGATATCGAAATAGCATTTCCGGCAAACGCTTATCTTCAAAATTCAAATTCAGATCCAATAATTGATCAGGCTTGGAATTTCTGATTTTGACCATGGCCGATTTATCGTTGTAACTGAAAAAGCCACCACTATAAATCATCAGATCTGGATCGGATTGTTGTTGCTCAGAAGATGAATAACTAAAAACTTCCAATAATTTTTCTTTCCAGTCTTTGTTAGATTTTATTTGCTCAAGATGCTTGTAACACACACTTAAATCTATTTTTAATCGTTCCTCATCCTGCCGACGCATAGCTGAAACAGGCGCTAAAATTGGACATTTGTTAATATGTACAGTTTTAATCGGTATTCTTTTAACTCCTTGTGCTAAATCAGCAGTTGCAGTAAAAATTCGTTGCTGAATCTGTTCAACTGATAACCCCAGAAATGATTCAGGGTCAACTGACAAATCATAAACAAGCACACCATTACTATTACTAGGGTGCTGCACTAAAGGCAGAACCACGGCAATACAGTTTTTATGAGCAGGATACATTCCCGAAACATGCAGTAAAGGTTTCATTGAACCCAATTGCAGCAATTTGGTTGCATCAGATTTTAGTCGATGACTAAAAAAGAAAGCATATAACTTCGGTTGCACCGTTTTTATAAGCCTTGCAATCGCAATAGTCGCATATACGTCAGAAAGCGCCTCATGTGCACCTTGATGACTGATATCATTTGCTTCAGTAAGCAATTCCAGTCGAAAACTAGATTCACCTGATTCATTCTCGGGCCATTCCATTCCTTCGGGCCTTAACGCCCTTGTTGCCCTGACCACATCAATCAAATCCCAACGAGAATTTCCATTTTGCCATTCCCTGGCATATGGGTCGTAAAAATTTCTATAAAGTAAATTACGTGTTACTTCATCATCAAAACGCAGATTATTATAGCCAACAGTACAGGTTAAAGGTTTTGCCAATTGAAATTCAATTAACCGGATAAACTCCGCTTCACAAACTCCTTTTTCCAAAGCCAGCTGTGGAGTAATGCCAGTTATCAGACAGGATTCGGGATTGGGTAAGCAGTCAATAACAGGTTGGCAATAGATATTAATGGGATCATCAATAACATTAAAATCCTGGTCTGTTCTGACACCGGCAAACTGGACCGCTCGATCTCTTTGAGGGTCCACGCCGAAAGTTTCATAATCGTGCCAGAAAAAAGTCTCCTTATTCATAAAAAATTTAACTTGCTTATCGTATATTGACCTTTATTGTGCAATTGGATTAAAAAGTGCCTGAACTTAATCTTCAACCTAAATCCGCATTGAAATCACGGATTCAGGTTCAATTGACAATAATCTACACCTTGAAAAATAGATAAATTAGAGCTAATCCTATAAGTTTGACGAATATGTATTAAACTTAAAATCAAGCCTGTTCATGCTAGCCTCATATACTGGCTAGACTTTATTCAATAGTTAAAGTTATTATAAAAGGCTTTGTGAAATTTAAACCAGCAGTATACAGACTTTAATTCAATTTGAACCATTCTATTTTTTAATAAGCGACCACTACCCCCAGTGACAATAACATATTCTTCAAGCCACGGAAGCCCAAACCCTGCAGGAGCAGTCGTAGACAAGAATGGCGTTAATTTTTCCATTTTTAGCCGTCATGCAACTTACGTAGAACTATTATTGTTTGAAAAAGCTGATAGCCCTGAACCTTTCCAGGTTTTTCCTTTAAAACCGGATATTAACAGGCTATTTTATTCCTGGTATATTTATGTTGAAGGTTTAACTGCAGGCGTCTGGTATACCTGGAGAATGGATGGTCCCAATAATACTGCAGAATCGGGCTTGCGTTTTGATCAAGACAAACACTTGCTAGACCCGAGAGCCCAGGCTGTAAGTCACAAACTTTGGCAAAGAGCACCTGCATGCATACCCGGCAATAATGCCACTACTTCAATGCGTGCGAAAGTTATCGACCTTGAATATGACTGGGAAGGCGACCAGCCTCTGAAAATTAAAAGTGAAAACAGCATTATTTATGAAATGCATGTTGGCGGCTTTACCCGACATCCATCATCAAAAACAAAAAATCCAGGCACATTTTCTGCGCTGGTCGAAAAAATACCCTACTTGCAAAAACTAGGCATTACCCATGTTGAACTCTTACCCGTTATGGCTTTTGATGAACAACATGTTCCCTCCAGCACTGCTCGGCTTGGATTAAAGAATTACTGGGGTTACAGCACACATAGTTTTTTTAGTCCTCACCCGGGTTATTGCATAGATCCCGATCAGGGTTGTAGCATTACTGAATTCAAAGACATGGTTAAAGCCTTGCATCAAGCAGGCATTGGTGTGATCCTTGACGTTGTTTTTAACCATACGTCAGAAGCCGGATCTGACGGCCCTTTTATCAATTTCAAAGGTATTGACAATAGTGTCTACTATCATCTTGATGCTATAGATAAAAGCATTTATCTAGATTATACAGGCTGTGGAAATACTGTTCATGCCAATCATCCAGTCGTTTCAAACTACATCATTGAATGTCTTGAATATTGGGTTCAGCACATGCATGTTGACGGCTTCCGTTTCGATCTTGCCAGCGCTCTGGCGCGGGGAGAAGAAGGTAAAGTGCTTCATGACCCTCCAGTTCTCTGGGGGATCGAACTTTCTTCGCGACTGGCAGACACCAAATTAATAGCAGAAGCCTGGGATGCAGCTGGCCTGTATCAGGTAGGCAGCTTTCCTGGTTATCGCTGGTCTGAATGGAATGGACGATACAGGGATGTAATTCGCCGCTTTATCCGAGGCGAAACAGGATTGATCGGTGAACTGGCAACCCGATTGACAGGCAGTAGCGATCTCTATCAAAATCAAGGTAGATTACCGATTAACAGCATTAATTTTGTCACTTGTCATGATGGATTTACTCTTTATGACCTGATGAGTTACGAACAAAAACATAATGAGGCAAACGGCGAAAACAATCGGGATGGAAGCAATGATAATCTCAGTTGTAATTATGGTGTAGAGGGTGAAACCACTGATCCCAAAATCATCACTATAAGAAAACAACAGGCAAAAAATGTTATTGCCTTACTCATGTTGAGCCAGGGGATTCCGATGATTTTAGCCGGAGATGAAGTGCTTAACACGCAACAAGGTAATAATAACACCTACTGCCAGGACAATGAAATTTCCTGGTTCGATTGGAACTTGCTTGATAAAAATCAAGAAATGCTACGTTTTGTTCAATTGATGATCGCGCTTCGAAAATCACATCCAGCTTTAATGCGGAGTCGATTTCTGACAGGCAAAGTCATTAATGAAACGGGCCTTAAAGATATCACCTGGCATGGAAGAAAACTCAACACCCCCCCTTGGGATAACCAGGATTCGCCAATACTTGCTTTCACTTTAAGTGCAATCACTGCTGATGAAAATGATCTGCATGTTGTAATCAATATGTCACTGGAAGATATTCAAACTGAATTACCCAAGCTACCAACCCGAAAATGGTTTCGAGCAGTCGACACCTCTAAAAAGACGCCGGAAGATATTTGTGAGCCAAAAAAACAAAAACCGCTTCGAAAATACACTTACAAAGTTTCAGCGCGATCAATCATTGTTTTAGAAGCAAGAAAATCCAAACTTGACAGCTTTTTTCGACGTTAGCTATGTCATGAAAACAAAAGGGGAAATACATTGCAATGATACTTTGAAAAGATCTAATTTCCCATTAATTAATTTTTGACTCAAGACACTTTGAATTTTATACAATTTTTTAACAGATGAAAATTTGAAAAAATTGCAACATTAATAAAGCACTGTTTTTTTAAAAACGACTAAACTTGTCAATAAGAAATCTTTATTTCAGGCAAATATAAATGTTTAAAAATGACAGCTATCATCTTTTGCTTACATTTAAGACAATATTAAGCTTACACTGCTTTGGAGTTGTATAATACTTACCGCAAACTGGGCTTATTTTTGATTCCTCATCAGTTTATAAGATTTTTCCTCAAAATAAAGCACATAACAGCGAAAATAATAATTTATTTTGTTCTGCAATACTTATCGACAATTAAAGACAGGTAACTAAAATGAAAATTAAAGACCTGAAACCATTAAAAGTTTCGCTTCATGGCATGGATGAACGCATGCAAAAAATGATGGCAAACTATTTAAAACTTCCCTGCAGGGGTACCGCCATTGTAGTCAGTGATGATAAAGAGGCCCATGCAGAAATTGTTGATGTAGATCTGGCGTTATCTGAAACTATTTTGGATGATCGCTTAAAAACAACTGCTTCCAAGCCAATCATTGCTTTATCCCTGAATCAAATATCCAGAGATGGAGTTATCTATATACGAAAGCCAATACAAGTAAAAGAGGTAATGGCAGCATTTGACCTTGCCCGAAAAGTTATACTTGGTAAAGAAACTTTAAAAGCGCCACAAGAACA
>Ga0256841_1002820_pt1 | contig 13475 bp, 13 predicted proteins | sample 356308metaG_FD_185971 | JGI IMG/M metagenome (GOLD analysis project Ga0256841, IMG submission 185971) | Hydrothermal vent microbial communities from Mid Atlantic Ridge, Atlantic Ocean - 356-308 | ecosystem: Environmental > Aquatic > Marine > Hydrothermal vents | place: Atlantic Ocean: Mid...
CTTCCGTCATCGCCCGGAGCCGCACCACGGATCGGCGTATGGGCCGTCGGCGAGGACCAGGCGATTCGGAGGCGGGCGCGGGCACTCGCGGCGGAGCTGGGATGCCCGATCGTGGCGGGGGATGCGACCAATTGCGAATTGCTGCTCGTCGTTGCGCTCGACGGGCTGGAGCTGCGCGCTGCCGGCCGGGGTGCTCCGCGGGGGATTCGGGTGGATTGGTGCGCGGGAGGTGCCGCCCGGCACCGACTGGCCACGGCCTCGCGCCGCCAGCCGCTGGCACGAGCCGTGGGGTTGAAGAAAGGTCCACGGGCGGTGATCGACGCCACGACGGGGCTGGGGCGCGACGCGCTGTGGTTGGCCACGTTGGGATGCCCGGTGGTGGCGATCGAACGTAGCCCGGTGCTGGGGGTGATGCTTCGCGACGCATGGGAGCGGCTGGAGCCCGGTCCCGTTCGGCAACGCCTGCGGCTACGGATCGGCGATGCGGCCGACGTGCTCACCGCCCTCGCTCCGCGCGAGCGGCCCGCCGTGGTGTATCTCGACCCGATGTTTCCGCCGCGCGGCAAGACGGCCAAACCGAAAAAGGAGATGTGTATCTTGCGGCGGTTGGTGGGGGATGACGCGGACGCATCGACATTGGTGGCTGTGGCGCGACGGGTGGCCCGCGAGCGGGTGGTGGTCAAGCGGACCCCTCGCGCGCCGCCGCTCGCGCCGGATCCGAGCCTGACCATCCGCAGCAAGCTGGTTCGTTTTGACGTGTATCTCACGTCGTGAGGGGTTGCCAGGCCCCGCGCGGAACACCCCGCGAGCGACCGCCCGCGGGCTAGAGCAACTCGTCGATCGCCGCCCGCCGTGTGATGCGCAAGGCTTTCTGGCCGCGGACCTGACCGGCGCGGCCGGCGAACTTGGTTCGGCCGGCGATTTGCAGGATCAGCTCGGCACTGGCGCGTTTGTTCAGCGGCAGCAAGTCGCCGATCTGAAGGTTGCGGAGATCGCTCAGCCGCACGCGCGTTTGTCCGAGATACGCCGTCAACCCCACGGGCGACTTGACCAGGTTTCGCAGCAGGCGCTGTTGCTGTTTTTGTGTCGCGGGCTTGGGCTTGTAGAACCACGACTGGCTGGTCATGTGCGTCAGGACCGATTCGATCGTGTTGAACGGGATGCACAGGCTCATCGTGCCGGCGGTCCGCCCGAGCTTGATCTCGAACGTGATGAACACGACCACCTCGGTGGGGGCGACGATGTGCACGAGTTGGGGGTTGCTCTCGTGTTCGACGACCTCGAAGTGCGTTTCGATCAGGTTTCGCCAGACGTCGGAAAGCTGTTCGAGCGCTCGGCCGACGATCCGGTCCATGAGCCGCCACTCGATGGAAGTCAGCGGTCGCTGCGGGATGTAGAGGTTGCCGTTGTCGCCGCCGAGCAGCCGATCCACGAATGGATAGACGATCAGCGGGCTGATTTCGAGACACATCTGGCCTTCGAGCGGGGGCGCCTGGAGCACCATGAAGCAGGTCGGGTTGGGCAGCGAGTGGATGAACTCGTTGTACGTAAGCTGCTCGACGCCGACGACACGCACGTCGATGATCGTGCGGAGCATACCCGAGAGGGTCGCCCCGAAGTTACGCGCGAAGACCTCGTGAATCGACGAAATGACGCGGATCTGGTCCTTGCTGACGCGCTCGGGACGCTTGAAGTCATAGATGTGCGCTTCGATGTCCGTAAACAGCGTCGGGCGGCGCGCGACCGCCGTTTCCGCCCCACTCGTCGCATCCGCCCCCCCGGCGGGCGTTTCCGGGGTCTCGGTGTCCTCAGCCTGGACGGCGTTCAGCAAAGCGTCGATTTCGCTCTGATCGAGTACTTCCGCCATGGGCGTCGTCCGATTCTCCCGGCGCAGCGCCGGGGCTGGTGTAGCCGGTCCGCCCCGGTTGGAGAGCCCCGGGGGCTGCCGCGGTCCGGTAGTTGTTATCGGGGGCGGAACCATGGCGGTTGAAGCTCATCCACCGGCCGGGCGTGACGAAGCGCATTTTCCGCGTCCCCGCAGCCCCAGAAGGGGGGGAGCCATGCTCCGCGTGCGGGTGTCCCGGTTTGCGGGATGCCGCCGGCGTTGGTGCACGAGGCTTGGCCAGCTTCGCGTAGTGCCGTGACGCGTGGTGCCCGCTATAGTTTTTTGTCATGATTTTGTCCGCGAAAAGGTCTATTCTTGATGGAATGACCCACGCCACCGTCGACGTCGAGATGGCGCAGGCCTTGGTACGCGAGGCGCAGCGCGGCAGCCGGGGTGCCGCGGATCGGCTGATCCGCGCTCACGAGGGCTGGATGCGCGGGGTCATCTACGGAGTCACCGGGCGGCGGGACCTGGTGGACGACGTCGCTCAGCAGGTCTGGACGCGTGTTTGGCAACGCATCGGGTCGCTCAACGACCCTCGCCGTCTCCGATCATGGCTGTACACCGTTGCGCGCAACGTCGCGGTAGACGCGTCACAAGAGCGTCGATCGCGTCGGATGGTCGGGCTGGAAGCGGTTGCAGAAGATGTGAGCGATCGGCGGGGCGCCGGTCCGGTTCGCTCGACAGCCGACACGGAAACGCGGGAAATGCTGCTCCAGGCGGTCGAATCGCTCCCGGCGCTGTATCGCGAGCCGTTCGTGCTGCGGCACCTGCAAGACTGGAGCTACGCGGAGATCGGAGAGGTATTGGGTCTGTCGCTCGATGCAGTGGAGACCAGGCTCGTGCGAGCCCGACGCCTGTTACGAGAAATGCTCAAGGACAAGGTGAAACCATGAAACGCCCCGCCGACGATCTGGAACGCCTGATCTCGCGCTATCTCGATCACGAGGCCACCGCGCGCGAGCGGCGCGCGCTGGAGCGGAGATTGCGGGACGATCCGGAAGCCGCCCGGCTCTATCGACAAACCCGCGAGATCGACGACGCGTTGCGCCTGGCCCTGCGCGGCGTCGTGGCGGGGGAGCGTGCAGGACGGACGACCTGGCCCAAGCGGCGACGGGCGTTGCGGGCGGCGGGGCTGGCTGCCGCCGCGTGCGTGGGGTTGCTGATCTGGCAAGGCCCGACGGGGAAGACGAACTTCTCGCCGGCACACAGGAGCACGCCGGCAGCGGCCGCGAGTACGTCGTGGTTTGCCCCGCCACCGACGGCGGGTGATTCGTATGTCGCGGGGGACGACTACGAAGCCACGACGGCCACCGCGGACAAGCCCGCGGAAACACGCTGGATCGTGGTGCCCAGCGAGAAACCGGGCGAATACCTGGTGATCGAAGTGAATCGAGTGCCCAAGCGAGCCGTTCAACTGGCAAGAGATTTCTAGGAGGTTGACATGATGCTTTCCGTATCATGCGCCATCGTGCTGTTGTGGTCCGGGCTGGGCAACGTGCTCGCGCCACCCTGCGGGAACGGGCAACCGTGTCTGGCGGTCGTGCGGCTGGCCGACGCGGGAGGAGAGCTCGGGGTAAAGGCGCACGCGATCGTGCTCGTCGACGACGAGGACCGCGACCAGAACCATGACGCCACCTGTGATCAGAACATTCCGGACGTATGGATCGGGGTGCGCGTGACGATGGTGCCGCCCGCGCTGGCGGCCCATCTCGGACGCAAAGGGCTGATGATTGCGAACGTGGTCGCCGACAGTCCGGCGGACAAGGCGGGGCTGGAGCGCTTCGACGTGGTGGTGTCGTTTGCCGGCCGCCCCATCGCTTCGATGGATGACCTGGCTCGGGCAATTCGCGAAACCGGCCCCGGCAAGATTGTCGATCTGGTCGTGATCCACGCCGGCCAGCAGCGCACACTGAAGATTACACCCGCACGGCGCGACCGGGAGGCCGAGATCAAGTTCAAGTACAAGGAACGCGGCCAGCGTTTCCGCGATCAGATCGAGAAGTATTTCGGGCACCGTTTGCGCCTGGGGCCGCACGGAAACGCGATGTTCATCCCGCAGGGGCGACTCGATCGTCTGCCCGACGAAATCAAGGAGATGCTCAAGGACTGGGAGGGCAAGCTCCCGGAGATGGAGTGGTTCGACGACGACGATTTCGACCTCAAGGGGCTGCCGTTCGAGATGCGGATCGAGATCGACGCCGACGATGGTTTCCGGTTTTCGATGGATGACCACGAAGACGACGACTCCGAGGTCGAAATCACGATCCGCAAGGATGACGTGACGACGACGATCCACCGCAATGCCGACGGCACGATCCGTGTCGAACGCGAAGATGCCGACGGTAACCGCACGGAGGAGCAGTACGACGACGCGGACGCCCTGCGCAAGGGCGATGCCGATGCGTACCAGCTTTACGAACGTTTCATCCGCCACGCCCACGGGTTTTCGTTCACGCTGCCCGACCTGAGCCGTCTCGACAAAGAGCAGCGGCATTTCCAGATCGAGCTCCAGCGGCAGCTCGACAAGGCCCGGGAGCTCACGCGCAAGGCGTTGCGCGAGGCACGCCGCGCGGAAAAGTCGCTACGCGAGGACGCCGACGATCGCGCTGCTCCGTCCGCCGACGCCGAGCAGGAAGTGACGCTGCGCATCGACGACAACGGCCACATCACGCTGCGGATCGTCGGGGACGGGGCGACCCGGACCTACGAATTCGACAGCCGGGAAGATTTCGAAAAGAACGAACCCGAGCTCTACAAGCGTTTTCGCGGCGCACTCGACGAGGCGCAAACATCCGACGAGCGCAGTGCGCTGGCTCCGACGCTCGTTTAGTACCCGGCGCGCACGGCGGAGGCGGAACCAGCTATAATGCCGCCCATGAACGGCCCTGGGCGCAAACGACCGCTGCCACGCCATGCTTGGCTCTACGCACTGCCCGAGGCGGAGTTGCCGCCGCGGGTGGATTGCGGCGGGCAGGTTTTCGAGCACGTGCGCACCTTCAAACACGACTTTTTCGCGGCAACGGGGCTCTATCGGGGCCCCGACGGCTTAGCGGTACTCAAGCTCGGTCGCCGGCAGGATTTCGCTACGGTTCCCCTCGACTGGCTCGGTCGCTGGCTCACCCGCCGTGAGGTTCGGCTCTACACGCTGCTCCAGGATGTCCCCGGCGTGCCGCGGCTGATCGGGACGGTCGGTCGGGAGGCCGGCTTCCTGCACGCATACGTCCCCGGCCGGCCACTGGGGCGGGAAGATCGCGTGTCCGACCGTTTCTTTGACGAGTTGATGGAGATGCTCGATACGATCTGGCGCCGCGACATGGCCTATGTCGATCTGAACAAACGCCAGAACATTCTCCTGGGCGACGACGGACGACCGTACCTGATCGACTTCCAGATTTCGCTCCACCTGCCGGCGCGCGGCTGGCGCCGTCTGGCGCCGGTGCGCTGGCTGCTGCGCCGTTTCCAGCAGGCCGACCGCTACCACACGCTCAAGCACAAACGCCGGTTACGCCCCGACCTGCTGACGCTCGACGAGCGGCGGTGCGTCGAACGACTGAGCGTCTGGATTCGGCTGCACCGCTGGCTGACCCGCCCACTCACCAACCTGCGCCGCCACACACTCAAGCGGCTCAAACGATCGGAAACCACGGAAGTGGCGGGCTCGTCGGCCAAGTAAACCAACAACGACCGGCCCCCGCCGTGCCCCGTCGGCGCCATGGCGCACGGACGCGAAAAAAGCCCGGCACGGGGCCGGGCTCTTCACTGGTGAAAGCTCGAAACGCAGCTCGGGCGACGCGCTACTTGATCTCGACCGCGGCGCCGGCGTTCTCGAGCTCGGTCTTCCACTTCTCGGCTTCTTCCTTGCTGACGCCTTCCACCAGCGGCTTGGGCGCCTCGTCGACGAGGGCCTTGGCTTCCTTCAGACCCAGGTCGCTGCGGGCGGCCCGCACGACCTTGATGACCTGGAGCTTCTTGTCGCCGGCACCCTTGATGATGACGTCGAACTCGGTCTGCTCTTCGGCGGCGGCCGCACCGGCCCCACCGTCGGCCGGACCGGCCACCATGACGGCTCCGCCCGCGGCCGGCTCGATGCCGTACTCGTCCTTGAGGTAATCGGTCAGCTCTTTGGCCTGCACGAGCGTCAACGCGACGATCTTGTCGCCGAGATCCTTGATGGCCGCGTCGAACTCACGCGTGGCAGTGGCTTCTTCAGACATTGTGTTGATACTCCCAGTAACGTTGCGTCTCGATCGCCCTGATAGCCGGAACCCCGCTGGTTCCGTTTAATCCGCCAGGCGGAGCAGTCAGGCACGCATCGGTGTTTCCGTGTTTCGGTCGGCCCGCGGCGGGGGCGGCCGACAGGTCGGGCGTATTACGCGGACGCCGCAGCGACCGGTTCGCCCTTTTCGAGTTTTTCGATCAGCGTCTTGAGACAACCGGCGATGTTCGCGCCGCCCGAATTGGCGCAACTGGCGATATTCGCCGCCGGCGAAAGGATGATCGCCGCCACCTTCGCCTGGAGATCGCGTTTGGTCGGCATCTTGGCCAGGCCGGCGACACGCTGCTCGTCGAGCCATTCCCCCTCGAGCACGGCCCCGCGCAACCGCAGCCCCTTGATCTTCGGCAGCCAGTCCTCGATGACCTTGGCGACGTCGATCAGCGATTCCCCGCCGGTCAGAATCGCCGCCGGCCCTTGCAGAGACTCGGCCAGCGGCTTGAGCGGACCGTCCCCGACAGCACGGCGGAAGAGCGAGTTCTTGACGACCTCGATCCGCATCGACTTGTCGTGCAGATCATGGCGAAGCTGGTTCGTAGTAATTCCGTCCACGCCGACCATCTCGACCCACAAGGCGCTGTCGAGCTCGGCGTAGCGTGACCGGAGTTCCTGGGTGATGATGTCTTTGACGAGCTTGCTCATGGCTTACTCCACCGCGCCCGAGGCCGAGATCCGGACCGCGACCGACGGGGTCATCGTTCCGCTGATGCACACGCGCTTGAGGTACTGGCCCTTGGCCGCCGAGGGCTTCATCCGGCGGATGTGATCCACAAACGCGACGATGTTTTCCTTGAGATCCTCGTCGGCAAAGGAAAGCTTGCCGACAGCCGCGTGGATGTTTCCGCCCGCGTCGTTGCGGAACTCGATCTTGCCGGCGGCGTACTCCTTGACCGCGGTGACCACGTCGGGCGTAACCGTTCCACTCTTGGGCGAAGGCATCTTGCCCTGCGGGCCGAGGATGCGACCGAGCTTGCCGACCTTGCCCATCATCGACGGGTGGGCGACGGCCACGTCGAAATCCAGCCAACCATCCTGCACTTTCTTGACCAGCTCGTCGCCGCCGGCCTCGATCGCGCCCGCTTCCTTGGCGGCTTCGGCGTCCGTCTCCTGGCAGAACGCAATCACGCGTTTGGCCTTGCCGATGCCTTTGGGCAGCGAGACCGAGCCGCGGATCATCTGGTCAGCCTGCCGCGGGTCGATGCCCAAGTGGCAAACCAGGTCCACCGACTGATCGAACTTGGTCTTCGAAAAGCCCTTGATCGTGCGGATCGCGTCGTCCAGGGGGACGGGATCGGGGGGACGCTTGGTGATGTCTTTCCGGTAACGCTTGCTGCGAAAACGCATCGCTTATAGCTCCCACTTGTTTCGGCCCGTGGTGCGGCCTTCGGGTTGTCGTTGCCGCCTTCGCCGGCGGCAGGCGGGCCGGCCCAGGCCGGCACCGTGACATCAGTCCACGATTTCGATACCCATCGACCGGGCGGTTCCTTCGATGATACGAGCGGCCGCCTCGGGTTCGAAAGCGTTGAGATCCTTCATTTTCGTTTCGACAATCTTGCGAACATCCTCACGCGTCACCTGCCCCACGTGGGCGGTGTTGGGCGTACCCGAACCCTTTTCCACGATCGCGAGCGACGCATCGAGCGGCTTGGCGGCACGCTTGAGCAGCTCCGCCGCCGGCGGACTCTTGACGACGAAATCGAAGGTCTTGTCCTTGTAGACCGTGATCTCGACCGGGCAGGTGATGCCGTCCATGCTCTTCGTGCGATCGTTGAACTGCTGAACGAACTGCCCGATGTTGACGCCGTGCTGCCCCAGCGCGGGGCCGACCGGCGGCGCGGGCGTCGCTTTCCCGCCGGGCGCCTGCAACTTGATTTTGGCAATGACCTGTTTCGCCATCTCTTGTTTCCAATCTGCGACTCACGACGGGCCGGGCCACCGTGGGGCCGCCCCCCCCGGGCGGTGCTCCTCGCGATGCTTCCCGGCCGATCCGAGATTCGCTACAGCGTTTCCACCTGCCAACACTCGAGTTCGATCGGCGTGGCGCGACCGAAGATGGTCACGATCACACGCACGGTTCCCTTTTGCGTGTTGATCTCGTCGACGACGCCCTCGAAGTTCTCGAACGGCCCGTCGCAGACCTTCACGCGATCCCCCTCCTTGAAGTTCAGGTTCGCCAGCGAAGGCGTCTCCTCGGAAACGTGCACCGCCGCCAGCATCTGCTCGATGTCGTGCACCGGCATCGGCGAGGGCTTGCCGTCCGAGCCGATGAAATCACCCACGCCGGTGGTTTCCTTGATCATGAACCAGACGTCTTCGGGGACGCTGCCGTCCGGCTCGGTGGCCATCTCCACGAAGACATAGCCGGGGTAAAGCTTGCGCAACACGACCCGCGCCGTCCCGCCCCGCATGCGCTTTTCACGCTGGGTCGGTACGAGGATCCGCCCCACGCGGTCCTCCAGTTGCTCGATCTTGACCTTGCGCTCGAGCGCGTCGCGAACCTGTTTTTCCTTGTTCGTCGCCACCCGCAACACGTACCATCCCATGCCCTCGCGCACGAGCGGTTCGGGCTCGGGCGCCGGCGGAGGGCCGGCCTCGGCCGGAGTCTCGGGCGCCGGCTCTTTCGGCGTCTCCTCTTCGGAAACGTCGCCGGCTTCGGGTTGTCTGGGTTCTTCCGTCATCTGTGGTTCCATTACGACCCGCCGCGCCCGAAGAGCTGCTGCAACATCCCGACCCGCAACACACCCAGAGCCTCGAACACGAACATGAACACGATGTTCACGGCGAACAGGATAAAACCGAGCGCCAGGACGGTGGCGATCACGACCTTCGTCGCGCCGATGACCTCACGCCGGGTGGACCAGTTCACTTTTTTCATTTCACCTTCGGTCGCGATGAGAAAATCGACAACCTTGTGGTGCTGCCCGAGCAGGTAGAACGTCAGGTACGCCAGGAACACGCCGATCACCACCGGGATGAGGTACTGAACCCACTCGTTGGCGTTCTGCCAGCGCGTGAGCTGCTCCTGGAGGTACATCACGAAGCCGATGATGATGACGGCGGCACCCGCTGCCGTCCCCCATCGAACCATCTGCCCCTGGCCAGGCTTGTAAATGTGGAACGGGGAGCGCGCCCCGGCGGAGCGTTTTCCCTTCGAAACCCGGGGGGCGGCGACTTCGCCCGCGCCCTGCCCGCGCACCTCGTTGACCGCCTTGCTCATACCACGGTTCCTCGTTAGCCCACCCCGCTACCGCCTGGCGACACCCATCCTGCCGGCCGGCCGCACGCGGTTCCACCGCTTGCGCGCCTCCTGATGCTCGAACCAGGAGCGGAGGGACTTGAACCCCCAACCGCCGGTTTTGGAAACCGGTGCTCTGCCAATTGAGCTACGCTCCTACCACAATGCCTACTTGCGCTTGATCTTGTGCAGCGTTCGGCGGCGCAGCCGCGGAGAATACTTCTTGAGCTTGAACTTGGGTACTCCACCCTGAACGTTGACCGTCGTCCGATAATTCAGGTCGCCGGTCTCCGTACATTGGAGCCAAACCCATTCGCGTTTCTGACCCTTTTTCGCCATCCGGCTACTCCCCGGCTGCCGCCGAGACAACCGGCGGCCGGGTCCGCCCTCGAACCCGACCAGCCGGAAACACGTCTCGGGGGAAACCGCTGTTACGACGTCTGCGGCTGTCCTACTCGATCACCTTGGTCACGACACCCGAACCGACGGTGCGTCCGCCCTCGCGAATCGCGAAACGAAGGCCTTCTTCCATCGCGATGGGGTGGATGATCTCGACGAGCATCTGGATGTTGTCGCCGGGCATGCACATGTCGGCCTTGCCGCCATCGCGCGCCTGGAGCTCGTGCACGGTGCCGGTCACGTCCGTCGTGCGGAAGTAGAACTGCGGACGATAGTTGGGGAAGAACGGCGTGTGCCGCCCACCCTCTTCCTTCGTCAACACGTACACCTCGCCGAGGAACTTGGTGTGCGGCGTGATCGAACCGGGGGCCGCGAGCACCTGGCCACGCTCCAGCTCCTTCTTCTCGACACCGCGCAACAGCAGGCCCACATTGTCACCCGCGATGCCCTTGTCCAACGTCTTGTTGAACATCTCGACGCCGGTAACAACAGTCTTGCGGCCGGGCTCGGCGTGGAGGCCGATGATCTCGACTTCGTCGCCGACCTTGACCAGACCGCGTTCGATCCGGCCGGTACCGACGGTGCCGCGTCCCTTGATGCTGAAAACGTCCTCGACCGGCATGAGGAACGGCTTGTCCTCCTCGCGCTGCGGCTCGGGGATGTCGTTGTCGAGCGCTTCCATCAGCTCGATGATGGGCTTGTAGCCGTCTTCGTTCTTGTCGAGCGCGGCCTGGATGCACTCGGTCGCCGAGCCCTTGATGAACGTGATGTTGTCGCCGTCGAACTCGTACTTGCTCAGCAACTCGCGGACTTCCATCTCGACCAGCTCGAGCAGCTCGGGGTCGTCCACGAGGTCCACCTTGTTGAGGAAGACGACCAGCGCGGGCACGTTCACCTGCCGGGCGAGCAGCACGTGCTCGCGCGTCTGGGGCATCGGGCCGTCCGCGGCGCTGACCACCAGGATCGCCCCGTCCATCTGGGCGGCGCCCGTGATCATGTTCTTGACGTAGTCGGCGTGCCCCGGACAGTCGATGTGGGCATAGTGCCGCTTGTCGGATTCGTACTCGACGTGCGACGTGGCGATCGTCAGAATCTTCGTCGAATCGCGGCGACCGTCCTTCTCGGAAGCCTTGGCGACCTCGTCGTACGGCTTGTACTCGGCCAAACCACGCGCAGCCTGCACGGCCGTAATCGCAGCCGTCAAGGTCGTCTTTCCGTGGTCAACGTGGCCGATGGTCCCAACGTTAACGTGCGGTTTGGTTCGTTCGAATACACCCTTGGCCATACAAAGTCTCCAGTTCCTTCAAGCCGGGCCCATCCGGCCCGGTGGCCGCCGACGCGGCCGGTTCCACTCGCGTTGGTCCGTTCCTACACAAACCCTCATTTTCCGGCCGCAGAACGAAAGCTGCTGATGGGGGTTGAACCCATGACCTCCTCCTTACCAAGGAGGCGCTCTACCACTGAGCTACAGCAGCAAAACTCACACGTCCTGCGATGACGTTGGACGCTGCCGCGTAGGCATACGCTGGCTTCCCCGGCAAAACCGGATTGAGCATTGTATAGTCCCCCGCAATCTTGTCAAAACGAAAAATCGTCCTTCCGCGGATACGCTCGCGCCCGCCGGACCACGCCACCGCCTCGCCGCCACGAAACACCCCCGGCGAGCATCCGCGGCCATTCTTCGCTCGGTGGTTCGGCCCGGTTCCGATCCCCCCGTCAAACACCTGCGTTCGGAGGGGCAACGATGGCGCCTCCGCTCGCTCCGCACACCACCCGCTCGCGCCCAACGGAGGCAGAGCCCCCACCGCCCCGGCCTCGCGAGCCGCCGGTGCGCCCCCCGCCGAAGCCACGCCACCCGTAGCCCGTACACCAAACCGCGAGGGCATGACGCCATACCGCCAACCTTGTTCCGATAACCGCATGTGACGAAAATGCGTCACGCCCAGCCGAGGTTTGCCGTTTGTTCTTGACCTGCGGGCGTCGAGGCGGCAAGATGCCTAGTATCCATATGAGAATAGGTTTCATTCTTATCACAGGGGAGCGCCGCTCGCAGCCGCAGCTTTCCGCGGATTCCTGAGACGGCACACCGCTTCACAGTTCAAAACCGGCGCAAGTATGCGTCGCCGAAGTCGTGGTTCCAAAACCTTATGTCCCTGGAGGGAAACACCATGCACAGAATCAAACCTGTTCTCTTGATGATGGCGGCGGGCATCTTCCTGTCCGTCCCCGTGCTCGCGCAGTCCACGCTCGATTGGCCCACCGGCGAGTTCGTGCCCTACGAGCTGGACACCGGCAAACTCGCCAACGTTCAGCGTGCTTCTTCCGTCGTGTTCTCGACCGATATCCACGTCGATGATGCCGTCTGGATGCGGCTCTATTTCAAGAACGCCCAACTCCAGCCCGGCAGCTACATTCGCATGGTCTCGGATTTCGACAACGAAGTGCAGGAGCTCGACGCCGACGAACTGGCGATGTGGCATTTCACCTCGGCGTATTTCAACGGCGACACCGTGCATTTCGAGCTGATCGCCGCCCCGGGCACGAGCGACAACCACGTCGCGCTCGAGAAGGTCGCCGTCGAAATCGTCGCCGGTGGCCTGCGCGGCCCCTGCGCCGACGACGACTGTGGCATGTGCGGTTCCGACGACCGCGTGCTTTCCTCCGAGCTCTGGTCCGGCCGGTTGATGCCCGTCGGTTGCACCGGCTCGATCTTCAACACCGACAGTTGCGTCGTCAGCGCCGGCCACTGTGCCGATGGCAACTACGACGACACCATCGAGTTCAACGTCCCCGCGTCCAGCAGCAGTTGCTACCCCCGCCACCCGGGCGTCGCCGACCAGTTCCCCATCACCAGCCACCAGTTCGTCAACGGCGGCGTCGGAAACGACTGGTCCGTGATGACCACCGGCACGAATAGCAACGGCGAAAAACCCTACGAACGCTACGGCGTGTACATGCCCATCGCCACGTCCCTGGCCAGCGCCGGGCAGCAATCCGAAGTCTGGGGCTACGGCGTCGACAACACCAACCCCACCCGCAGCCAGGTCCAGCAGTACAGCGACGGAACCATCCAGGCCCGCTACGGAACCTACTACACCTACAACGACGACGTGACCTACGGAAACTCGGGCTCCGCCCTGATCCACAACGGCGCGATCATCGGCATCGTGACCCACTGCTCGTTCGACTGCCGCAACATCGCCACGCGCGTCGATCTGGGCGCCTTCGCCTCCGCCCGCGAAAACCTCTGTCCCGGCTCCTCGTGCAACGTCAACTTCATCCAGCAACCCGAAGACCAGACGGCCTGCGCCGGCGACATGGCCCAGTTTTCCGTCAGCGTCGACGACGCCTACCTCATGACCTTCCAGTGGCGCATCGGCGAAACCAACCTCGTCGATGACGGCGTGCACGTTTTCGGCGCCACCACCGCCACCCTCACCCTCGTGAACGTCACCGCCGCCGATGAGGCCACCAATTACAACTGTCTCGTCACCAACACGCTCGAAAACTGCTCGGTGCCCTCGGCCAACGCGTCGCTGACCATCGACACCAACGTCGCCAACATCCTCAGCCAGCCGCAGGACCAGACGGTCACGGAGGGTGATCCGGCGGTCTTTTCGGTCACGGTCGAGAACAACACGCTGTACGACTACCAGTGGCGGATGAACGGCAGCGACCTG